>OLWA01003492.1_pt1 | contig 11859 bp, 13 predicted proteins | sample 1673251 | NCBI WGS metagenome assembly OLWA01 (sample SAMEA3178937, study PRJEB25190) | human gut metagenome | biome: human gut; feature: human-associated habitat; material: faeces | place: Austria | collected 2013
CGCTGGGACCGGAGAACCCCATAAAAGGCACTATTGCTTGTATACTATAATAGCAAATTCTGCCCGCAAAGTAAACGCAAACCGCCCAACAAACGCACCAAAAAATAAAAAAATTTTTTAGCGCTTTTGTACGTCTTTAGCGTGTTAAAGTGAGCGCTGGCGCGGATTTTCGGGTTTTGAGCAGGTTTGCTTTGACTGCCTTGCCAAAATAAGCCAGAAGCGGCTTTCGCTGCAGCGTCAGCAGATGCTGTTTGCCATTACAGCCCCTCCCCGTGAAAAATGCGTTTGGAGCGCTCCGCAGAGCGCGACAAACGCAAATATAAAAAATTATTTTTCCGCTGAAGATGCCCAGAGTGAAACGGAGGGCATTCTAAATCGTATTTTCTCTCCATCTTATTATTGACAACAAACCGCTCTTTGCCGTAAACTGAAGCCATAGAAAACCGGCGCTGTGCCGGGCAAAGAGGGTAATAAAATGGAGAAGACCACACATTACGAAAAAACGCTCACCAGCGAGGTGCTCTTTGAGGGCCGGGTCATCACCCTGACCAAGGACACCGCCCTGCTGGAAAACGGCAAGACTGCCACACGCGAGGTGGTGCATCACCACGGCGGCGCGTGCATCGTGCCGTATTTTGCGGATGGCACCATCTGCATGGTGCGGCAGTTCCGCTACGCCATGCAGCAGGAGCTGTGGGAGCTGCCCGCCGGCAAGCTGGAAAAGGGTGAGGACCCCTTTGAGGCCGCCAAGCGCGAGCTGGAGGAGGAGTGCGGCCTGACCGCCGACAAGTACACCTCGCTGGGCGAGTTTTTCCCCACCGTGGGCTACGACACCGAGGTCATCTACACCTGGGTGGCCACCGGCCTGCACGAGACCCACATGCATCTGGACGATGACGAATTTCTCACCCCCGACCGCGTGCCGCTGGAAAAGGCTTACGAGATGGTCATGAGCGGTGAGATCAAGGACGGCAAGACCATCGCGGGCATCCTGAAGCTGAAGGCCCTCCTCGCCGAGGGCAAGCTGTGAACATCCTGTACGAGGATGCGGCCCTTGTGGTGGTGGACAAGCCTGTCGGGCTTTCCAGCGAGGAAGGCGTACCCGCCGCCCTGCGGCAGCACTGGAACGCCCCGGACGCCTTTGTGGGCGTGGTGCATCGGCTGGACACCGGCGTGTCCGGCCTGATGGTGTTTGCCAAAACGCCGAAGGCGGCCGCAGAACTGAGCCGCCAGGTCACCCAGAGCCAGAACGCCTACGCCGTGCAGGACGGCCGGGCCGAGGGCAGGGCAGAAGCGCCGCAGTTCGTTAAGCAGTACCGGGCCGTCATCGCCGGCGGACCGGACGAACGTCTGCCGGAAAGCGGCACCCTGCGGGACTACCTGTTCAAGGACAGCCGCAAGGGCCGGGTGTTCCCGGTGAGCCGCCCGCGCAAGGGTGTACGGGAAGCGGTGCTGGAATACCGCATCCTGCAGACAGCAGGGGAGAACAGCCTGACTGAGATCACGCTGCACACCGGCCGCACCCATCAGATACGGGTGCAGTTTGCCTCCCGGAAGCACCCGCTGTACGGCGACGGCAAATACGGCAGCCGGGTAAAAGGCAATATCGCCCTGCAGAGCTGCGGCCTGCAGTTCCGGCACCCGGAAAGCGGGGAGCCCATGGCCTTCACCCTGCCGCTGCCGGAAGGGGAAGTGTGGACGAAGTTTTTATAAATGATGTATTTGCTGCGCAAACATGATGTTGTCCTTCGGACAAATGATGATTGCCGCTTTGCGGCAAAATGATGTGTGCCTGCGGGCACATGAAAAATTGCGAGGGGCCCGCCCCGAGCGCATCATGGCCGCCGCAGGCGGAAACATCATGCCCGAAGGGTGCCTCATGTTTGCCCGAAGGGCAAATGCATCATTCCAATAGGTGAGAGGTATGGAACAATACAAGACCGACGCTGAAATTTACGCCGTGCTGGAGCGGGAGATCATCGACCTGACCCTCCGGCCCGGTTCCTCGCTGAGCGAGAACCCGCTGTGCACCCGCTTTGGCGCGCCGCGCAGCCTGATCCGGGTGGTGCTGCAAAAACTGCAGGAGAACGGGCTGGTGAAGATCGTGCCGTACAAAGGCACCACCGTCACCCGGCTGAACCGCCGCATCGTGGACGAGCTGATCTACGAGCGCACCGCCGTGGAAGCCCGGGTCCTGCGGGACTTTACCCCCCGGTGCACCCCGGAACAGCGGGCGCTGATCCGCAGACGGGTGGACGCCTACACCGCCCTTGCCCGCGCCGACGCCCCGGACTTCAACCGTCTGTACGAGGCAGACCGCATCCTGCACGAAACATGGTTTGCCGCCATGGACAAGATGTACCTGTGGCGCACGCTGCAGAACGCCCACGCCGATTACAGCCGCTTCCGGATGCTGGACACCATGACCAGCGGCGGGCTGGACGAGGTGATCGCCGACCATCAGAACCTGCTGAATGCCATCGAGCGCTGTGATCTTGCAGCGTTTGAACCGCTGGTGGAGCGGCATCTCTACGGCGGCATCCGGCGGCTGGGCTCGAAGCTGACCGAGGAATATGCCGACTACTTTGAACCGGAGACGGCAAAATAAATTGTTCCGCGTGGAACATTCTGGAAGGAGAGCCTTGCCCCATGAGCATCACCGTGAACCTGTACTACACCAGCCGGGACGGCAGCGCCCGGAAGTTTGCCGAAGAAATGGTTTCTTCCGGCACCGTGGACGCCATCCGCGCCGAGCCGGGCAACCTGAAATACGACTACTTTACCCCCTTCGATGACCCGGAGACCGTGCTGCTCATCGACAGCTGGGCCGACCAGAGCGCCATCGACGTGCACCACGCTTCGCCCATGATGCAGACCATCGCGGCCCTGCGCAGCAAGTACGACCTGCATATGCGGGTGGAACGGTATATCTCGGACGAGGGCGGCGTGCCGGAGAAAGACCAGAAGTTTATTCGAAAATAAAGAAAGCCAGAAAATCTGCGGATTTTCTGGCTTTCAATTTTCACGGAAGGTAACGGAGAGGGCGCACCCCGCTCCCCTGCGGGGAGCTGCCGCCGCAGCGGCTGAGGGGCCTATCAATCGGAGAAGCGAGAAAAAAGTGCAACGGCGACGACCGCCGCCAGCGGCGGATACAGGGAGGAGCTGTTGGGGCAGCGGTCAGCAGGACACGAGTGCCGCTCAAGGCACGAAGTGGACGCTGGGCACCGCAACCCGTCTTAGCGAAGCGGCTAGCATTTTTCCGCTTCGACTTCTGCTTTGGGGTCACTAGGGGCGAGCAGCCCCTAGTTCGTGGCTCCAGCGCGTCGAAATCGCCGTGCCCTTGCCGCGCTGAACACGCGGCATTTGCTTCGCAAACCGGTCTGCGGCTTAAAAGCCCCACTGGGGCTTTCATGCCCTCCGGGCACCGCCGTCCTTTCTGGTTCTCTTTTGGTGCCAAAAGAGAACAATCCACGCCCGGCTCCAGCGCGTCGAAATCGCCGTGCCCTTGCCGCGCTGAACACACGGCATTTGCTTCGCAAACCGGTCTGCGGCTTAAAAGCCCCACTGGGGCTTTCATGCCCTGCGGGCACCGCCGTCCTTTCTGGTTCTCTTTTGTGCGTCAAAAGAGAACAAACGCCGTTAGAACACCCCAGAAATAAAGATTTCCAAGCCGATGCCGATGAGGATGACGCCGCCCAGAATGTTGGCCTTGCCGGAAAGCTGGGTGCCGAACTTTTTGCCGATGCGCAGGCCCGCCATGCAGATGAAGAAGGTGACTGCCGCAATGATGACGGCGGCGGTCAGCGCCATCAGCCAGCCGTACTCCGAGATGGTGAAGCCCACCGAAAGGGCGTCGATGCTGGTGGCCACGCCCTGCATGAACAGCGCACCGGCGCTGAGCTCGGCGGCTTCTTCGGCTTCTTCGCCCCGGATGCCGTCTGCCAGCATTTTGCCGCCGATGTAGCCCAGCAGTGCCAGCGCGATCCACGGGATCAGAGCCTCAAAGGACGAGAACAGCTCCACGATGGTGTGCACGCACACCCAGCCGATCATGGGCATGGCGGCCTGAAAGATGCCGAAGGTGCCTGCGATCTTCACCATGGTGCCTTTGCCCATGTGCGGGTCGTGCAGGCCGTTGGCCATGGACACCGAAAATGCATCCATGGCAAGGCCCACGCCCAGCAGGGCGCTGTTGAGGAAAAATACAAAACTCCATTCCATATTGTCTGCCTCCTGAAATTGACCAGAGATCTCGGGCAATACAAAACCCGGTCCAGGCGCGTGCACGTCCGGACCGGGTCAATTTTTTCTCATCGACTCCATGTGTACGGGTGCAGAAACTGCGCCAAAAACACATGAGTCTCGCAAATGAAAGCAAGCCAGACCGGAACCAACGGTCATTATGTTGACTTGCTGCGCCCTGCAAAAGCGCCTGCTACTCCCCCACGGGTATTGTGATCCCGTTCATCTTATCACACTTCGGGGCAGAAGTCCAGACGAACCGGCGTTTTTTCGTTTTTACCTCTCTTTTTTCCAGCGGCGGTCAAAATACCGATCCTGCGACAGGATAAAGCACAGGGTGTTGCCCAGCGCGGGCAGGGTAAGGCCGTGGGCCTGCAGCAGTTCCCGGCGGGCCGTGCGTTCATAATCGCGCGCTTGTTTCATGCGGGGTGTCCGGCGGTCTTCGGCGGTGAGGTGCCAGCTCACGTCGATGAGCGAGTGCAGCAGCACCCAGTACAGCTCACACAGCGAGCCCGTGACGCCGTGGCGGCGGGCGCACTCGAACACGGTGTAGTTTGCTTCCACCCGGTCGAGGTTGCGCAGGGTGACTTTGCTGTTCACGATGCTGCCCGCCACTTTGCGGTAGAGATACAGTGCATCCGGGATATTGGCAATTTTCTCAGCCTTTTCGTAGGCGTAGGAGATGAGCATAGTGTCTTCGTTCAGTTTGCCCTCGGCAAAGCGCAGATCGTCAAAAATGCTGCGGTGATACAGCTTATTCCACACTACCATATAGGGCAAAAGGGTACTGCGTTCCAGTGCCTGCGCGGGGGTGATGGTCTCCCGCCGCACATGCAGATACTGCTCCTCAATGGGCTGCAGCGCTTCGTCCACCTGCCGGTAATTGCACACGGCCATCTGGGCACCGGTGTCTTGCACGGCGGCGTAGAGTTTGGCGCAGAAGTCCGGCGTGATGGTGTCGTCCGAGTCCACAAAGGCCACCCACTCGCCCCGGGCGGTGTCCAGCCCGGCGTTGCGTGCCCCGCTCAGGCCCCGGTTTTTCTGGTGCACCACCCGGATGCGGCGGTCTTTGGCCGCCGCCGCGTCGCACAGGGCCGGGCAGTTGTCCGGGGAGCCGTCGTCCACCAGAATCAACTCAAAATCCGCAAAGGTCTGGGCCTGAATGGACGCAATGCACGCGGGCAAAAAGCGTTCTGTCTTATACACCGGCATGATGATGCTGATGGCAGGCCGGGTGTTCTGTTCCTCTTTCACACTAAACTCCTCATTTCCGCTTTTCGGCACGGCGGCGGCACCGGTCCAGATACTTCTGCACCGACACCGCGCACACCAGCGCCGCCCAGATATTCCCGGGCGTGACGGCATGGGCCTGCCGCAGCTGGCGGCGGGCCGTGCGCTCGTAATCAAAGGCTTCCTGCATCCGAGGGCTGCGGCGCTGCTCCGGCGTCAGCTGGAACCATGTGCCCCACAGCGCCGTGAAGATCGGGCGGTAGGCCGCGCACAGGGTGTCGGTGATGCCGTTTTGGTACAGCACCTCGAATAAACGGTACCACGCTTCCACCCAGTCCAGCGTTTTCAGGGTGGTTTTGCGGTGCATCGCACTGCCGGAGACGATGCGGTAGTTGTAGGGGTAGCCCGCCGTGCCGCACACGCAGGCGGCCCGTTCCAGCACCTGCGGCAGGAAAGCGGTGTCTTCAAAAGCTTTCCCTTCCGGGTAGCGCAAATCTTCGAACAGTTCCCGGCGGTAGAGCTTGTTCCAGGGCACCTGATATTCCGGCGTGACCAGCCGCCGCAGGGCTTCTTCCCGGTCCATCACTTCATCTGTGATGCGCGGCTCTCCCGGGCCGATGACCCCGCCTTCTTCATCCACACACTGCCCGCCGCAAAGGGCAATGTCCGCACCCACTGCCCGTGCCGCCGTATACATCTTTTCCAGATAGTCCGGCTGCACCGAATCGTCCGAATCCACAAATGCGATCCATTTTCCGCGTGCCATATCAAGCCCCGCGTTGCGGGCGGTACTGACGCCGCCGTTGGGTTTATGGAGCACCCGCACACGGTTGTCTTTTTCTGCCGCCGCGTCACACAGGGCAGGGCAGTTGTCCGGCGAACCGTCATCCACAAGGATCAGTTCAAAGTCCGTAAAGGTCTGAGCCAGAAGCGAGTCGATGCACTCCGGCAGGAACCGCTCCACCTTGTACGCCGGCACGATGACGCTGATCTCGGGCTGTGCAAGGGACTGGTTTGCATTCTGCTCGTTCACCGTGCTGTCTCCTTCCGGGCCGTGTTTCTGTGGTATTTGTAGGCATGGTAGCGTTGCGGGGCCACAAAGCAGAGCGCCGTTTCCAGCACATTGCGCAGGGTGCAGGCACCACCCTGCATGATCTCCGTTTTTGCCTGTACAATAAGCGTCTCCGCCTGCTTCACCCGGGCATCCTGCAGCAGTTCCGGCGAAAGCTGCTTTTTAATGTTGCGGAAATATCGTTTCATCAGCGCATATTGCAGATAAGCCGCGTCCTTTTTGCCGTGCCGCAGTGTGCATTGCAGCAGACCATAGTTGGCGTCGATTTCATCCAGATTTTTCAAGTTTGCCTTTCCATGCATAATACTTGCTGATTGCACCCGATAATGGTACAGCTTTTCCTCAACACAGGCAACCGCAGTTGCACGTTCAAAAATTTCCGGTGTAGTAAAGGCATCTTCATAGTTCTTTCCAACAGGGAAGACCACTCCTTCCAGAATATCCCGGCGGTGTAGTCTTGTTGTCGCCTGAATCAGTGGCGTAAGCCGCATCCGATGGATGGCTTCGTCCTGTGAAAGAACTTCTGTGCGAAGCGGTCGTTCCTGATACCGGCAAGGGATTCCATCCTCCTGCATAAACAGCATATTGCAGGCCGCGATCTCTGCGCCGGACTGTTTTGCAGCGCAATACAGCTTTTCCAGATAGGTTTTATCAATCACATCGTCTGAATCTACAAATCCAACCCAATTTCCACGAGCTGCTGCTAAACCAGCATTACGGGCCGTACTCACTCCGCCGTTGGCTTTATGGATCACCCGCACACGCTCATCCCGCTGCGCCGCCGCATCGCACATCGCCGGGCAGTTGTCCGGGGAGCCGTCGTCCACCAGAATGACTTCAAAATCCGTGAAGGTCTGGGCCAGAATGGAGTCGATGCACTCGTTCAGATATTTTTCCACCTTATACACCGGCACGATGACGCTGATCTCGGGATTTTTCAGGGGCTTCTTTTCTGCTGTCATACTTCCTCAAACCACTTTCTGTGTTCATGTTTATTCCGCAAAGGCTGGTTCTATTATAGCGGCTTTTCGCGCTTCTGAAAAGCCAAAGCTCTATTTTATCGCAAAAAATCCCCCGCATATCGTATCAAAACAATATACGGGGGATTTTCTCATGATTTAACCGGCAGAAAAATTATTCTTCTGTCTTTTCTTCCGCCTCAGGCGCCTCGGCTTCTGCCGCGGCATCGGCGGCTTCCATCTCGGCCAGCTGCTCTGCGGTAGGCTCTGCATCCGCATCGGAGGCATCGATCTGCTCGGTCTGAGCCTCGTCGTCGTGGTCGGTGCGGGCCAGCACCATCACCTTGTCGTTCTCGCCCAGACGCATCACGCGCACGCCGGAGCCGTAACGGCTCTGCAGCGGGATCTCGTTGGCATGCAGACGGATGATGATGCCCTCCTGACTGCTCAGCAGCACGTCGTCCACATCGTCCACGATCTTAACGGCGGCCACCTTGTCCTTGGCGGCATCGTAGTTGCGGATGCCCTTGCCGCCGCGGGCGGTGATGCGGTAGGTGTCGATGTCGGAGCGGCGGCCCTTGCCGTTCTCGGTCACGGTCAGCACCGTGCCGCCCTCGCGGCAGATGCACACGCCCACCACTTCATCGCCTTCGGCCAGCTTGATGGCGCGCACGCCGTGGCCGCTGCGGCCCATGGGGCGGGCATCTTCTTCGTTGAAGCGGATGGCCTGACCGTTGCGGGTGGCAACGATGAGCATATCGTGGCCGGTGGTCAGGCGGGTCCAGGCCAGGGCGTCGCCCTCATTCAGGGCAATGCCGATCAGGCCGGTCTTGCGGATGTTGGCGTACTGTTCCAGCGGGGTGCGCTTGATCAGGCCCTGCTTGGTGACCATGGTCACATAGCCGCCCGACTGCTCGGCATCCTTGCTCTGGCAGATCATGTTGGTGACCTTTTCGCCCTCAGCCAACTGCAGCAGGTTGACGATGTTGGTGCCCTTGCTGGTGCGGCTGCCCTCGGCGATGGTGTAGCCCTTGATGCGGAACAGGCGGCCCCGGTCGGTGACAAAGAGCACATAGTCGTGGGTGGAGCCTACGAACATCTCCTGCACGATGTCCTCTTCCTTGCGGGTCATGCCGGAGATGCCGCGGCCGCCGCGCTTCTGGGCCTGATAGGTGGCCTTGAGCTGGCGCTTGATATAGCCGGCCTCGGTGAGGGTGTAGACGCACTGTTCCTCGGCGATGAGATCTTCGATGTCCACTCTGTCAAGGTTTCCTATTCCGGCGGTTCCTACAAGGAGATGAACGACAACCTGAAAATTGCCCTGCGGCATAACCCGAACCTGAAAACTATTGTCCGCTGCCTGGATATGGGCTTTTTCTTCGATTCCCCGAACCGGATGCGGGAGGATCTGGGCAAATATCCGACCTATCTTTATGACGAAAACCCGTTCAATGATGTCCAATATGTGTATAACAAAGATGTGCTCTTTGGCCGTGTTTATGCCATGATGAGGCAAAATGATGCACCGGGCTTTACCCCGGGCATCACCTCGTTCGATGATTACGCGAGATGGAATCAGTATTTTACGTTTGGCATCGACACGGTGGCACCGAACGGTCTTGTCTATACTGTTCCTGCCGAAGAAAAGCATCTGACCGAAGAGGAAAAGCAGACCATTACACAGCAGATCACGCAGAACGTAACTTCATTGGCCGACCAGTACCCGGATGTGGACTTCTACTATTTCTTCTCACCATACAGCATTGTGTGGTGGAACAGCATCACAAATGAAGGAACTCTTTACCGGCAGCTGGAAGCAGAACAGTATATCATTGAACTGATTCTGGAGCATCCGAACATTCATCTGTATTCGTTCAACAATGATACCGCCATGATCACGGACCTGAACAACTATAAGGATGCGGGTCACTACGGTGAATGGGTCAACAGTGCCATGCTCCGGTGGATGCACGATGGGGTAGGGCTGCTGACGAAGGAAAATTATCAGGACTATCTCAAGGCAGAGCGTGCATTCTATGCCAACATCACAGAAGAGGATATTACCCGCCTGAATGCGCAGCCTGATTATGCCGACGACAAGACTGCGGAATATCTCATGGAACACAAAGTGAGCCGTATGAAATGACACTCAAATCTTTCTCCGACATGCACAAACTCCATAACCGGAGAGAAGAAAATCCATAAAACGCAAAAAAGCCCTCGGATAAGTCATACCTATACAAGAAAGTTTGAACTTTTCGTGAATTTTCTGTGTTTCGACCATGGACAGGTAGGAACAGTTCTGCTACAATGGGAGCTGTTCTTTCCGCCGGTTCCCACGCGGCGGTTTTTGTTTTTACTATAACACAGGAGGAACTTTCATGTTAGAAAAGATCTTTCACCTGAAAGAAAACCACACCGATGTCAAGACCGAACTCATGGCGGGTGTTACCACCTTTATGACGATGGCCTACATCCTTGCGGTCAACCCCAGCATCCTGTCCGCTTCCGGCATGGACGCCAACGCCGTCCTGATCGCCACCTCTCTGGCATCGTTCGTCGGTACGGCCCTGATGGCTCTGCTGGCCAACTACCCGTTCGCGCTGGCCCCCGGCATGGGCCTGAACGCCTACTTCTCCTACACCGTTGTCCTGACCATGGGCTACAGCTGGCAGCTGGCCCTGATGGCCGTCTTTGTGGAGGGCATCATCTTCATCGTGCTGAGCCTGACCAACGTGCGTGAGGGCATCTTCAACGCCATCCCCATGACCCTCAAGAGCGCTGTCAGCGTGGGCATCGGCCTGTTCGTGGCCTTCGTGGGCCTGCAGAATGCCAAACTCATCGTCAACAGCGACTCCACCCTCGTCACCTACCAGCACTTCAAGGGTGAGACCTTCTCCTCTGTGGGCGTGGGCGCCATCCTCGCTCTGCTGGGCGTGGTCATTACTGCCATCCTGCTGGTGAAGCACGTCAAGGGCGGCATCCTCTACGGCATCCTCATCACATGGGTGCTCGGCATCGTCTGCGAGCTGACTGGCATTTATATCCCCAACCCCGACGCAGGGATGTACTCCGTCATCCCCACCAGCTTTGTCAGCTTCGACTTCTCCGCACTGGGCAAGACCTTCGGGCAGGTGTTCAAGACCGACTTCTCCGGTGTGGGCATCCTGAACTTCTTCGCCGTCATGTTCTCCTTCCTCTTCGTTGACCTGTTCGACACCCTTGGCACCCTCATCGGTGTTGCTTCCAAGGCCGATATGCTGGACGAGGAGGGCAAGCTGCCCCGCATCAAGGGTGCTCTGATGGCCGACTCCATCGCCACCTGCGCCGGCGCTGTGCTGGGTACTTCCACCACCACCACCTTCGTCGAGAGCGCTTCCGGCGTCACCGAGGGCGGCCGCACCGGCCTGACCTCCATGACCACCGGTATCCTCTTCCTGCTGGCCGTGGTATTCAGCCCCCTGTTCCTGACCATTCCTTCCTTTGCAACGGCTCCGGCCCTCATCATCGTGGGCTTCTACATGATGGGTTCTGCCATCAAGATCGACTTCTCCGACCCCAGCGAGGGCATTCCCGCCTTCCTGACCATCCTGGCTATGCCCACTGCCTACAGCATCTCTGAGGGCATCGCCATCGGCGTCATCTCCTGGACCATCGTCAATGTGGTCACCGGCAAGGCCAAGGAGAAGAAGATCAGCCCCCTCATGTATGTGCTGACCGTTCTCTTCATCCTGAAGTACGTCCTGCTGTAAGCACCTGCTCTGAACCCGGGACCATCCCCAAAAACAAAACCAGAGCCTCCTGCCCTTGTGCGGAGGCTCTGGTTTTTTGTTGTCTGCTGCAGGGGGGCGGCTGCGGGGGCTTAGCCGCCGAACAGCCCGAAAAAGCTGGTATGGGTGAATCCCAGCACCAGAAACAGGACGATGAGGGCGAACAGCACCCCGATGATGATGTCCATCTGGTGGACCGTCAGCGGGAACTTATCGTAGAGCTTCTCTTTCGGGTTGACGAAATCGGGGTCATTGTTGTTGAGGAGCGTTTTGCGGCCCTTCGGAGCCTCTGCACGGGCTGCTTCGAGTTTGGCCTGCTCCTGTTCCAGCTGAGCTTCACGAGCTGCCAGAGCGGCTTCCCGCCGGGCCAGCTCCGCCTCACGGGCGGTTTGTTCTTTTTCGGTCATAGTGTTTCTCCTGCCTTTAGATGAAGTTTTCCTTTTCGGAAAAGGCTCGTCTCCGTACAACCTCTCAGTCTGCTTCGCAGACAATGCCGGATTGCGGCTCCCAGCGTCTGCTGCGCTGTCTCTTGCATCCTGCTGGCCGCGGCCCCAACAGCGACTCCCTGTTTCCGCCGCTGGCGGCG
>OLWA01003495.1_pt1 | contig 11839 bp, 10 predicted proteins | sample 1673251 | NCBI WGS metagenome assembly OLWA01 (sample SAMEA3178937, study PRJEB25190) | human gut metagenome | biome: human gut; feature: human-associated habitat; material: faeces | place: Austria | collected 2013
GGAACGTTTCGAAGTCGTCGGTCCACGCCACGCCGATCGTCGGGCCGTGATAGCCGTTGCACCAGGTGACGTAGTATTTGTCGTCGATCTTCGCCACGCGAGGGTCATAGCCGTAGACCCACTCGCCCACTTCGGGATCGGCACCTTCGAGGCGGAAGTCCTCCTCCCGGATATCCCACTTCAGGCCGTCAACGGAGAAGCCTACGTGGATGCGCATCCGACGGTTCGTGTCGTCGCAGCGGAAGACGCCGGCGAAGTTGTACTTGCCCTTCTTGAACGGTACGACGGCCGAGTTGAAGATCGAGTTGGAGGTCGAGAGCGCATGGCGACCGATGATCGGATTGGCCGAATAGCGCCACATGACTTCGTTTGACCCGGCGGGCCGATCCTCCCAGGGCATGTCCGGAAGCGCCGGACCTGCAATTTTCAGATTGTCCATTTATTCAGATTTTGGTGTGTCTTTTTGGGGTTTGGATTTCGGGATTTTGTCCCGCAAACCGGATTCCGGACCCGGGGTCCGAAATACAGCCCAAAAGTAGGCAAATTCTTCCGAATTTACAAAGTCTGTGCTGCGGAAGTGTGAAAAAATTCACACTCGGCTGGCCGTGGCGGAAATGGATTCTCGCACGGATGAAAAAAAGCGTCAGCGAACCTTTTCGGGTTCGCCGACGCTTTGCTGAACAAATTTTTCGTTTTGCGGCTTCCAAACAACGTCCAGGGGCATTTCGGGTAGCTCCCCCCCCCACTCCCCTGACCGGGGATCAGTCGGCCTGGCCGATATCGGCCAATTCGTTGGTGATGGCCTGCTGACGCTGCTTGTTGTAGAACAGGCGCAGTTCGTCGAGCAGATCCTGGGCATTGTCCGAAGCGGTCTGCATGGCCACCGTCCGGGCTGCATGCTCGGCCGTGGCACTGTCGAGCAGGACTTCGTACATCCGGGTCCGCACCGAGAGCGGCAGCAGCTCCTTGAGCAGCTCCTCGGGCGAGGGTTCGCAGATGTAGTCGGCATCGGGCAGTGAGGCGGCTTCGGGATGACGCGACGCGAGCGGAAGCAGCGTCTCGCTCACGGGCGTCTGACGGCTCATCGAGGCGTAGTGGTTGTAGACCAGTACGGCACGGTCGATCTCCCCGTTGTTGTAGGCCTTCATCAGCCGGTCGGCCAATGCCACGGCACCCTCATAGGAGTGGTGTCCAGCCAATGCATGAAAGGTGTTGTCGGCCGTGTAGCCGCTTTTGCGGACATGAGCGGCCATCTTCTCCCCCACGGGCCAGACGTCAATCTCCTCGAAACCCTCCTTGCGCAATGCCTCGACGGTATGGTCCAACTGGCGGATGGCTTCGGCATTGAACCCGCCGCAGAGCGATCCGTCCGATGCGACGGCCACGACGACGGCCCGTCGCATCTGTTTATGCGCGCGGGTCAGCGGAATGGCGATCTCTTCATCGCCGGCAAAGCGGAACAGCGCTTCGGTGATCTCCGCCAGTTGCCGTTCGTAGACGGCCAGGGCTTCGGCTTCGGCCTGCACGTGGTGCAGTTTGGCCGAGGCGACCATCTTCATCGCCGAAGTGATCTTCAGCGTACTGCCCACCGAGGCGATCCGGGCCTTGATCTCTTTGAGCGCAGCCATGGTTCTATGCTTTTAATGCCGCCGTAACGCTCTGGGCCAGAGCTTCGATCCGGGCGCCGAGTGCCTCGTCGATCTGTCCCTTGCGCAGTGCCTCCGGGATATCGGTCGTGTGGAGCCGTTCGAGCAGCAGGTGCTCGAAGTCGGCGACCCGCTCGATGGGCACGTCGCGCAACAGTCCGTGCGTACCGCAGTAGAGGACGGCGATCTGCTCCTCGACCGAAAGCGGACTGTATTGCGGCTGGACGAGCAGACGTGTGTTCTTGCGGCCGCGGTCGAGCGTGGCTGCCGTCACGGGATCCAGATCGCTCGAGAAACGCGAGAAGGACTCCAGTTCGCGATACTGCGCCTGGTCGATCTTCAGCGTTCCGGCCACCTTCTTCATGGCCTTGATCTGGGCGCTGCCGCCCACACGCGACACGGAGATACCGACGTCGATGGCCGGGCGGTTGCCTTGGTTGAAGAGGTTCGTATCGAGGAAGATCTGACCGTCGGTAATCGAGATGACGTTGGTCGGGATGTAGGCCGAGACGTCACCGGCCTGCGTCTCGATGATCGGCAGGGCCGTCAGCGAACCGCCTCCGCGCACCTTGCCGCGCAGCGATTCCGGAAGGTCGTTCATCTGTTCGGCGACCTCCTGCTGGCCGATGATCTTGGCGGCACGCTCCAGAAGACGCGAGTGGAGGTAGAAGATATCGCCCGGATAGGCCTCACGCCCCGACGGACGGCGCAGTACGAGCGACACCTCTCGATAGGCCACGGCCTGCTTCGAGAGGTCGTCGTAGACCACCAGCGCGTGGTGACCCGTGTCGCGGAAGAATTCGCCGATGGCCGCACCCGCAAAGGGGGCGAAATACTGCATGGCGGCAGGATCGGCTGCCGTGGCGGCCACGACGATCGTGTAGTCCAGTGCACCGTGGGCCCGCAGCGTCTCGACCAGCGAGGCGACGGTCGAGGCCTTCTGTCCCACGGCCACGTAGATGCAGTAGACCGGATCGCCGGCTTCGAAATTCGAACGTTGGTTCAGAATCGTGTCGACGGCGATGGCGGTTTTGCCGGTCTGACGGTCGCCGATGATCAATTCGCGCTGTCCGCGGCCGATCGGGATCATGGCGTCGATGGCCTTGATCCCGGTCTGGAGCGGTTCGGTCACGGGCTGACGGAAGATTACGCCCGGAGCCTTGCGCTCGAGCGGCAGTTCGATCCGTTCGCCCGGGATGTCGCCCAGACCGTCGATCGGCTGTCCGAGCGGATCGATCACGCGGCCGAGCATCCCCATGCCGACGTCGATCGAGGCCGTACGACCCGTGCGGCGCACGATGTCGCCCTCCTCGACGCGGTCGGTCGAGCCGAGCAGCACGGCGCCGACGTTATCCTCCTCGAGGTTCATCACCACGGCCCGCATGCCATTCTCGAACTCCAGCAGTTCGTTGGCTTCGGCGTTCTGCAGTCCGTAGATGCGGACCACGCCGTCGCTGACCTGCAGCACCGTACCCACTTCGGCATACTGCGCCGAGAGGTCCACGCCCTGGAGTTCGGAGAAGAGGACCTCCGAGATTTCCGATGGTTTTATTCTCTCTTTGTTGTTCATGTTCAAAGTTTTCTTTCGGGCAGTTTGCCCAGTTTCTGTTCTACGCGACGGAGTTGCGTGGTCAGGCTGGCATCGAGCAGCCGGTCGTCGATGCGGAACCGGAATCCGCCGATGAGCGACGGGTCGACCTTGCGGTGGACACGGACCTCACGGCTGCGGGTCACCGTTTCGACATTGGCCGAGAGGCGTTCGACAAAATCTTCGTCGACGGCTGCTGCCGTCGTGAGCGTCATGTCGACGATGCCGTAGCGCTGCTTGTAGATCCCCTCGAAGGCGGGCAGCATGAAACAGAGCCACTTTTCGCGCCGGTGACGGACGACCAGCCGCAGAAATCCCTCGAACGTAGCCGACAGTGTTCCGTCCATGGCCTGCCGGGCTACGCCGATCTTTGCATCGGCCGGCAATACGGGTGAGGCCAGCGTCTCGCGGAGCTCCTTCGAGCGGTTGTAGAGCGCCATGAAATGAGCCGCCTCATCCGCCGTCCGACTCATCTCTCCGTTGGTTTCGGCGAAGTCGGCCAGGGCGCGGGCATAGCGTCGGGCGATCAATCCGGTGTCCATGTCTTGCGGTTTTTCGGATCGAGCTCCTCCATCAGTCGCGAGGCCAGCTGCGTCTGGGCCTCACGGTCCTGAAGATCCTGACGCAGCATCCGTTCGGTGATGGCCACGGCCAGGGCCGCGATCTCCCGTTTGGCATCGGCCAGGATGGCGGCCCGTTCGGTTTCGGCCTGCTGACGGCTCTTTTCGAGCAGTCGGGCCCCTTCGCTTTCGGCCTTTTGGCGGGCGTCGGCGAGGATCTGTTTGCGTTCGGCGTCGGCCTCACGCAGAATCTCGTTGCGCCGGACCTCGGCCGCATCGGTGATCTCCCGGCAGCGGGCCTCGAGCGTGGCACACTTGCGTTCGGCCTCCCGGGCGGCGTCGAGCGACGAGTCGATGTACTCCTTGCGCGACTCGATCGACTTGACGATGATCGGGAAACCGTAGCGGGCCAGCACGATGAACACCACGCCGAAGGCGAGCGTCATCCAGAACAGCAGTCCCGATTCGGGTTGCAGAAGTCCCATGGCACGTTACGTTTTGGGGATCAGAGTGCCAGGAAGCAGACTACAACGGCGAAGAGGGCGACACCCTCGATCAGGGCCGCTACGATGATCATGTTGGTACGGATCTTGTCCGCGGCCTCGGGCTGACGTCCGATGGCCTCCATGGCTGCGCCGCCGATTTTTCCGATACCGAATGCTGCGCCGATGACGGCCAGACCTGCGCCGATTGCGGCGCCCAGAATACCTAAACTTTCCATAGTCGTTGTTGTTTTATTAGTTTTTGTTCTTGTGTGTCGTTTTTGAATGTGCGATCAGTGTTTGTCGGTCGCGGGATCGGCCGGATGATCCTCGGGGCTCTCCTGGGCCAGTCCGATGAAGACGGCCGAGAGCATCGTGAAGACATAGGCCTGCAGGAAGGCAACCAGCAGTTCGAGGCAGTACATGAAGATCGAGAAGAGGACCGATACGACGGTCATCGATCCGTTTACAGCGGCTCCCATACTGGCCGTGGCGAAGATCACGCACGTGAGGCTCAGGATGACGGCGTGTCCGGCCATCATGTTGGCGAACAGTCGGATCATCAGCGCGAAGGGCTTGGTGAAGATTCCCACGAACTCGATCAGCGGCATGAGCGGAATGGCCTTGAGCCAGACCGGAACATCGGGCCAGAGGATATCCTTCCAATAGTGCTTCGTGCCGAAGAGGTTGACGGCCAGGAAAGTGGCCAGGGCCAGCAGGAACGTCACGGCGATGTTGCCCGAGACGTTGGCGCCGCCCGGGAAGAACGGAATCAGCCCCATGAGGTTGTTCACGAAGATGAAGAAGAAAGCCGTGAGCAGATAGGGGGCGAATTTCCGGTAGCGGGGGCCGACGCAGGGCTTGATCACGCCGTCGAGGATGCCCGATACGAGCATTTCGAACAGTCCGACGAATCCTTTCGGCGCATGGTCGGTGGCCTTGTGGCGGCGGTACCAGCGGGCTGTACCCATGACCAGCACGAGCAGGATCAGGCTGTTCAGCAACAGGGCGGCGGCCGTCTTGGTCAGCGAGAGGTCCAGCGGACGCAGATCCGAACCGTCGGCCTGCCGCTCGACGATCTTGCCGGCGTAGTCACCCTCCCGGGCGATGCGCAGCCCCTCATGTTCGGCGCCTTCGCGCAGACGTGCCGACGAGAAACAGTGCCAGCCGCTCGTGGGGCTGTGCACGATTACCGGCAGCGGAATGCTCCATTCGCCGCCGTGGCCCGTCGATGCGATGTGCCACTCGTAGCTGTCGCCCAAGTGGCCCAGAACCAGCTGCTTGATATCCGGCTCAGCCTCCTCCTGCGTCGGTTGTTGTGCCTGGGGCTTTTCCGACGGGGCTTCTTGTCCTGCGGATTGCGGAACCTCCTGAGCCCGGGTCTGCGGTGCAACGGCCGGGAGCAGCAGGGCGAGCAGCAGCGTGATTTTTACGAATGCTTTCATCATGGTCTCTTCGCTCCTTTCTCGGAGGGTGTTTCAACCGGTTCGACACACGCTTCGATCCGGTTTGCGAAGATGCGCACGCATCCGCTCCGAATCGGAAGACGCACGTCGCCCTCCCCTTCCGTATAGACAATCTCTCCCGAGGTCAGGCCCGCAATAAGCGGGGCATGGTCGCGCAACACGGTGAAACGTCCCACCGTCCCCGGGAACGAGACCTTGTCGGTCGTCGTGCTGCACAGCGTGCCGCTTGGTGCTACAATGGTCAGATTCATGGTGTGTCGTTTTACGGATCAATCAGTTCTGTTTGGTTTTGGCAAGCAGTTCCTCGCCCTTGCGGATGGCGTCGTCGATGGTACCGACATTGAGGAAGGCCTGTTCGGGCAGGTAGTCGACCTCGCCGTCGAGGATCATGCGGAAGCCGCGGATCGTCTCTTCGATCGGCACGATCTGTCCCGGTACGCCCGTGAACTGTTCGGCCACGGAGAAGGGCTGCGAGAGGAATCGCTGGATACGGCGGGCGCGGTTGACGGTCTGACGGTCTTCGTCCGAGAGTTCGTCCATGCCCAGGATGGCGATGATATCCTGCAGCTCCTTGTTGCGCTGGAGAATCTGCTTGACGCGCTGGGCCGTCGTGTAGTGCTCCTCGCCGACGATGTTCGCGTCGAGGATTCGCGAGGTGGACTCCAGCGGATCGACGGCCGGATAGATACCCAGCTCGGCGATCTTGCGGCTGAGGACCGTCGTGGCGTCGAGGTGCGAGAAGGTCGTGGCCGGGGCGGGGTCCGTCAGGTCGTCGGCCGGCACGTAGACGGCCTGTACCGAGGTGATCGAACCGTGCTTGGTCGAGGTGATGCGCTCCTGCATGCGGCCCATTTCGGTGGCCAGCGTCGGCTGGTAGCCCACGGCCGAGGTCATACGTCCCAGCAGGGCCGAAACCTCCGAACCGGCCTGCGTGAAACGGAAGATGTTGTCGATGAAGAAGAGGATGTCTTTCGGAGCCCCCTCCTGCTGGCTGTCGCGGAACGATTCGGCTGCGGTCAGACCCGACAGGGCCACCGACATGCGGGCTCCGGGGGGTTCGTTCATCTGGCCGAAGACGAGGGTGGCCTGCGATTTGGCCACCTCGTTGTAATCGACCTTCGAGAGGTCCCAGTGGCCCTCGTCCATGCTCTTGCGGAAGGCGTCGCCGTAGCGGATGACGCCCGAGGTGATCATCTCCCGCAGCAGGTCGTTGCCTTCACGCGTACGTTCGCCCACTCCGGCGAAGACCGAAAAGCCGTTGTGCTTTTTGGCGATGTTGTTGATCAGCTCCATGATCAGCACCGTCTTGCCGACGCCGGCACCGCCGAACAGACCGATCTTGCCGCCCTTGACATAGGGCTCGAGCAGGTCGATCACCTTGATACCCGTTGCGAGGACCTCCTGCGAGGTGGCCAGTTCATCGAATTTCGGGGGTTCGCGGTGAATGGGCAGCGTATGGCTGCGTTCGAGGGGTTTCATGCCGTCAATCTCGGAGCCGATGACGTTGAGCAGGCGGCCCTTGATCTGGTCGCCCGTCGGAATCGAGATCGGATGACCGAGTGCCGTAGCCTTCATGTGGCGCTGCAGACCGTCGGTGGAGTCCATGGCCACGGTGCGCACGGTGTGTTCGCCGATGTGCTGCTGCACCTCGACGATCAGCGTACGGCCGTCGTTGCGGTGGATCTCCAGGGCGTCGTTGATGGCCGGAAGCCGGAAATCCGGGGTGTCGGGTTCGAACGTCACGTCCACCACCGGGCCGACTATCTGTGAAATGGATCCTTCAATTTGTGTCATGTCGTTTTTGGATTCGATTTCGAATATAACGGAGAAATTTTATCGTTCAGTTTGTCAATTGTTCATCAGTTTTCTCCAAATGCAGTATTTTGTCGTTCTGATCGGGAGATTCCGGAGAAGAGATATGCGGCATGGAGGCGGAAGGCGTTCCGGCAGGGATGCTTTATGCGGAGCCCCGTCATGCAATATATTAATATGTATACACTCTCTCATGCTTGCCGGCATATTCGACCGGAATAGCATCTTGAGGGCAGTCGGGGGCTGCCTCATGGGGTACGGTTCCGGTCGTTGTTTCGATCGCCACGGATTCCGAGCCGGTTCGATGTCGGGCTCGAATGGCTCTTTCGTTCCTGTTGTTCGGAATGGGTGGGTGGTGGAATTTGGGTGCGAATATAATAAATTTTGTCGAAAATTGGATATACTCCGATGTAGTGGATTTTTTTCTGCCGGGTGTGCGGAGGTCTTTTTTTTCTGATTTGATGCGGCGTGAAAGCGTGCGTGTGAATTTCGAATGCGCAGGCCGGTTTTTACGGTTCGTAATATATGGTCTTTTGTTTTATTTTATTTTCCCGTTTAGATCTCCTTTTAGAGCTATTATTAAGTTATTTTCGAAATAAAATGAAATAAAATTATTTCGTTTTATTTTGTTTTATCTGAAAAAGTATTTATATTTGTGGTGACCTAATTCTTCGACCTATGGACAATACCTATGATGTTATCATCATCGGAGGCGGAGCTACCGGCGCAGGAATCGCCCGCGACTGCTCGTTGCGCGGGATCAAGGCCCTGCTGCTGGAACGTTCCGATATCTCGACCGGTGCCACCGGGCGCAACCACGGTCTGCTCCACAGCGGAGCCCGATATGCCGTGACGGATCACGAATCGGCCGTGGAGTGTATCCGGGAAAATATGATCTTGCGAAAAATTGCGGCGCACTGCGTCGAACAGACCGACGGGCTGTTTATTTCACTTCCAGAGGACGGATTGGAATATCAGTCCGTTTTCGTCGATGCCTGCCGGCGGGCCGGAATCCGCGCCGAAGTGATCGACCCGAAAGAGGCACTGCGGCTCGAACCCTCGGCCAACCCCGAACTGATCGGAGCCGTGCGTGTGCCGGACGGTGCGGTGGATCCCTTCCGCCTCACGTCGTCGAATATTCTCGATGCCAAGGCGCATGGCGCCGAAATCCGCACCTATACCGAAGTCATGGAGCTGCTCCGTGAGCAGGACCGCATTGTCGGTGTGAGGGCCTACGACCACCGCAAGCACTGTGACGAGAAGTTCTATGCTCAGGTGGTTGTCAACGCCGGCGGCATCTGGGGCCACGGCATCGCCGCCAAGGCCGGCATTACGGTCAACATGCTCCCGGCCAAGGGGGCGCTGCTGATCTTCGGCCATCGGGTGAACAATCTGGTGCTGAACCGCTGCCGCAAACCGGCCGATGCCGACATTCTGGTTCCGGGCGATACGATTTCGTTGATCGGCACCACGTCGAGCAAGGTCCCCTACGACCAGATCGACAACATGATCATCACGCCCGACGAGGTGGATCTGCTGCTGCGCGAAGGTGAAAAGCTGGCTCCGTCGCTGGCTACGACGCGCATCCTGCGGGCCTATGCGGGCGTGCGGCCGCTGGTGGCCTCGGACGATGACCCGACGGGACGAAAGGTCAGCCGCGGTATCGTGCTGCTGGACCACGCCACGCGTGACGGTCTGGAGGGCTTCATCACCATCACGGGCGGCAAACTGATGACCTACCGTCTGATGGCCGAATGGGCCACGGATCTGGTATGCAAGAAGATTGGCAATCCCGAAAAATGCCGTACGGCCGAGACGCCGCTGCCGGGCTCGCACGAAAGCCGTGAGGAGGTCGACCGCAAACTGCGCGACAAACCCGTGGCACAGCGTCGGTCGTCGATTTCGCGCCACGGCGATCTGGCCGTGCGTATCGACAGCCGCACGTCGATTCAGAACAGCCTGGTGTGCGAATGCGAGGAGGTCTCGATCGGCGAGGTGGAGTATGCGCTGGAGAACCTTTCGGTGAACAACCTGGTCGATCTGCGGCGCCGGACCCGGATCGGCATGGGCACCTGTCAGGGTGAGTTGTGTGCCTGTCGGGCTGCCGGTCTGATGGGTCGCCGCGATCCGATCTGCGCCCGCCGGGCAAAGGCCGATCTGGTTTCGTTCCTGAACGAACGCTGGAAGGGCATGGAACCGATCGCCTGGGGCGATACGCTGCGCGAAAGCGAATACATGACGTGGGTCTATGAGAGTGTGTGCGGATTGTCGGACGAAGAAAAAACAGCATCAAAATGAGATTCGATACGGTAATTATCGGCGGCGGACTGGCCGGCATGGCATGCGGCATCCGTCTGGCCGAGGCGGGACGGCGTTGTGCGATCGTCTCGCAGGGACAGAGTGCCATTCACTTTTCATCGGGGTCGTTCGACCTGTTGGGTCGTCTGCCCGACGGTCAGCCGGTGAGCGATCCGGTGGCCGGGATTGCCCGACTGGCCGAGCAGTGCCCGGCGCATCCCTACGCCGTGATCGGGGCCGAAAACTGCGCCCGTCTTGCCGGGCAGGTTCCCGCGTTGTTGCGCGAGGCCGGCATCCGGGTCGTGGGCGACAGCCGGCACAACCACTTCCGGATCACCCCCATGGGCAAGTCGAAAGCCACGTGGCTGACCATCGAGGGGTATCTCACGACCGATGAACCGGACAAATACCCCTTCCGTCGGGTCTGCATCGCCAATATCGAGGGCTTCCTCGACTTCTACCCCGAATTCATCGCCGAGGAGCTCAACCGCCGTGGCGTTGAGTGTCGTTTCGGGAACTTCAATCATCCCGATCTGGAGAAGATCCGCCGCAATCCGAGCGAGATGCGCTCGGCCAACATCGCGCGGGTGTTCGACCATGATACCGATCTGGAGGCGCTGGCCGAGTCGTTACGGCATCAGGCGGCCGGATGTGATGCGCTGATTCTGCCGGCGCTGATCGGTCTGACCCGCAACGATTCGCTCGAATTCCTGCGCCAGCGGGTCGGCCTTCCGATCCATCTGCTGCCTACCCTGCCGCCGTCGATTCCCGGCATCCGGGCTCAGCAGGCGCTGCAGCATCGCTTCCGTGAGCTGGGCGGCGAGTACTTCCTGGGCGACAGCGTGTTGTCGGCTGAAATCGAACACGACCGCGTGCGGCGGATCTTCACGGCCAACCACGGCAACATTCCCTTCGAAGCCGAGCACTTCGTGCTGGCTACGGGCAGCTTCTTCAGCAAGGGGCTGGTGGCCACGCCCGACCGGATCGTCGAACCGGTCTTCGGGGCCGATACGCTCCACACTCCCAATCGGGCCGAATGGTACACGCTGCGCTTCTTCGATCGCCAACCCTATCAGGCCTTCGGCGTGCGGACGGATCCGTCGCTGCGCGTCATGAAGCAGGGCCGGCCGCTCGAAAACCTGTACTGCGCCGGAGCCGGACTGGCGGGATTCCATCCCGTGCAGGAGGAGTGCGGTGCGGGCGTATCGCTCCTCTCGGCGCTCCATGTGGCCGAACTGGTGCTGAACGATTGATTTGTACGTACGTAAAAAAGCAAGAAAACCATGAATATCCAGCAGAACAGCGTCAGTGAGAACAATTTCGAACAGTGCATCAAGTGTACGATCTGCACGGTGTACTGCCCGGTTGCGGCGGTGAATCCCGACTATCCGGGACCGAAGCAGGCCGGACCCGACGGCGAACGGCTGAGGCTCAAACGCCCCGATTTCTTCGACAACGCATTGAAATACTGTCTGAACTGCAAGCGTTGCGAGGTGGCCTGCCCCTCGAACGTGCGCATCGGCGACATCATCCAGGCCGCCCGTATCAAGTACGGCCCGCAGCACAACACCTCATTGCGGAACTTCGTGCTGGCCAATACGGATCTGGTCGGCACGCTGGCCACGCCCTTCGCTCCGGTGGTCAATGCGACGGTGAAGCTGAAGCCCGTGCGGATGGTGATGGACAAGGTGATGGCCATCGACCATCGGCGCGTCTTCCCGAAATACGCCCACGGGACCTTCACCTCGTGGTACCGCAAGCATGCCGCGGCGGCCCAGGAGGCCTTCCCGAAGCAGGTGGCCTACTTCCACGGCTGCTACGTGAACTACAACAACCCGCAGCTGGGCAAGGATCTCCTGAAGATCATGAATGCGCTGGGATACGGCGTGCAGCTGCTCGACCGGGAGAAGTGCTGCGGCGTGGCGCTGATCTCGAACGGGCTCTACAAACAGGCACGGCGCCAGGCCGAGACCAATCTGCAGTCGAT
>OLWA01003501.1_pt1 | contig 11826 bp, 13 predicted proteins | sample 1673251 | NCBI WGS metagenome assembly OLWA01 (sample SAMEA3178937, study PRJEB25190) | human gut metagenome | biome: human gut; feature: human-associated habitat; material: faeces | place: Austria | collected 2013
CTGGAAATTTTTCTGATGCGCTGTGAGAAAAGCTGTTATGTGCTGGCTGATGACGCGAAAGCAGAACTACAGCGGTATTTGGCCAATGTGCAGACTGCACATAGTTCTTTTGGCAATGCCCGCGGCGTGCGCAATTTGTTTGAAAAAATTTTGGTGCAGCAGGCCAATCGGTTAGCTGCAGAAGAAACTGTCACGCGGGATAGTTTAATGGAATTGCGTCTGCCTGATGTGCAGGCCGTATTGTCAGAAATATAACGGAATACCATTATTAATAGTATGAAAATTAATATTACCAGATAGATATATGGATTATTGACATTCTTGCGTGGGAATGTTACGCTGAAATTGTGAATATTTGTAAAAGATGACAGCAGGTGTTTTGACAGATATTGTCCGAACCTGCTGTTTTTTCTTTATGGAGCTGCTGTTTTCTGGTTTTATATGCCTTGCAGAAATACAGTGTAGTTGGTGGCGGATGGGATTGAACAGAAAAGGGGAAGGGAACCCTGACAATATGCGGCGTATAGGAAAAGGAGTTATCGTGTATGTATGATTGTAAAATTCGTTGGGGTTATCTGAGCAGGTCAGCTTTGCGCCGTTTTGGGTTGGAAGAAGAACAAGAGCGGCAGAAAAGAAATTTGCTTCAGCTCAGCAAACAAGAGCAGGAAATCGTTTCGTTTAGTATGCTGACTAAGTACATGCAGCAAGGCGGGTTTCTGCAGTTCTTTAGCTGTTGGGATGAAACCTTGTTTGGGCTGGTACAGACTACTTTGCAGAAAATTGGCGCTGAAACAGTGAAGAATCTGTTGGAGCAGGGACATCAGCTTTTGCAGCCTGTTTTGCAACGACAACCCAATTGTACGCCGCAAGAATTGCGGTGCAGCTTAACAGAAGCAGAAAAACAGCAGCTTGACGCTTTGGAGCAAGCCTATCAGCAAGAAGAAGTCGACATCTATTATCGGGCCTTTTGCTATTATGCCGGTTAGAAAAATGTGAGACCATTCCTGTTGGAATAGTCCCACGAAGGTTGATGTTTATGCGGTTTGGAAAGCATGACAAAGTTTATAATTGCTGTTGTCGTTCGTAATCGGCCCGCAGTTGGCCGCAGGCAGCGTTGACAGAGGAGCCAAATTCGCGGCGCATGGTAACAGTGATGTGATTTTTTTTCAGTACATCGTAGAAAGCGAAAATTCGTTGCCAGCTGCTTTGGGTAAAGCCTAGATTTTGTGTTTCGTTGTAAGGAATTAAGTTTACATGGAACTGCGCTGTTCCGATAAAATCAGCCAATAACTGCGCCTGCCAAGGGTGATCATTGATTTGCTGCAGCATCACATATTCCAGCATGACTTTTTTTCCGGTTTGCTGGATATAGGAACGGGCTGCTTCAAACAACTGGGCCACTGGATAGCGGCGGTTGATGGGCATGATGTGGCTGCGGGTTTCATCATCGGGTGCATGCAGGCTAATAGCCAGTAATCCATGACAGGGATGCTGGGCGTATTGTGTAATCTGTGGCACCAAGCCGCAGGTGGACACAGTGATGTGCCGTCGCCCCAGAGCAAGACCGTAAGGATGACCGATAATTTCTAAAAATTGCATGACATTGTCATAATTATCAAAAGGTTCTCCAATGCCCATCAGTACAATATTGGAGATGGTTATTTGTAAATGCTGTTGGATAAATAAAATTTGTGCAACCAGCTCTTCCGGCTGTAAATTGCGCACCTTTTTGAAACGTCCGCTCTGGCAAAATGCACAAGCCATGTTGCACCCTACCTGGCTGGAAATGCAGAGGCTATTTCCGTATTTTTGGCGCATCAATACCGCTTCAATCAAGCTGCCGTCCTGCAGGGCAAATAAAAATTTTTCTGTGTCGGCGCTGCTGGTTTGCTGTACCAGATGGGGCAGCTCCATAGAAAAGGTTTGGGCCAATTGTCCCTTTAGCGTTTGGCGGATTTGAGGCAATTCCAATAAAGATGAAAATTGTTCTTTATATAAACCTCGAAAAATAAAAGGGGCTTTGCTGGGCTTTTCCCCAATCTGCAATAGATATTGTTCCAATTGGTGAAAGGTGAGACCAAGAATTCCTCGCTTTCCTTTGCTGTTATCTTAGCATAAGAAGAGAAGAAAGCAAATAAAAACTTCTTCTGCTGTCAGTCTATTTAAAAAACTGTGTGCAGAAGAAGTTTGAAAGCTGTTGTTCATTGTTTTACTGCTGGTTGATAAGGATAGCCTAAAAGCAACATGATTGCTAAGGCGTTTAAAGAGATGACAATTGCAGCGGATAAAGCGGAGAAGTGCAGCACATAAAGCAAAACGGCAACAGCCAGTAAGCCAATCAATAAAATATGGGCTTTTTGACGGTAGACTGTTTTTTCTTTTAACGTTAAGGGCTTATTAACATCGGCAACTGGTGCCAGTGCAAAAATAATGAAGAAAGCAGCCAGTCCTAATATAGTGATGACAACCGGTGTATGTGGGATCCAACGCATAGCTAACAATACCGCTTGGGTCAACACAATGCCGCCAAAATAACAGCGTAGCTGTGTGCGTGCGTGAAATCCGCCAGCGAAGGTGCGCAGCGGCGTATAGGCGAAAAGGAAGATGACACTTTCGGGCAGCATGTGATTGAGCAGGCCCAGTGCCAGAATGGTCAGGATGTTCAGCAGTAAAACAAATCCTTGTTGCAGACCGTATTGATAAATGGCATGATCCTCTGCAGGGATTATGTGTTGTTCTACCATATAATCGGTCAGTGTTGTGAAGATATTGGTCATAAAAGTAGCACTCCTGTTACAAATTTCTGAATGAAGGTAAACCTCCCCCATTATGTAAAAGAGTAACAGAATTCTTGTACTTAAATAGAAAGGTAGTAAAAATGTTGCGCTTTCAGGTAAATTTATAAATTCGGAAAGCCCGTTACAGCTTTTGCTTCTGTTGGTCTTCTTTTTGCTTGGCTAGCAGATACCCCAGAAAATCCAGCAGCATTCTTCGTTTATCTGCGGAGAGCGTTACAAGCGCAGAAGCGACTTCTCCTAAGGTTTTGCCCTGGGCATAAATTTTTTCCATTTCGGAAGAAGGCTTTTGGAAGGTTGTTAATCCTAGCAGAAAATCCGCTGATACGTTGTAGAATTTTGTTAGTTTGACAAGATAGTCCAACGGTAAGGAAGTATGTCCTTTTTCATAGTTGGAATAGGTTTGTTGCACCACACCTAAATATTTGGCAATGGTTTCTTGTTTGTATTCGTGGTCTTCCCGCAGATTGCGGATAATTTCAGGTGTGCGTCCCGACATATTAACACCTCTCATTAGATTAAAATAGTTGCAAATTCAATGTACCATACCGTTTTTAGAATGGCTGCTTTTTACCTAATCCTCATGTATTATTGTTTTATAGAACAATAAATATTAGTGAAAATGGGCGGGAAGTGTGGATCTTTACACCTTTTTCGAGTAGTTTCCATATTTTGTTGAGATTTATGATAAACTACGCAAAAAGTTCAATTTAAAATCTTAATTTGTAGGAGAATAAACACGATGTTTCAAATTGCAGTTTGTGACGATGACAAGATTTTGTGTGCAGAACTGGAAAATATTTTGTTGGAGATGGAGCCCTGTTTTCAGGAGAAAACGGAAGTAGAGGTCTTTTATAATGGCAGGGATTTGTGGAACACACTACAGCAAGGCGGCTATGAGATAGATTTGCTGTTTTTGGACATTGAGCTTGCGGGAGAATTGGGGATTTCCGTTGCGGAAGAGGTGAATCGCCAGCAGCCCGAAACTTTGATTGTTTTTGTTTCCAGTTATCCTTATTATGTGACTGATACCTATAAGGTAGATGCAGTACAGTTTTTAGTAAAACCCTTGCAGCATGATGTATTTACACAGGTGATGGAGCAGGTGTGGCGCCGTTATCAGGCGAAGCATGCTTATTATGTCCGGCGCTGTGAGGGCGAACCGATGGCGATTGTAAAAAGCCAAGTGGTATATATCGCTGCCCAGAAACGTATTTTAACCGCTTTTCTGGCCAATGGAAACAAGCGTCAATACTATGGAACCCTGGCTGAGGAAGAACAGACGCTAGCGGAAACTGGATTTGTACGTTGCCACAAAAGCTATTTGGTGAATCTGAACTATGTGCAGCGTATGGATCGGAAAGGTATTATCGTAAAATTCTTAAATGGTCAACCAGAGACAGTGCCAGTGGGGGAAAGCTTGTATCATTCCGTATATACCGCATATTTAAAGCATATTTGTTTATAACGGCAGGTATTTTCCTGTTGGGAACGATTTTTTCTTGTTGGGAACATTTTATTTGACTTTCCTATGCATTTTTGTGTATGCTAGACAAAACTGTGTAGGGAGGTTTTTTTATGGATGTGGGCATTTGTGATGACGACCAGGCGTGTCGAGCGGCAATTCTTCAATTGATAAAAACACAAAATGTTCAAATTCCTATCAACATTTTTATTTTCTCTACATTAGAGGAGTTATTATGTACCACGCAATCGTTGGATTTGATTTTCTTAGATATTGAAGTTGGACAAGAAAACAGTTTGGAGTATTTCAATAGATATCATAATTTACAGCGGATACCGCTTATTGTGTTAATTTCTTCCCATTCTTGCTATATAACGCAGTCTTATCAGGTGGCAGTATTTCAGTTTTTATTGAAACCAATCTATCCAGAAGTGTTTGCGCAGGTATTTTCTGCTTGCTGTGAGCAATACCGCAAATTGCAACAGGTATGTGATTTATGGGATAAGCAGGGAAGGCTTTGGCAGGTTCCGTTGCAGAGAATTGTTTGCATAAAAAGCTTACAGCGCAAAATTATTTATTACGATACGAAAGAAAGCGAATATTTTGGCGCAGCTTCCTCTTTGGCAGCGGTATTGGAGGATCTGAAGAGTTTTGGATTTTGTCAAATTGCAAAGGGTTGCCTGGTCAATTTGGGTTATGTGATAGATGTGGAAAAACAAGGCGTTTCGATACGCTTAAATAATAGAGTCGGAAAATTGACGATTGGGAAAAAATATTTGGAAGAAGCCAAACAACAGCATTTACGATATTTGGTTGCGCAAGAAGGGAATTGATAAATGGAATATACAATCATAAATATATTTAGTGCGTTGATTGAATATTTTGCGCTATATGTTTTTCTATGGATTTTCTTTGATGATGATGATTGCAGGAAATCATGGCGTATGGCCTGCCATATTGGAATCCCTGTATTGTTCTTTCTTTTTTCCAGTTATATTGAGAATATTTATGTGCGGCCCGTGTTGTTTGTTCTGTGCAGTTGGCTGGTTGCACAAGGGTTCCGAGGTGACGTTTGGGCTCGTATTTTTTCAGTCTCTGTCTTTCAGATTATTTTAATTTTATTGGAGATTGGTGTAACGTTTTCTTTGCAACCTTTAAATAGTATATCATTAGAGAGTTTTTACTTAGCAAGTAATATTTTTGTGAAACTAGGTACATTAGGGATTTTAATTGCGCTGTTTTTTGTTAGCCACAAAAGGCAGGTGATATTTGCCCAGCTAAGAGTGAAATATGTTTTGATGTTGCTGATGTTTTCGGCGGCTTCTCTCTTTTTGGCTTCCTTTGTGGAATACTTGCTGATGGTGTTGGACCGAACTGTTTTTTTCCCAATAGGCTGCCTAGCCATCTTACTCTGTATTTGCGTGAACGCTGCGCTTTATTATCTTTTTTACCAGTTAGCTAACGGCGAGGAAGCCAAGACGCGGCTGCAGTTTATCAATTTTTATTTGAAAAGGCAGAGAGCGGAGCAAGCCTATATGGAGCATAGTTATCGGGAAATTCGCAAGCTGTCCCATGATATGGATCGGTATTTGTCTGTGGTTTATCATTTACTGCAGCAAGGGGAAATTGAGACTGCCATGAGCGAATTACAAAAAAGAAAGTTGGAGATTGCCCAAAACCAGTTGTTTGATACGGGATATCCTTTATTAAATTCGGTGCTGACCTATAAATTTCAAATTGCCCAAGAACATCATATCCGCACACAGCTCTTTTGGAATGTACAGCAAAAGTTGCGTATCAACATGACAGATTTGTCAGTAATTCTGTCAAATGGTTTGGATAATGCTATAGAAGCAGCCAGCCAGGTAAAGGATTTGTCGCCTTTTTTAGCTGTCAGAGCAGAACTGAAAGAAGAATTCCTAAAAATCAGTATCAGCAACAGCGCCGCTGCGGCTCCAGTTATGGTGGATGGGAAGTTGGTAACTACGAAAAAAGAAAAAATGTTGCATGGCTTAGGGCTGGAAAGCATTCAAACTTTAGCGCACAGTTATGAAGGAGATTCTTTTGTCGATTATAAAAATCATATTTTTACTTTAACTGTAGTTTTAAAAAATATTGCGCTTGCAGAAGAATTCTAAAGGAGGCGGCAGCAGATGGAAAGAGCGCTTTCGATATTATGTGACTTCTTGATTCGACAGGATATTATACAAGAGGGGGATCGAGAAGTATATGAATATTGTTTTGCGGTACTGCTTACGAATGCGTTGTATTATTTAATTTGTTTTGCTGTGATGGTACATTATCACTGTTTTCTGTTACCGATGATTTTTATAGTCATATTTTTATTATCGCGCAGTAATATGGGCGGCTGGCATGCCCCTAATATGTGGAGTTGTTTATTATTTGGTCTCTTGTTATTTACCGTTGCGGTAAATTTAATGATATATCCGGATATTACAGAACAAGGGAAACTGTTTTTCAGTGGTTTCAGCTTATTGCTTGCAGGCTGGTCTGTGCATCATTTTGGTATACAAGATCATCCAAACCGTAGATTGAACAGTCTAGAGAAAGCAACAGCCCAAAAAAAGTGCTATATGCTTCTTGCCATATTAGGGCTGTTAATGCTCTGTGCAACATTCTTAGGGCAATTGGATATCGTGTTCAGCGCAGCATTGGCTTGTTTTGCATCAACGGCATTGTTACTGCTGGCAAAATTTCAGGAGAAGGGAACGATGAATTATGAAACACAGTAAAGTATTTGCTCGCCTGGCGACCGCGTTTTGTACATTAGCATTAGTAGCTGGTCAGTTATCCGCCCTGCCTTGCTATGGGCCAGCATATCAGCCAAAATTCCCTGCAAATGCAGAAAAACTGACAAGACGGTAACGGGCTGTCGGCTAGTTACGGGAAAAGCATAGGTAACGTGTACTGTTTGTTTTTGCGAAGAGGAACGTTACAATGCGTGGTATGCAAAAAGCGTCAGCTTAACAGGCTGGCGCTTTTTGCATTGGCTGAAAAAACGGGCGCTTTGGGGGTGATGGATGCCGCGTCTTCCCATTAGAAATCCACTTCCTTTTATGTTGAAAGCATGAAAGGAGGTGAGCGAGATGAAGGCGATGTTAAATCACAAAAAGCTTCGGGCGCTGCTGGCCCAACTGAATTTAACGCAGGAAAATTTGGCAAGCTTGTTAGACATTTCGGAGCGCTATGCCGGCACTTTGTGCAGACAGGACGTCAATATTTCTGTAACAACCTACATGAAACTCTGCAGAGCGTTACATGTTGAAGGAACGGAATTGCTTATCTTGGAGGATGGGGAGTAACGTGACGTGAACACAGCGGTTGAAGCGGCAGGAATGACAGATTCTTCAATTTCGTGATTATTGGGGTTGTGAAAGCCGCAGCAAACGTTGACAGATATCATAAAAAATCGCCTCAAGCCCATATAGCCTGAGGCGAAAACTTTTTATTGCAATATTTTAATACCACAACTGCTTATACAATTCTACTACGTTGGCACGGGTTACTTTGCGCGGATTATTTTTGGTGCAGCTATCGGCTAAGGCTTCGTCAGCCATATGGGGAATTGCTGCGAAATAATCTTCTTTGGAAATGGTTCCGATTTGAGAAATGGATAACGGCATATCCAGTTCTTTCAGCATAAATTGTACCCAGTTGGCCAAAGAACGCACCGTCATGATTTCATTGTAGCTGTTTAAGCCCAAATTTCTGGCGATGGTAGAGTAGCGTTCTACTACATGTGGGTAGGAACGTTGACTTTTGCTGTGCTCGTTGATGTTAGCGTTAAACTGAATGATATGGGGCAGCAGCAAAGCGTTGGCCCGTCCATGGGGAATATGGAAGGTAGCGCCTAAAGCGTGTGCCATACCATGGTTTAATCCCAGACCGGCAGAGTTGAAGGCCAAACCGGCTAAGCAGGATGCCGAATGCATTTTCTTTCTGGCGTCCATATCGTTGCCGTCGTAATAAGCGCGCAGTAGATAAGAACCGACAATTTGAATTGCTTTTTCAGCCAGCGCAGAAGAAAATTCATTTTCATTGACGCTGACGAAAGCTTCCAAAGCATGGGTAAATACGTCCATACCAGTATCAGCCGTTACCTGAGGCGGTACGCTGCGCACCAGCTCCGCATCTAAAATGGCTTCATCGGGCAGCAAACTATCGGAAATTAACGGATATTTTACATGCTTTTCCGGGTCGGTGATGACTGCGAAAGAGGTAACTTCCGAGCCGGTACCGCTTGTGGTAGGAATCGCAATCAGCGGAATTCGCGGATAGTTTTCCGTTGTCATAGCAAATTCCCGAATGGCTTTGGACGAGTCGATAGCAGAGCCGCCGCCCACTGCAATCAAAACTTCCGGTTTGTAGTTCAGTAACTCTTTCACACCCAGCACAATTTTTGTGATTGGTGGGTCAGGCACAACATCACTGAAAACTTTAAATTCAATTTTTGCAGTTTCCAAGGGATGAATGATCATATCCAACAAGCCGTTGGTCACAATGAACGGGTCTGTCACAATCATGGCACGTTGACAGTTTAATTCGCCCAGATGATCCAGTACATCATCACCAAAATAAATTTTTGTTTGAATTGAGAAATTATCCATTCTAAAAAAACCTTCCTGATTGATATTTTAGCAAATTACACGATAGACAGATTGTGTCAGGCGACAGGCTACTGCAAACTGAGTTCTTTTAAGTGATTAAACCAATCTGCGTCTAAGTCTTCTGTACCTAATGGATATTCCCGACCAATGAAGTTATATTTGGTGGTACCATACCGATGATACCGCAGCACTTCGTAAGTGGTATTGGGGAACTGTTTCACAAAATCACGGATGGCGATAATGTCTTCTTCTGTATCGTTAAAGCCAGGAATGATTGGTGTTCTTGCTATACAAGGTGTATTTGGATGGGCTTCCCGCATTTTGCGGAAGGTGTCCAAAATTACTTCATTGCCCTGACCAGTCCATTCTTTATGTTTTTCCGAATTGAGATGTTTGATGTCGAAATGGATAAAGTCTAAATAATCATAAACTTCGTGACATCTTTCCCAGGGAATGGCGCCGCAAGTTTCGATAGCAGTGGTGATGCCGCGGCTTTTGGCATCCTTCAGCAATTCAACGGCAAATTCTGTTTGCATGGTAGGTTCCCCGCCGCTTAAAGTCAGACCGCCTTCGGAACGGGAATAGAAAATTGCATCTTCTTCAACCTGATTGATGAAATGTTCCGGTGTTTGATATTCACCGTACAGGCTGATGGCTTTTGCCGGACATGCTTTGGCACAGGCCAAGCAATGAATGCAATTATCCTGGTTAATCCAGACTTTGTTTGTATCCAATAAAGACATGTTTTTCTGCGGACATACATTTGCACAGAGCATGCAAACGTCGCCGATACATTTTTCTGGATTGTAGGCAATTTGTGGATGAGCCAACTGGGACTCAGGGTTACAGCACCATTTACAGTGTAGTGGACAGCCCTTCAGGAATACGATGGTACGAATACCTGGACCGTCATGTACAGAATATTTCTGTACGTTAAATACGCAACCTTCCATGGATGCACCTCCTCAAAGTTGAAACGTTATAAAATTTGATTGTTGTCACGTAAATTCCTGTGTCTATTGTACCGGAAATCAAGGAACAAAACAAGAGAAAAATATGGCTGCGGCCAAACCTGTTAGTTAGCAGCCATCTTGTGTCAACGAAACAGTATGTGCATTTCTATTTCAGAAATTTTACAGTGAACTCTAAAATGGGCGGGTTTTTGACCCGCCCATCCAGATTATTTTTAATTTTTTAATGAAGCTATACAGCAATTAGATTGTTGTCTGCTGTGTACGAGCAATCAGGTCATCCTGTAAGGACGGAGACAGATCGCAGAAGTATGCACTGTAACCAGCGATACGAACGATTAAGCCTCTGTAACGATCTGGGTTCTGCTGAGCAGCAATCAGAGTTTCTTTGTTGATTACGTTGAACTGTACATGCCACAGTTTCAGGTCACACCAGGTTCTGATGAAGGAAGCCAGTTTCTTGGTGCCATCTTCGCCAGCAACGGTGCTTGGGTCAAATTTGATGTTCAACAGACGAGCTGCTCTGTCATGGAAGCCTGGGTTTTTGGTATGATAGTTACTTAACAGAACTGCTGTTGGACCATTGGTATCGCAACCATGGGAAGCGGAAGAACCATCAGACAGTGGGAAGTAAGCAACACGACCGTTAGGTGTAGCACCTACAACTTTACCGAATGGTACGTGAGATGTAAATGGTACATAACGCAGGCAGTATTCAATACCCAAAGATTTAGAATATTTGTCGGTGAATTCGGAGCATACTAAGTCGCAAGCTTTACCGATTTCATCAGCGTATGGATCGTTGTTACCATATTTAGGAGCGTTCAGTAAACGCTGTCTCAATACTTCGTAACCTTCGAAGTTTGCTTTCATAGCTTCTCTGATTTCAACCAGAGTGGTAACTTTTTCGTCAAATACTAATTTTTTGATAGCAGCCAGGGAGTCAACTACAGTACCGAAGCCCATGGATTCAAAGTACCCGATGTCAACGCCACCTGGGATAAATTCAGTATGCAGGTCCAGACCCTGTTCCATGCACAGGTCATGCATAGCGGATAACAGAGGAGCTGCAAAGTGTTTTTCACGCAGTCTGTCGATATTTTTCTGCTGAATGAAAGCGTGTCTTAACAGGTTTCTAGCCTGAGCAACGTATGCATTCCATACATCATCCCAAGTTTTGAAGGTTTCAACTTCGCCTGTTTCCAAACCCAGTAATTCATCCCCAGTTTTATAGGTACGACCATTGTACATTACCATTTCGATAGCGGATGCAAAGTTGATGTATACACCACCGGAGGTAAAGGTGTCGCGGTTCGGCATTCTGGCTTCTGCGCAACCAGATACAGCGTAGTCGTAAGCTTCTTCAATTTTAGCACCGTTAGATACTAACTGCAGAACGATTTCTTCGTCATTTAACAGTTTCGGGAAACCGGAACCTTCTTTGATTGTTTTAGCGCATTCTTCGATATATCTCTGTGGAGAACGAGCATGAACACGTGCAGCTAAGTCTGGATAGTGCAGTGGGAATTCCTGTTTGGATTTTAAGAACAGATAGGTCAGTTCATTGGTAGCATCCTGACCATCTGGAGTCTGACCACCGATGGTAACAGCTTCCCAGTGTGCATAACCTTCGTTGAATGCACCACCGGTTACGGACATATACAGGTCGATGAACTGAGCCATAGCAACCCACATGCATTCCAGCATTTCCATAGCCTGTTCGTCTGTCAGTTTACCAGCTTCTTTGTCAGCTTTGTAGTATGGGTACAGATACTGGTCCATACGACCGTTGGATACGATTGTACCAGTTTTCTGTTCCAGACGGGAGAACATCTGGGTAAACCACTGAGACTGTACAGCTTCACGGAAGTCACGAGCTGGGTTTTCTGGTACCCAACGGCAACGAGCTGCAATGTACTATCACCTTTTCCTGCGATAACTACATTAATCTGTGAACCACGCTTTAC
>OLWA01003504.1_pt1 | contig 11818 bp, 7 predicted proteins | sample 1673251 | NCBI WGS metagenome assembly OLWA01 (sample SAMEA3178937, study PRJEB25190) | human gut metagenome | biome: human gut; feature: human-associated habitat; material: faeces | place: Austria | collected 2013
CTGCGTTGTTCTTCCGGGCATTGAAGCGGTAGCTCCACCAGGAATAGGCCCCGGTCTTGTCGGGGTAGAGATAGCGGAAGGTATCCGTAAAGCCGCTGGAAAGCAGCTGGGTCATTTTTGCCCGCTCCTCGTCGGAGAAGCCGGGGTTCATGCGGTTGGTTTTTGGATTCTTGATATCGATCTCCTCATGGGCCACATTGAGATCGCCGCAGTACACCACCGGCTTTACGGCGTCCAGCTCGCAGAGATACGCCCGGATATCGTCCTCCCACTCCATGCGGTAATCCAGCCGGGCCAGCTGATCCTTGGAATTGGGAGTATAGCAGCATACCAGATAGAACTCCGGGTACTCCGCCGTGATGACCCGGCCCTCATGCCGGTGGATCTCTTTTCCGAAGTCACAGGTAACGGAGAGGGGCGTCCGCCGGGTAAAGACGGCGGTGCCGGAGTAACCTGCCTTGTCGGCGCTGTTCCAGTAGCGCTCATAGCCCGGCAGCTCAGCCGTCTGAAACTGGACGTGCCCTTCTCCTATACCAAAATCAATGACACCGAGGGCGGAGAGCGCCTTCTGCGCGATTTCCACGCGCTCGAAAGCAACGCGCTCAACGTGGTTGTGTTCAACTTCATCGACATGCTCTCGCACGCGCGCACCGACAGCCGCATGATACGCGAGCTTGCCAACACCGACGCCGCCTACCGCTCGATAAGCCACTCATGGTTCCGCCATTCGGCGCTCCCCGAGCTGCTCCGGCGCGCCTCCGACGCCGGATTCCGCATAGTCATCACCACCGACCACGGCTCCATACGCGTGGACCATCCGGTAGAGGTGGCCGGAGAGAAAACCACCACCACCGCCCTCCGCTACAAGCTCGGACGCACGCTCGGCTACAATCCCCGTGAGGTTTTCGAGATAAAGCGTCCCGCCGATTTCGGACTTCCCTCGCCGCAGGTGGCCACGGCCTATATTTTCGCAACCGGACACGACTTCTTCACCTACCGCAACAACCGCAGCCATTACGTGCATCTCTATTCCGGCTCGCTGCAGCATGGCGGCATATCCCTGGAGGAGATGCTGCTTCCTCTGATAATACTTTCGCCAAAAAACAAATAACTCTGATATGAAAACTGTAATCGAAATTCCCTCTACCGAGGCTCTTCCCGAAGCCTGCCGCCGCTTTCTCGGCGCCATGGGCAACCACAGCATATTCGCCTTCTTCGGCGAGATGGGCGCCGGCAAAACCACCTTCATCTCCGCACTCTCGCGCATGCTCGGCGTGAGCAGCGACCTTGCCGGTTCTCCGTCATTCTCCATTGTCAACGAATACCGTTCCGATACCACCGGCCGCACCATCTACCATTTCGACCTCTACCGCCTCGATGAGCCCGAAGAGGCTCTCGACCTGGGTATAGACGACTATTTCGACTCCGGCAACCTGTGCCTGATAGAATGGCCCGAGCGCATAGAGGGACTGCTGCCCGACGAGACGGTGAGAGTAGAACTGGCCGTAAACCCCGATCTGACGCGCACCCTCACACTCACCCTTCCCGAATGACAACCTATTCTACAACCCTTCAGCATCTCTCCCTGCTGCTTGCGGCGCTGTTTGCCGCCGGCGGTGCGCTGTGTCTCTACGCCGCCATACGCGGCAGCTCATGGTTTTTCCGCTCTCCCAACGTGAGATGGCTGGCCGACCGCCTTCCGCTCCCGCTGGCCCGCGCCCTCTACGCCCTCCTCGGCCTCGCCATAATAGCCATGGCCGCCACCATCGCCTTCTCGTGAACATGATTGCCGTCAAGATTGTATGGATGCACGCTCGTGCATCCGTTGACAATCAATGTCTGACCATCGGATGCTCCATGGAGCATCCCTACTTTTCGAGGTTATACCATACACATTCCTGCGTCGATAAGGATAGCGACGCTCTTTGATACTCCCGCACAAAAAACTCCCCGGAATGGCCGAAGCTGTTCCGGGGAGTGCAACATAACATGAAAAAGTTTAGAGTGTCCGCAAAGGCTTGATGTCAAGCTTCACGGGATGCAACATATTTTCGGGTGCCAGGATGGTATCGAGATCATCCTTGGTGAGGATACCGTGTTCGAGCACGAGGTCGTAGACGCTGCGGCCTGTCTCTAGGGCTTCCTTGGCAATCTTGGTTGAATTCTTGTAGCCGATCACCGGATTGAGGGCGGTCACCACGCTGATGCTGTTGTGAACCTGCTTGCGGCAGTGCTCCACATTGGGAGTGATACCTTCGATGCAGCGGGTGCGGAGGGTGGCGAAGCCGTTGATCATGATGTCGACCGACTCGAAATCGCACTGCGCCATCACGGGCTCCATGGCGTTCAGCTCCATCTGTGCGGCCTCACCGGCCATTGTCACGCAGAGCTCGTTGCCGATCACCTTATAGCATATCTGGTTCATCACCTCGGGAATCACAGGATTGATCTTGCCGGGCATAATGGACGAGCCGGGCTGCATGGCGGGAAGATTGAATTCGCCCAGACCGCAGCGCGGACCGCTGGCAAGCAGACGGAGGTCGTTGCAAATCTTGTTAAGCTTCACGGCCACGCGCTTCAGGGCCGATGCATAGCCCACGAGGCACGACGTATCGCTGGTGGCGCCTATAAGGTCTTTGCTGAGCTTCACATCCCAGCCGGTGAGGTTTCCGAGCTCCTTCACCACCTTCTCGGCATAGCCGGGTTCGGCGGTAAGGCCGGTGCCTATGGCGGTGGCGCCCATGTTTACGGTCAGGAAGTCTTCGGCGGCCTCGTCGAGATGCTTGATTTCGTCAGTGAGGATGGAAGCGAAGCCGTTGAAAGTCTGACCCAGAGTCATGGGCACGGCGTCCTCGAGCTGTGTGCGGCCGATCTTGATGATGTTCTCAAACTCTTTTGCCTTGCGGCGGAAAGCCTCGATCAGCACTTTGTAATGCTCCACGAATTTCAGGTGGGTATAGTACATGCCGATGTGGATGGCCGTGGGATAGGCATCGTTGGTGGACTGGGCGTGGTTCACAACATCGTTGGGCGAGCAATACTGATATTCGCCGCGCTTGTGGCCCATGATTTCGAGAGCACGGTTGGCAAGCACCTCGTTGATATTCATATTGGTGGTGGTGCCTGCTCCGCCCTGGATCATGTCGATGGGGAACTGGTCGTTGTGCTTGCCGGCAGCCACCTCCACGGCGGCCTCTTCAACTACACGCGCCTGCTCGTCGGTGACCAGGCCCAGCTGGTGGTTGGCGCGGATGGCTGCGATTTTGGTTATGGCAAGACCCTTAATAAACAGAGGGTAGTCATAGAGATGAAATTTGCTTATCTCGAAGTTCTCGAGACCGCGCAGGGTCTGCACGCCGTACAGCGCGCTTTCCGGCACTTCGCGCGCACCGAGAAGGTCAGATTCGGTGCGATAGCCTTCTTTGCAATTCTGCTGCATTTCTATTCGTTTTGTTAGGTTAATATAAATTTCAGTGTTTTCAGGTAAAAGTTTTCAAATATAACACTCATATTTTACCCGGCCAAATTTACTTGACCTCGCAAATAAAGATTCCTGAAAATTATGAGATAAACCTTCGGAATCGGCACAAAGTTGAACCGGGGCCTGAATTTAACATCCTTAAACTTAAAAATCGTAACATAATGCAATGAAATAATAAGATAATGCATTACCTTTGGGCGCTTTTCATTCCTGAAAGCTAATACCACAGGCGTCCGACTCTATGTAATCCGGGAACACAACCCATGATAAATAGAACGGCCCGAAAACTGACCCAATCCTTAAAAGGACCTGAAACCTGCTTCCGGAACACCTAACCGAAATTCATTATCAATAACCAATTTTTCACTAATTAATTTCACCATGAAAAGAAGACTTAACCCAAAGTCTGTTATTACACCGGCGGCTAAATGCGCGACCCTCTCTCTGGGCCTGACGCTTATGGCCGCACTCGGGGCGCCTCCGGCATGGGCCGGCGACACCTCCTTCCCGACAGAAACAGGCCAGACGGCCCAGGGAAATCTTGTGACCGGTACCGTAGTGGACGAACAGGGCGAACCCCTGCTCGGCGCCACAGTGAGAGTGGAAGGCACCAAGACGGCCACCACCACCGATGTCAATGGCCGCTTCTCGGTCAAGGCCTCGGCAGGACAGACAATTGTCATCACTTACGTGGGCATGAAACCGTTCTCGGCCAAGGCCGGAGCGGGGCCGATTGATGCGGTGATGACAAGCGACAACGCACTCGACGAAGTGGTTGTGGTAGGTTATGGTACAGTACGCAAGGCCGACCTCGCCGGCTCCGTATCCGTCCTTGAGGGCAAGGCATTCGAGGCCCAGCCCATCACCACAGTCCAGGAAGCCCTTCAGGGCCGTGTTTCGGGCGTGAACATAGTAAGCGACGGACTGCCCGGCGGTTCCACCAAAATCCGTATACGCGGCGCCAACTCCATTAACAAATCAAACGACCCGCTCTACGTGGTCGACGGACTCGTGCGCGAGTCGGGCCTGGACGGCATCAACCCCGAGGATATCGCCTCCATGCAGATACTTAAGGACGCTTCCTCCACCGCCATCTACGGTTCGCGCGGCGCCAACGGCGTTGTGATCATCACCACCAAGCGCTGACATGCAGGCGAGAGCAAACTCACTGTCGACATGTCGCTCGGCTGGTCAAACGCCACCCACCTGCCCGAGGTCCTCGGTACAAGAGACTATGCCAAGGCCCTTGTGGATTACGACGGCATACCCGAGGCCGAAGTCAAGTCATACCTCGACGGATCCGATCCCGGCACCAACTGGAAAGACGAAGTGTTCAAGACCGGCATGGTCCAGAACTACAAAGTAGTATTCACCAAAGGCTCGGAAGACACCCAGCTATACGTTTCGGGCAACTACATGAGCCATCAGGGCGTGATGAAGGACACACACTATGAGCGCTATGCCGCACGCCTCAACGCAAACTCCAACATATTCAGCTGGCTCAACATCAACGCCGACGTAAACCTGAGCCACGGAGAGGGCAAAGGCATCGGAGGCATCGACATGGGTGGATACAACCCGATTTACCTGGCCTTCAACTATTCGCCAACCATGCATGTGAAAAACGAGCTGGGCGAATACCTCAAGGACCCATACTGCTCTATCAACGAAAGCCCGCTGTCAAGCCTGTCGAGCGCCAACGAACGCCGTGCCGACGTGCTCAACGGCCACTTCGACCTCCGCTTCAACATTCTTCCCGGACTCACCTTCACATCGAGCAACGGCATTGACTATTACAATTACTACGGCTACGGGTTCTCATCGTCGAAGCGCTGGCCCGGTGCCGCCACCGGCATGAGCAACAGCAACACCAACCGCTGGCTGCTCCAGAGCTCCAACAACTTCACATACATCAACACCTTCGGAGAGAAACACAACCTCACGGCCACTGCCGTATGGGAAGCCACCAAGAGCAACACCCGTGGCATGGGCATCAGTGGCTCGGACCTCGTGTCGGAATCGGTAGAATGGTACAATGTATCCGCAGCCGCCAACCGCGACGCAAGCAACAGCTACTCGGAATGGTCGCTCCTCTCGGGCGTGGGCCGTGTGATATACAACTTCGACAACCGCTATATGATAACCGGAACGCTCCGCGCCGACGGCTCCTCGCGTCTGAGCCAGAACAAATGGTGCTGGTTCCCCTCGGTAGCCGTGGCATGGACCGCCTCCAACGAATCATTCTTCGAACCCCTCAAACCCACCCTCAACAACCTCAAGCTCCGCACCAGCTTCGGTGTGATAGGCAACCAGGATATCGCTCCCTTCTCCACCCTCGCTCTCATGTCACAGACCACCACATTCTACGGCAACAACACCGGTGTGACAGGCTACTGGGCCAACAAGACCCCCACGCCCGGACTGCGCTGGGAAAAGACAAAACAATTCGACGTGGGTCTGGATTTCTCCATGTTCAACAGCCGTCTCGACGTTTCAATTGACTGGTATTACAAACGCACCTCCGACGCCCTCCTGAACGCCACCAACCCCGGCTATCTCGGAGGCCAGTCTTATCTGGTAAACGCAGGCGAGGTATCCAACACCGGTTTCGACTTCGCAATCAATGCAGGTGTGATCCAGAGCGGCGACTGGCGCTGGAACACCTCAATCAACGCTTCCGTGCTCCGCAACCGCGTGGAGAAGATGACCACAGCCGAACCCATCCTCTATTCAGGCTCGATGCAGTCCATCATCAACCAGGCAAGCATAATCAAGGAAGGAGAGGCCATAGGCTCGCTCTACGGCTTCCGCTGGGCAGGAATTGATGCCGACGGCTATGACACCTATTATGATGCCGACGGCAACACCACCCGCAACCCCACCATGGCCGACCGCGTTGTGCTGGGCAAAGCCACACCGAGCTTCACACTGGGATGGAACAACACCGTGACCTGGCGCAACTGGAGCCTCAATGCGTTCTTCAACAGCTCCTTCGGTGCAAAACGTCTCAACGTGCTCCGCTTCGCCATGTGCTCCATGATCGGTAACTCCCGAATGTTCACTTCGCCCGACGCCCTTTCAGGCATGGGCAAGGATATGCCCGACCCCCGTGTGGACAACAACCAGTACATAGGCAACTCCACCAAATGGCTCGAAAAGGCCGACTATTTCCGCCTTGAAAACATAACCCTCGGTTATGACCTCAAGAAGGAGACCACCCGCTTTGCCGACGTACACCTGTCGTTCAGCATACAGAATCTCTTCACCCTCACCGACTACAAGGGCATCAACCCGGCCTCCTACTCGTTCGGAGGTGCCTCGGAATGGGAGCAGGGTATCGATGTGGGCACCACTCCGTGCCCCCGTACATTCACCTTCGGCGCACGTTTCACATTCTAACAACCCACCTTTACAGACATGAAAGCCAAATATATATTCTCGGCGATAGCTCTCGCCCTGATAAGCCTTACATCATGCAGCGACTTCCTTGAAGAACATCCCAACGGACAGCTAAAGCCCGAAGGGTTCATCGACTCACAGAAAGCTCTCGACGCTGTGGTAGACGCCCTCTACTTCCAGGTCCAGCAGTCGCAGTGCAACTCCAATCCCTGCATCACGCAGTGCCAGGGCGACGACATGACCTCCACCACCGGCTCAAACAAGGGCGCCTACCTTTCGGCCGACGCCTTTGAAGTGCCCACCGACGAAAAAGGCCTTACCAACCTCTGGAACTGGCAGTACAACATAATACAGGCCGCAAACCTCATCATTGACAACGCCGACGACGCCCAGGGCAAAGTACCCGACGCAAAAATTGCCGAGGCAAAAGGCCAGGCATACTTCTGGCGCGCACAGGCCTACTTCCAGCTCGTGAGAATATTCGGCCCGCTGCCGCTCAACCTCCACAACGAGGCCGACGGCAACGCCACACCGCTCACCCCCGTGGAGCAGGTCTACACCCAGATTGTAAGCGACCTGCAGGCTGCCGAAGGCTGTGCACTCCCGACCAAATACACCGGCAAGAACCAGTCGATAGGCGACATGAACATTTTCGTGTCGGAGCAGGCCGTAAAATCGGCCCTCGCAGCCGTTTACATGAACATGGCCGGATTCCCCCTGAACAAGACCGAGTATTATGCCAATGCTGCCGACAAAGCTAAAGAAGTGGTGGACGGTGTGAAATCCGGCAAATACCCCCACGGACTCTGCTCCTCCTGGGCCGACGTCTACAGCTACGGCAACAACTTTTCCAAAGAATGCATCCTCGGCATAGTGTATCACGCAGAACCCGGCGGATGGTCCAACTATGACTCTCAGTTCACCTCCTGCCACCAGCTCGGTTCTCTGAGCGGATGGGGCGACTTCCTTGCCGAACGCTACTTCTGGTCGCTCTTCCCCGATGGACCCCGCAAGGATTACGTATATGCCAAGAAGCTACGCACCGGCGACGGATTCAACAACGCTCTCGTTGACTGGTGGGCAACCACCGACGGACTCCCCTACAGCGGCGACAACGCCGTAGTGAACGAGTATCGTCCGATGTTCGTGGCCTTCACCGTCAACGCGGCCGCCGACAATTCACCTCTCGCAGAGCCTTACGACCCCGCACTGCCTTTCTGGGGCAACATGTGCCTTGACAAGACACACCAGATAATACGATACTCCGAGGTGCTCTGCTGGTTTGCCGAGGCATCCGCCCGCGCCGGCAAGTATCCCGCCGAGGCCAAAGCTGCCCTCGAGGAAGTTCAGGCACGCGCCTACACCAACCCCGCGGCCTGCAACAACGCCGACCTGGCAGAAGCCGCATACAGGGAGCATGGCTATGAAGTGGCCGGATATCCCTTCGCACTGGTATCGCGCCGCGCCGACGAATTCCGCATGAACCGCCTGAAAGAGGCTTACGACTATCGCGTGGGACCCCAGACGGCTGTGCTCGTTCCCGCAGGAACCCTCACCCACAGCGTGAAAGCCGACGGCACTCCGTTCACCTACACCCTTACCGCTGACGTGGTTGTGAAAGAAAACATGCCGGTGACCGCCTCCTGGAATGGCGACAACTCCATCTACCAGATCTATCCCACCACCGAAACTGAAAAGAACCCCAACCTCAAGCGTTAAACAAAGCACCAGATTCTATCCATAGGGAGGCCGCGCCGCAATCATACGGCGTGGCCTCTCTCTTATTTCAAGCAAAAGGAATAAAAATTCACAAATAGCATTTTAACTGCAATATTCTTGCATATTGAAAGTTACCTTATTAATTTTGCCGAACTAAATCTACATTAACCATTAGGAAAGCACAGAGACATGCTAAACAAGACAAATGTCAAAACCCTCGACAAGGTTGTGATCCGATTCTCCGGCGACTCCGGCGACGGCATGCAGCTCGTGGGTAATATTTTCACTAACGTTTCAGCCGGCCTGGGCAACCAGGTTTCCACTTTTCCCGACTATCCCGCCGAGGTGCGCGCTCCCCAGGGCTCGCTGGGCGGTGTGAGCGGCTTCCAGGTGAGCGTGGGCAACGAAGTGCACACCCCCGGCGACCGCTGCGACGTGCTCGTGGCAATGAACCCGGCCGCACTCAAGAAAAACCGCTACAATGTGAAACGTGGCGGTGTGGTGATAGTGGACATCGACTCATTCAAAGAAGCCGACCTGCGCAAGGCCGAGTTCAAGACCGACGACCCCTTCGCAGAACTTGAGCTCGACAAGAAGGCGCAAGTGGTGGAAGTGCCCATCACCACCATGACCAAAAACGCTCTGGCCGATTCGGGCCTTGACAACAAGAGCATAGTAAAATGCCGCAATTTCATGGCCCTGGGCCTTGTGTGCTGGCTCTTCGACCGCCCGCTTGAAAGTGTGGAACGTTTCCTCAAGGCCAAATTTGCCAAGAAACCGGCAATTCTCCAGGCCAACACCACGGTGCTCCGCGCCGGTTTCGACTACGGCGCCAACATCCACGCCGGAGTTTCGACCTACCGCATAGAAACCGAGGCCGCGCGCCCCGGAGTCTACACAGACATCAACGGCAATACCGCCACCGCCTGGGGACTGATAATGGCTTCCGAAAAAAGCGGACGCCCCCTCTTCCTCGGCTCCTACCCCATAACTCCGGCCACCGACATACTCCACGAACTTGCCAAGCGCAAGGACCTGGGCGTAAAAGCCTGCCAGATGGAGGACGAGATTGCCGGCGTGTGCTCGGCCATCGGCGCCTCGTTTGCCGGAAACCTTGCCGTAACATCCACCTCGGGCCCCGGCCTGGCGCTGAAGAGCGAAGGCATAGGACTGGCCGTAATGGCCGAGCTGCCTCTGGTGGTGATTGACGTGCAGCGCGGCGGACCCTCCACCGGCCTTCCCACCAAAACCGAACAGACCGACCTTATGCAGGCCCTCTACGGCCGAAACGGCGAGTCGCCGCTGGTGGTACTTGCGGCCGCATCGCCCACCGACTGCTTCACAATGGCCTTCGAGGCCTGCCGCATAGCCCTGGAGCACATCACTCCGGTGATACTCCTCACAGACGCCTTCATAGGCAACGGCTCATCGGCATGGCGTATCCCCGAAGCCGACGAATATCCCGCCATTAAGCCCAACTATCTGCCCAAGGAGCGAATAGAGGAAGGTGGCTGGCGCCCATACGAGCGCAACCCCGACACCCTTGCACGCTACTGGGCGATTCCCGGAACCGAGGGCGCCGCTCACCGCATAGGCGGTCTGGAAAAAGACTGCGTTACCGGCGCCATATCCACCGACCCCGTCAACCATGAGAAGATGGTGGGACTGCGCCGCGAAAAAGTGGCACGCATCGCCTCCGACATTCCCCTGCTCGAGACCATAGGACCCGCCGACGCCGACACGCTGCTCGTGGGCTGGGGTGGCACCTACGGCCATCTCCGCACCGCCGTGGACGAGCTCAACCGCTGCAGGCGCAAAGTGGCCCTGGCCCACTTCCGCTACATCAATCCTCTGCCGGCCAACACCCGCGAGATACTCCACGGCTACAAGAACGTGATTGTGGCCGAACTCAACACCGGCATGATGGCCGACTATCTCACCATGCACTTCCCCGAAGTGCGGTTCGACCGCATCAACAAGGTGCAGGGACAGCCCTTCATGGTGGAGGAGATAGTAAGCCGCGTTAACGAAATCATGGACCCACATAATGCTTAATGCCATGTCAGAAACCACATTCGAACCCTCAAACTATAAAAGCGACCAGCCGGTGCGCTGGTGCCCCGGCTGCGGCGACCACGCCATACTCAACTCACTCCACAAGGCCATGGCCGCTATGGGCGTAGCTCCTCACCGCACCGCAGTGATATCGGGAATAGGATGCTCCTCGCGTCTGCCCTACTACATGAACACTTACGGCTTCCACACCATCCACGGACGCGCAGCCGCCATAGCCACCGGCTTCAAGGTAGCAAATCCCGATATGACGGTGTGGCAGATTTCAGGCGACGGCGACGGCCTGGCCATTGGCGGCAACCACTTCATTCACGCAGTGCGCCGCAACATCGACATAAACATCTGCCTGCTCAACAATAAAATCTACGGTCTCACCAAGGGCCAGTATTCGCCCACGAGCGACCGCGGATTCGTGAGCAAATCGTCGCCCTACGGCACCACCGAAGACCCCTTCATCCCGGCCGAACTCGTGTTCGGCGCCCGCGGCAATTTCTTTGCCCGCAGCATCGACGTGGAACTGGCCATAACCCAGGAGGCCATGCTTGCCGCCGCCCGCCACAAAGGCACATCGGTGGTGGAGGTGCTCCAGAACTGTGTGATTTACAACAACGGCATTCACAACCCCATCACCGACCGTGAGGTGCGTCCCGACCGTACCATACATATTGTTCACGGCGAGAAAATGATATTCGGCAAGAACCGCGACAAAGGCCTGGTGCGCGACGGATTCCTGGTGAAGGCCGTTACCATCGGTCAGGACGGCTACACAATGGACGATGTGCTGGTGCACGACGCCCATACCCCCTCCAACTTCCTCCACCAGCAGCTGGCAATGATGGACGGCAAGGAGCTGCCGCTGGCCATAGGCGTGATTCGCGACGTTGAGGCTCCCACCTACAACGACGGCGTTTCCGAACAGGTGGAGCGCGTGCGCGCCGCAAAAGGTTTCACCTGCCTGCGCGACATGATAATGGCCGGAGAAACCTGGACTGTAGAATAACAAAAAATACGTTTTACATTTTATTCATGGACCACGGATAGTATGCCGAGAGGCATTTTATCCGTGGTTTTTATTGCCATTACGAAAAAGATGCTTACCTTTGCAGCGGGTAAGTCCTACACGACCAGCTCCCCGGGAACTCCGCC
>OLWA01003507.1_pt1 | contig 11802 bp, 9 predicted proteins | sample 1673251 | NCBI WGS metagenome assembly OLWA01 (sample SAMEA3178937, study PRJEB25190) | human gut metagenome | biome: human gut; feature: human-associated habitat; material: faeces | place: Austria | collected 2013
AGCAGAAACTTTCTTTTCAGGCATGATACATAACCTTCCTTCTGTATTTGATCTGATGCAGCGGGGCTGCACCGGCGGGCTCCAATGATCTATCGCAAGGCAGAAGCGGCGCGGAAAGCGCAGACCTCGCTGCCCCATACGAATCGGAACGAAAATGTTTGCGTAAAGAAGTTGAACTTATAATCATATAATAAGTTTTTAAAATTCATTTGTAAAGACTTTTTTATAAAAAACATTGTAAAAACGGGAGAAAACAGTAGAATAAATGCCCGGAGCGGTGTTCCGATGCTTTTTCCTCGGGTATAGTACGACCTTTCGGCAAAACAGGCAGCCATTCCCGGGAAAGCCGGGCAGCACTGCGGCCACAAATACGGCGGGCAAAAACGGCCTTTTGCGAGGGCAGAATAAGGCGGAACGGAACTGTCGGCGCACGCAGGGGCGCAGCAGAGAAAAAGCAGAAGCTGCCGCACAAAAAGCAGTGCGGCAGCTTTCTTTTGCTACGGCAGGTCGTCGCTCGTGTTATGGAACGCCATCTGCGTAAAATTAACAGGATTTCGAAAATATTTTTGCAAAACTTGCGGTTGGCAATTAAAACTGCTTAAAAAAATATAACAGATACAGCGCTCAACACAGAAACAGTACCAGAACCTGAAATACGGCAAACAACACGACGAACAGTATCGCAAGGAAGCCTGCCCAGCGCACCAGCGCCAGCAGCACCAGCGCTCGCCGCCCGTCTGCACCCCGGTGCAGCAGCTGCCGCCAGCGGACAGGCTGTGCAAAGGTGATTTTTGCCAGAGCGGCAATACTTTCCACCCCGAGCCGTGCCGACAGTGCCGCTTCGCCGTCATGCTGCGCGAGCGGAAGCAGTTGTTCCGTGATGGAGAAAATGTGGCATACGCTCGTTGCAACGAAAACAGGGCGGTTCCATACTGTGCCCAAAAGCAGTAGTATGCCCGTGTAAAAACTCTCTGCGCGTACTCCCGCCAACGCCTGTTGCACCCCTGAGCGGTCGTTATGGTGTCTATCCATGCTTACATAGGCACTGGTCACCCGCCAGCCGCGGACGTAGATCCCAACTTCGTCCACGGCACACCCATCGGCTATGGCTGCAATCATGTGGCCGATCTCATGCAAAGCGATCCCAGGCAGCGCCAGTGCCAGCGCCACCAGCAGTTCTGTCATACAGAGCTGTAAGAGCAGCTGCCGCAGCGACAGCCTCGCCAGCGCCATGGCGGTGCAGCCTGCCAGCAGCGAGAGCGGACCGCACCACGGCAGCAGCCCACTGACCAGCCTTGCCAGCGGCCGCAGCCTGCGTATCCGCCGCTGGTCAAAACGGATGAGCGTTACGCGCTTTTCCTTTTTGCTCATTTTCCTCCTCCTTGACTGGATGTGCAGCTTTCGGCTTTATGATACCATATTTGTGCTGCCAGCACCAAAAAACGCCGCATAAAGCGCGAAGGGACTGTTGCGGCGTTTTTGCGCAACAGTCCCTTGCTTTATGGCGCAGGCGGCGGGGTGGATGGGATGCTGCAAAGCTCCTGCAGGTCGCTTTGTTCCTCCGGGTCAAGTTCCGGCAGCGTTTCCATCGACCGTTAAAACGAGAAGACACGCGGGATCTGGCTTGACGGCAGCGGAGCATACCCCTGCTCTTGCCAAATAGCAGCATCGGGAGGTGCGATATGCAGCCGCGAAGGTGGTGTAAGGATGTCATGCCGCAGGTCGGCGGTAACGTCGATATACAGTGTTCTCCAACCCTCGTCCGGCAGCCAGACCTGATTAAACGCATGGTTCAGCCGTCCTGCATTGCGGCAGTCAGCCAGCACCACCCGGTTGGGTATACCTGATCGAGTAGCTAGCGCGGAGTACCACAAGGCGATGCCCTCACATACGCTGGTACCGCCGGCAGCGCCGCGGATATCGTGGGAAGGGCTGGCACTGCTGGAGCCATAAGTGGTCTCAGCGGCGATCACATCGTGCAGCCAGCAGACCCGTTCACGGTCCGTTGTGCCGGCAGCCTGCTTGCTTCGGGTCAGAATGCTTTCCATACGGTTCAATGTTGTCTTTTTGCAGCGCTCAAGCGTTGCTCCGCTGTAAAACGCTTCAAACCGCAGTGCGGTGGATCCAACATGGGTGTGGCGGAAGTCCACCCAGAAAAGCTCTGGCTTGTCATATTTGAGGGCGTTGATGATGCGCGTGATCTCCTCGGAAGAAAGTTTGCAGGGCAGAACCACGTCGAATTCATCTTCGATCAGCTTTCCGTAGATCAACGCGTAGCACTTTTGTTCGTGGGAAGAGAGATACGCGGAGTAATAACCGCCCTTCGACCAGGGCAAAGCGGGACCTGACATTTCCTATCTCCTTTTACAGTTGCTGCAAGGCGGCGCGCAGGGCTGCCAGCTGCTTTTGGGGGTTCCTCGGCAGCCCCAGCAGGGCTGCACGCGCTGGCGCGTAGCCTGCCCGCGCAGCGCGTTCGAGAAGGCTCTGCGCCTGCTCGGGAATAACTCCAGCTAGGTAGAACCAACAGGCGGGGTGATTGCTTCCTGCGAGAAGCTGCCGCGCGGTTTTGGCGTCCTTGTGCTGCAGGGCTGCTGCAGCCGCCAGCAAGGTGGCAGCTGCGCCGCGCGGCAGACTGTTGACCAGTTCGTTTGCATTGGCACAGCGCCCGCGGAGGGCATACAGCGCGTTTTCTAGAGCTGCGGCATATCGTTCCTTGTCATGTACCAACAGCGCTCTGTGCAGCGCCGTGGCAGCCTTTTGGGGAGAGAGCCGTTCCTGCGGGTCGTTCTTTGTCAAAGCAAGGATGACCTCCAGAATGTCGTCCGGTACGTCCTTGTACTGATCGACCTGATGAGCAAAGATAAGCGGGTCGAATTGCAGCCGCTTCTTGCCTTTATGCACCAGCAGCTTGTACAGGCTGACCCCAAGGCTGTATATGTCGCTTTTGTTGCCAACAATTTCGCGGCCTTCCAGCAGCTCAGGGGGGCGGTAGCAGCCGGTCCCGCTGATGGAAAAATTATCCATTTTGCTTTCCAGATAATTCGGCCGGGCCAGCCCGAAATCTGTCAGAAAAAACTCCGGCGATGCACCGCAGTTTTTTACAAGAATGTTTTCCGGCTTGATATCCCGGTGCAGCGTCTTTTCTTTTTCCATTTTCTGGATGGTTTTTGCGACGGACTCCAGTGCGGCAAGCACGGCCGCAGTGCGTTCAGCCTCCTGAAGTTGTTCGAGATATTTCGGCAAGGACTGAAGGTATTCCATTCGGATGAGGAACAGCCTGTGATTGCTATCCGAATCCGAGAGAGCAAATTCTGCCGTGTCATAAACCTTCACGCCGCAGCCCGCTTCAGACATGCGCCGGGCGTATTCCACCTCATTAGCGCCCCGCCAGCAAAGGTCTTCACACAGTTCAGGCGTTTCCGCACGGGCGCTGCTGGTAACCTTGAGCGCTTCGATCCTGCCGCTGGCTGACAGTTTGTATACATCGGACATCCCGCCGTGTCCGATCTGCTCTCGAAGCCTGAAGTTGAGCTCCGGCCAACTAGCCCGAACCGCCCGTTCTACCACGTCGGGGGCGGTATAGTAGTTTCTGTTCTCAGCCATAGAAAAACTCCTTTTTATACGAACCTGATGACGACTGCGGTAGCGTTGTCATCGGCATTGCTGATGGTGCACAGCTGGTCAGCGCTGCCATTTAGCTTTAGCAGAAAGCGGCTGAGTGTTCTCTCCAAATCCACTCCGTCTGTGCAGAGTACGAGGGTGTCTCCGTGATGGAGGGAGAAACTTCCAGTGTGTAGATCCGCGTCAGCGGCACCTAAATAGTTCAGGAGGACGCTCTTTTCTTTTGGATCCGCGGGCAGTCCAAGGGCTTTGTGGGAATAATAGCGGTTATCCAGAGGATGGTTGATAAGGGTCAATTTGCCGCTATGCACCAACCAGATGCCACTATCGCCAGCCGAAACCCATTCCACCTCTCCGTTTGCGCACACCGAGACTGCACACAGCGTGCACCCGCCGTCAACATAGCGGTAGGTTTCTGCCAGCGCATCCCGCGCCTCCATGGCTGCCGCCATCAGCCGGGACGGCGCAGGTTCTGCTTCTTCTTCATGGGAGGCTGCGCGCAGCGGCAACAGCTGGCTCACCGGCCGCAGCACTGGCAGCGGGGGCTCGCCCGTTGTACAGGTATGCAGCGGTTCACAGAGAGCCGTCTGTTCCTCTGCTTCGGTTTCAGTGGCGGTATTATAAAAGCTGTAAAAGCTCTCTCTCAACGATTCCAGACAGCGGGCTGCGGCATATTTTCCGTTGGTGCACCCCCCAAGGCCGTCTGCCACTGCAAAAAGCACCTCATTATCCTCGCGGATATCCATCAGGACCTGCCCGCTGATGTGGCGCTCCTCGATGCCCTCCGGAAAGGCTGCCTGTTCACCGATGGAGAGATTATCCTGATTCTCTTTGCGCCGGTTTCTGCTGGAAGCCCAGCTGACCTTCAGTTTCATTCAACCACCTCCAAGGTGTGTTTCAAAAGTTCCCGTGCCGGCTCCTTCAAGACTGCCGATGTGTTGTCGGTACCGCTCCGGGTGATAATGGCTACATAGGCTTCCTTACGCTGTGTGATCAAAGAAAACGCGAGCATTACCGTGTTTTTTTCGTCGGGCTGGGTCGCCGTGCCAGTTTTGGCATAAATTGCCTTTAATTTGTCGCTTTTCAACTTATAAGCTTCGGCCGCACCTGCAAAAGCCGCGCGCAGGGTCTCTTGAGTTTTGCCGTATCCGGCAAACATGGCAGGCAGGGCAGGTCTTGTCTCAATATATTTCGCATCCTCCACAGTATTGGGATCTTCGATGTAATCGACAATATGCGGAGCGCCAACAGCTTCATCATTATTCAGAGCCAGTGCACCGTACCAAAGCAAAACCTGTATGGGCGTCACAAGGGCGCTGCCCTGACCGAAGCCGATCTGGCGGAGGTTTGCTTCGCTGCTATCTGCTTGGAGACCGAGAGAGGACTTCAGAGCCGTCCCTTCGTAAGAAGGGATCACCGTGGGAGCAGGAACCGCGTCCGCGAAGCCCCACTGTCCGGCTTCTTTCAAAAAGTTTGATGTACCGACCATTTCTGCGCCGTGCGCGAAGTATGTGTTGGACGAATGAACTACCGCGCGGTTTAAATCAAGTTTTCCATAGCTTTTCTTATTGAAATTGCTGATTCCATGGTAAGGCCCATCATCGTAATACGTCATATCTACGCCGTTTTTCAACATGGCAGACGCCGTGATCAATTTCATCACACTGCCGGGTGCCATAGGTGTGATAAGCGGGTCTACAAAAAAGTTTGGCTCACGCTTATAAACGTCATACAACTCTGCGTAATGGTTTACGTCAAACTCAAGCGTACCACGACTTGTGGCACAGGCCAGCATAGAGCCTGTACGCGCGTTCATCACCGCGCAGGTACCGCGAGTGCCAGCAATCAGGCTGTAAGCAACCTTCTGCAATTCGCTGTCAATGGTCAAATGCAGTGTGCGTCCTGCACCTTTACCGGGAAGCGTGCTGTACAGCAAATCATCCTGATAGGTCTGGCGCAAGCCTGTCAGATCGCCGCCTGCGGTGCGCAGGCCGATGAGCGACCCGTAGCTGATTTCCAGTACCTTGGCCGGGGTGCCGGGGTTGCCGGGCTCGGTCAGGGGCTCACCGTTCCGGTCTACGATGGCGCCCTCGATGGTCTGGCTGCGCTGCGCTTCCTTGGTAAATTTAGTCCGCCAGTTTTCGATGTTTTCACTCTCAGAGGAGGGAATGACCCCTGCCTGCTGAAGGAAGCGGCAGGTGCTTACAGCAAAGCCGCCTGCGGCTGCGGCACCCAGAAAGGCGCGCCGACTAAACTTTTTTTCAAATTTCATGGTTCTCCTCCTTTTGTTTTACCGAAGAGTGAGCAACAATGCCCGTCATGACCATACTGGAAACGAGGCTCGTGGTGCCGGCGCTGACGAAGGGCATAGAGACGCCGACTGCCGGCAAGGTATTGGTTGCACCTAACAGGTTCAGCACCGCAGCAGCGGCCAGCGCTCCCGCACATCCAAGCCCCAGCGTACTAACGAAGCCTTTGCTGCGGCCACTGTTGACAAGCCCAAGCGCAAAGATGATGTACACCAAAACGACTAATACCAGCACTGCTGCAACCCCCAGCCTATTGGCGACCACGCATGCCACATAGTCCGTAGCCTGTACGGGTAGGTGGACGTGATAGGGAGAGGAACCGATAAACTTTGCGGTGAGCAAGCATTTTTTTGCTTGTACGGGCTGGTAGGCTGCCCCGAGCAGCTCCTCACTGGAGAGGTTATTCATCTTGGAAAGGATATCCACATACGCCAGACGCTGTGTGACCTTGTTCCAGATCTTGCCAAAAAGCGAACCCGGAAACTTCGTTCCAAAAATCTTAAGCACACCCCACGAGAGATAAGCCATTCCACCTGCCAATACGCCGAGAGGGAGCAGATCGAGCAGTTCGACCTCGTTTGCGGCAATGACCATAACGGCAATAGCTAAGACAAAAATGAGTGCGCTGCCCATTTCATTCATCACGATATAGTAGAGCGTATTGATGATGGCAACTACGGCCGCATGCAAGAGCCGCTGGGCAGAACTGCTTTCGCGGTCGCTGATGGCTGCGGCTACTCCGGCCAGAGCCACCAGAAGCATCGGCTGACCCACCAGAACGGACCGACCTAATACCTGAACGGCAATGTGGCTGCCGTTTACCGCCGGACTCAGCATTGCAGCGGCGAAAATGATGAAACACACCCCAAGGGAGGCAGCCTCTACAACGGCCTTGCTGCAATGAGAAATGAACTGGATTGCGCCCAGACAGATCAAAGAGGCTGCAAAGCCCAAAATATAACCAGCCATCAGACTTTTTGCTGTGTTGACATCCAGCAGCAGTTGGCATGTGATGCCGATATTTGCCAGAAATGTGGTGAACAAAACGATGAGCGGTTCAGCACCGGCACCGACACAGAGCAGGAGAGCACCGATGCTGAGGCCGGGCAGCACCCAGAGCTGCGTTGCAGCCTGTGCGGCAGCAGCATCCTGTGCTTTGAGCGTCAAAAGCACACTGATGACCCACGCAATGACCACGGCAGTGATACATGGCACCAGCCTTTTTGCCCCTTCCCTACTGAAAATACGGCGCTGTCCAAGGGCAATCTTGTAGGAAATATTTTCCACCTTTTATCCCTCCTCTTTAATTCTTGAAGTTGTGTTTCTGCGCGGGACGCTCAGAAGCAGCCTGCTTTTTGTTATTGTTAGATGTATCGTCGTCGAGAATCACAGTCCCGGTAGTTTCCTCCAGCTTTTTCTCTCGGCGTTGGAAAAGCAGGGCTTCTTTTCCAAGGAAGAAGGGGCGATAGTTGCCCTTAGAGGAAAGTACATCAGCCAGAGGCAGCTCGTCAACCACTTGTCCGTTGAAGTGGCTCTTGTTGAGATTTTCGGCGTTTACTTTCAAATAGAAGCTCTGGTCGCGCCCCTTGTAGATCATGAGGGGTTCGTCATGGCTGACCGTGGCGATGGTGGGCGTTTTGCTCAGGGTGACCACTGCGGTTGCCTCAGGGTCAGCCTTCCCTCGGGGCGGGATGATGGCGGTGTAGGAACCCTCCTTGACAGGGAGGGGGACGAGATGCGTTGCGACGGTGGTTGCGTGCTGACTGGCGATAGAAATCTGACGGACAACGACACATTCCGCCCCAACGGTGGCCAAATCCTCTTCCTGCCCGCCTTCCCAGTCATGATGGGAAGAGGGCAGCTTGATACGAATGCGCCCAGAGCGAGCGAGCAGAAAAAGCATAGCCGCAAGACTTACCAAAAAGGCGACCAACACCGAAAACAGTTCCATAGGGTTTGCTCCTTTCACTTTTTACTACGATAATTACGAGTGGCGGGACGAGTGAGGCGGTCGATCGCATCATTGATTGAAGCCTTATCCAGAATGAGCATCAACGCCGCCAAAGCTGCTGCCAGGACCACCAAAAAAATTACGATCGTAAACAAAGCATTTCTCTCCTTTATGATGAATTTAGAGGATCTCCGATGATCCTATGATCCTAGTATAGCGTTTTTGGTTGTGTGCCTTCAAAAAATCTCTCCTTGGCACGCTGCCGGCGGAGCTCTTTTGCACTTTTAAAAGCTGCACTGGCAGAGAGGTCGAGGAGGGTAGCAAGTAAGATGGAACCGATGGCAGGCAGAGCATTCCTGATACCAACCTGCTTGATGTGCAGCACAGCCCACGTTGTTTGGATGGAATTGCGCTCTTTTTGGAGATAGACGCTGATCATTTTATCCAGTGTTGTCAAATGCTCCGCACGCTTCGAAACAGGAGAGGCCGCGATCTCGGCGCGGAGCCCTTCCAGTTCCTCGCGCCATACAGTCTGCACCCCTTCCAGCGCCTGCTGGTCATCCTCCGCTGCACCGGCGGCGGCAAGGCGCTGCGCAAGCGCTGGTTGTTCCTCCTGATGCGCCTTCAGGCGGGTGTTCAGCTCGACCAAGGCTGCATAATCCAGCACGCTGTCGCGCAGAATGGCCAATTTCGCGGTATCAATGGGAAGCTCCACCGCCATGGCTTGTGCCACAAGGGTGTCCGCATCCGCACGCAAGGCGCCGGTGTCCAGAGTACCCTTCATCAGTGCACTGCGCATCGCCTTGGCACCGGCGCTCACCGCTGCTGCACCGGTATTTTCCTGTACACCCAGAGAGACCAAAAGGACGTTGAAATCGGTTCTGATATCACGGTAGAAGGCTTTTTGTTTGCTTGTGGCTGCCATATCGACCAGCCCATCCAGTGCGCTAACGCTTTGCTCGATAAGCAGCCGGGCGTTCTGGGTGTCTCCACTGTGCACCAGCGTTACCGCCGTAAGGAGATTCTGTAGCATGATGTCGTCTTCGTATCCCTTGGGGTAACGGCTTGTCTGCTGTGCATACCGGGACTTGAGAGTCTCCGCATCTGTTGTAGTAAAAATATTTCCGCTGCTTGCCGCCCCTTCGGCATCCGCGGCGGCGGCTTCCAATGCGTCCAGTTCAGAGAAAACCGTCGTGCGCAGGGTATCCAACTGGGCGGCAGTGTCCTTCTGGATTTTGGGCAGAAGCTGTGTGTAGATATGGTTTACGCCGGTTTCAGCTACTTCTCTGAACTGCCCGGCGGGGTAGGCGGTTTCCACAAATTGGAAAGAAGAGAGGCTGACCGAAATCAGAAATGCCAGCCAAAAGCTGAAGCTTTTCCAGCGGCCGCTGAAAACGATTTCAGTGATCTGGACGACAGCTGATGCCAGAAATGCCAGCCCGGCCTGACCTACGAAAAACAGCGTGACCATGCCTTTTTGGGTGGAATACCAAGAAAGGAGCGACGCCAATGCAAACACGAACGAGAGCACCCACAGGCGGGTCTCAGTCCTCATACCGGGTTTGGGTTCCTTTTTTTCAAGCTTCATTTTTTTATGATGCCTCCTTTGTCAAAATTGTGTCTGCAAGTTCATCAATGTCCGCACAAAGATCGATTTCAGGCGGTTTGCTGTCTTTTTTTGTATCTTGTGGTTTGGCTTCTTTTTTGTCAAAAATCTCTCCGGGATCGTCGCTGACCAGATCGAAGATCCTGACAAGCGCTCCCACCATTGCAAACAGACCATCCAGCAGTGCCAGCAGATCCTTCCAGTGCACCACCAGTTCCCATACCATCCCGCCTACAAGAGCCATGCAAAGCGCGCCGGTCATTACCTCGGCAACATCTTCGAGATGCCCAGGGAACGAGCGGATAAATGCAATTGCTGTTCCAGCGTGCTCTGCCAGCCCGCTCAATGTGAGGAACCACACCATGAGAGCCCCTACGATCATGCAAAGTACGATGCACAGCAGCAGCCGCAAGGCTGCGAGAAATTTATCTTTGCTCATAGGCAACGTCCTTTCTGTTTTGCTATTCCCGGCCGATGTCCCCCCCGGGGACGATTCTATTATACTCAAAAACACTTTCACGCCTCTAAAAATAAAAAACAGAGACGCTACGAATATTTATGAAGAAATGCCGGTTTTGCTGTGCTGTGGGGGCGGCTCTGTCATACACCACAACATCGGGCTGCAAGCTTTGTGCAGCCTGATAAACAAAAAGACCCTGAGAACTTTGCCGCTTATCCGGCAGGGTTCTCAGGGTCTTTTTTGATTATTGCTCAGTCTGTACTCAGAGCAGCATTCCCGGTGCTTTCAATTTGTTTAGCGATCATGCTTTCCAGCTCCTGCGTGATGGTTGCACAGTTTGCAACACGGTAATTCCAGAAATAAGAAACGCCTTCGCACTCTTCCACGGACAAATCGCTGTTGACCAAAAGCAAGCTTTCTGGTGTCACGTTCAGCTTTTCGCACAGAGAGGCATATTTTCCATAATCAATGCTTCGGCTGGAGGATTTGGCTTCTACCCAGAAAAATTTTCCATTGATGGAGAACACGACATCCAGCTCATGCGTGCTCCCTGCGGATGCCGTTTCTGAAAGAATCACATTGGAGCAAACCGAAACTTCTGCGCCCTGCTCCTCCTGATAGCGGTTCAGGATCTGCTGAACCTGATGCTCTACAAAAAGCTCCAGCCACTTTCCGCTCAAAAAATGCCGGACGGTTTCATTTTGCGCAAGTTCATAGACGATATTCTGCGGGTAAATCACAATGGCTGCAAAAAGTCCCATTTTGTCCCACGTCTGAGCAATCTCTGAAAGTGTGACAAACGATTTTTTGGACGCACCCTTTGGGATACGGAACGAAAAAGAGCCGTCGCTCTGCATATGTGTTCGGATAAACTGCAAGAAATCCACCACCACCGGGTCGCAAAGAGCCTCGCCTGTTTTCCATGCCATCCGCTGAACAGCAATCGGTGGGAGCTTTTCCGGTACGACCTGCTGAACGATTTTATACCCACAGCGTTCCAGATGCTCCAATGCGGTCAAAGGTTTCTGGATTTTTGCTTTGACATCGGGCTTTTCTGCTCCGGATGTATTCTCGGCCAGATAGTTGAACTTCCATCCGTATTCCCAAGCAGGCGAACGGGTCAGTACTCCGACCGCATGAAATCCGCTGTCATGCTCCTCCATCGGAAAAGTGATCTTGTTCTTATGAATATTGATTTGGAGCGTTTTGTTTTTTAGTGCTTTCTGATAAGCGTTAAGAAAAAATTCCTTTCCCTTATACGCCAGCTCACTGGAATTATTTGCAGCAAGACCAGCACTTTTTGCCAAAGAGAGGAGCAGACAGGTCGCTTTGGGCTGCTCAAGGATGTGTTCCATCTGCGCACCGTCCGGAATATTTGCATTATCGGACTGCTGCGATTCGTCTACCGGAATCTCCTTTGCTAGTGCTGGTGCAGAAACCTCGGGTTTCATTTTTGAAGCAGTCTCGGACTTTCCAGACTTGGGCAAAGGCTTTGGCTCCGTGTAAACTTCCGCAATAAATGATTCGTAGGAATCGATGCACGGAAGTTTTCCTGCCGCTGCAAGTCCTACATAGATTGCAGCCGCCCGCGAGGAATCGCCATAATACTTTTTAGAATCCGCTGCGGCAGCAATATCAGAAAAGGCATGATATCTGCTCAGCTGCGCAGCCTTTTCCGGGAACTGCTTCAACGCACGGCAGTAGAGCCACTCAAAAAATGAATCCGGGTGCGGCTCTATCGGATACTCACTTCCTTCCAAGGAGTAGCGCAGCAGCTTTCCATTGGTTCGCAGCCGAGTATCCTTATGGACTTTGGATGGCGCACAGGTCAGAAGGTCAGCGAATGGCCCACCAT
>OLWA01003514.1_pt1 | contig 11781 bp, 4 predicted proteins | sample 1673251 | NCBI WGS metagenome assembly OLWA01 (sample SAMEA3178937, study PRJEB25190) | human gut metagenome | biome: human gut; feature: human-associated habitat; material: faeces | place: Austria | collected 2013
AGCCCTTGTTCGTCAACAGGCAGAGTATCCAGAATATCGGCGGCGGCTTTCAAAGAAGCGGGCTGGCCAACGATAATTTCCTTCACATCTTTCAAATCCAGAGCAGAAAGATAAGCGTCCCAATCGAAGGTAGGATAAGCTTTCTTCAACTCTTCCATGCTCATTTTATTGTAATTGGCATGCGGGTCGCGCAACTCCGTACGCGAACGGAAAGCCTTGGCAAGACGTGTTTCCACATCCATCACGACATCCACACCTTTTTTGGCAGTAGCCTCATCGAAACCTGCCAACTGATACATCTTCTGTACGTGCGTACGGAAAGCGTCACGAATCTTAGCGGTAGCCGCATCATTTTCCAAATAGTATTCACGCTCACCCATACTCAGACCCGTTTGATAGGTCTGTACAGCATTCATGCTACTATTCATTTCATCCGCCCCTACATACAGAACGTTATAGGAAACAATACCTTTCTTCTGCATCTCGCCCAACAAGGCATAAAGTTCTTTTTCGTCTTTTAAAGCCCCCAGCCTGTCGAGTTCAGCCTTAATAGGAGTTATACCATCCTTATTCAGCTTCACACTGTCCATTACGATTTTGTACAAATCACCGACTTTCTGCGCTACACTTCCGGCTTCATGCTGAGTGGCAGCCAGTTCTTCGATAAGCCCCTGAATCTGCTTACGGTTATTTTCCGCAAGAATGGTAAAAGAGCCATACTGTGAGTACTCGGCAGGAATCGGATTGTTCTTCATCCAACCGCCGCAAGCGTATTGGTAGAAATCTGTTCCGGGCAAAGCCGTTGTGTCAAGATCGGCAAGATGAATGCCGGCTGTAAGTTCAGCCTGGTTCTTGCCAGTACCGCAAGCACCTGCCATCAGGCAAAATGCTGCAATGGGTAAAAAATGAAATACTCTCATACTTATATAAAATAAATGTTATTACGTTATCACTCCTTTTTCATCTCCTCCAGTTCACAGGAAGCAGAATCCCATTCTTCCATTACACGGTCTAACTGGGCTTTCAGTTTCTGGTGCTGTTCGTAAAGCGTCATATCCGAAGCACCTTCCGGTGTAGCCATCTTAGCTTCCAGAATAGCAATAGCCGCCTCCGTCTGCTCTATCTCCGCTTCACAATCCGCTACACGACGTTCCAGTTTTTTGAGCTTCTTATTGAACTCTTTTTGTTCCTCGTAAGAAAGCTTCGCGGCGGAAGGTTGCGCTGCTTCAGCATTACCGCCGGCAGCCGCTTTCCCCGCAGCCGGTGAAGCAGATAATGAAGGAGACTTCTGCAAATCGTTCAAGCTCTCTATCTGCTTTTTCTGCAAGAAATCATAGATACCGCCAAGGTGTTCTTTCACCAACCCGCCACCGAACTCATATACTTTAGTCGCAAGTCCATCCAAAAAGTCACGGTCATGGCTGACAATTATCACCGTACCGTCAAAATCACGGATGGCCTCCTTCAGTACATCTTTCGAACGCATATCAAGATGATTCGTCGGTTCGTCGAGAATCAGGAAATTCACAGGTTCCAGCAACAGCTTAATCATGGCGAGACGGGTACGTTCCCCACCGGAAAGGACTTTTACCTTCTTGTCCGAAGCCTCTCCGCCAAACATGAATGCTCCTAAAATATCGCGTATCTTCAGCCGGATATCTCCCACCGCCACCCGGTCGATGGTATCGAAAACCGTCAGGTTTTCATCCAGCAGTTGCGCCTGATTCTGCGCGAAATAACCAATCTGCACATTGTGCCCCAAAATAAGCTTCCCGGTATAATCCGTAATCTCATCCATGATGCACTTTACAAGTGTGGACTTACCTTCGCCGTTTTTGCCGACAAAAGCCACTTTCTCACCGCGGTTAATAGTGAGATTTACATCGTGAAATATGACATGGCTTCCGTACGCTTTGGCAACATCTTCACAGATAACGGGATAGTTACCGCTACGGCTGCTGCACACAAACTTCAACCGTAAAGAAGAATTATCCTCTTCGTCCACTTCGATGCGCTCTATCTTCTCCAGTTGTTTGATACGGCTCTGTACCTGTACAGCCTTAGTGGCCTTATAGCGGAAACGCTCGATAAAGTCTTCCGTATCCTGTATCTGTTTTTGCTGGTTTTCGTAAGCACGAAGCTGCTGTTCTCGGCGTTCCTTACGGAGTACCACAAACTCATCGTACTTCACTTTATAATCATAGATACGCCCGCAAGTTATTTCAATCGTACGGGTAGTGACATTATTCAGAAAAGCGCGGTCGTGACTGACAAGCACCACTGCGTTGGCACGGGTGGAGAGGAAGTTCTCCAACCACTGGATACTCTCGATATCGAGATGGTTCGTAGGCTCATCGAGCAGCAACACATCCGGACGGCGAAGCAACAACTTGGCAAGCTCGATACGCATACGCCAACCACCGGAGAACTCACTCGTAGAACGGTCAAAATCCTCACGGCTAAAGCCCAGTCCCTGAAGGGTACGTTCTATTTCGGCACGATAGTTTGTACCGCCCATCATCAGAAAACGCTCGTTTTCATGGGTAAAACGGTCTATCAATTTCTGATAATCTTCACTGTCATAATCGGTGCGTTCGGCCAACTGCCGGTTCATACGCTCTATATCAGCCTGCATCTCAAAGATATGCTCAAAAGCAAGTTCCGCCTCTTGCATGACGGTACGCTCATCACTGAGTATCATCACCTGAGGCAAGTACCCGATCGTACATTCACGGGGAACGGCCACAACACCGGAAGCGGGTTGCTGAATGCCGGCCAATATTTTGAGCATGGTGGACTTACCCGCCCCATTCTTACCGACAAGAGCTATGCGGTCTTTCTTATTAATAACATAAGAAACGTCTTCGAACAGAGGGGTAGCGTTAAATTCCACCTTCAGTCCTTCTACAGATATCATAGTGTCAATGAATTAATCGTTTAAGGCTGCAAAGGTAGCGATATTATTTTTATTCTCACGCAATCGTGTATTCAAAGCATACAACTACATTCATTTAAATTTCAATACTTGCTATATGACGTATCAAATGATATGGCGAACGGTCTGTCGAGGATTTTATAGTTACAATGCGATGTTTATCGCATTCAGATGTATTTTGAGGCAAGCTCAGTCCCATACTCAGGGTACCTCAGTCGTATACTGAGACAGGCTCAGTCCCATACTTAATCACGCTTTATAAATCAAACTGATAATCAATTAGTTGCAAAAGCCCTCTTACAACTCATAAACCTTTACAAAAAATCCCCTCTCTCCCTTTCCGTCCAACCAACCTGGAGAACAAAAGAAGGAAAAGAGGGGATATTTTTATAAAGTAAACCGCTCGGATATTCCCTTAGAATAACTTAGCGGGATATTCTCCGGCATCTACCAACGCCTGAATCTTATCAACCACACTCTGACGGTCTTCCGGATAAGTCACGCCGAACCATTTACTGTTCGTATCGAGTACCTCTACCGTAGCAGTACCGTCATTAATCAGTTTATCCACCATCAAAGGAATAAAGAATTCGCTCTTCAAATTTTCCATATTCTTCGGATCGCTGAGGAATGTCTTAAAGAACTCCTGGCTATAAGCAAAATAGTCGGGAGTAAAGCCCCAGAAGTTCATGCTGACCGGAGTAGTGTCGGGAGTAGCAGTCCACTCGCCATTATCATCGATATACTTCACCTCACCGTCCATACGTTGAATCTTGGTACGTTCTACAACGGAAGTCAGCAGATTATCGGCATCCGTACCGCAGAGACCGCGAGATACCGTGCCGCTTTCACTTAATGTATTTCCAATACGGAAACCCACCATCGAATATTTATTCTTGGAACCATCGGGAAGTTCTGACAAGAATTTACCCATTACCCGGAAAGAATCGCGACCGTAGAAATCATCGCAATTGATAACGGCGAACGGTTCCTTTATCACATCGGCGCCCATCATTACGGCATGGTTAGTACCCCATGGTTTGGTACGGTCTGCCGGGCAAGTAAATCCTTCGGGAAGCGCATCCAGTTCCTGGAACACCAGTTCGCACGGAATATGTCCTTCGTATTTGGAAATGATTTTATCGCGGAAGTCTTGCTCAAAGTCTTTACGGATAACGAAAACGAGCTTACCGAATCCGGCATTGATAGCATCGTAAATAGAATAATCCATAATAGTTTCGCCATTGGGGCCCAGTCCATCTAACTGTTTCAAGCCACCGTACCGGCTGCCCATACCGGCTGCCAATAAGAATAAAGTTGGTTTCATATTAGTTATTATTTAAAAAGGTTAGTGTATCATGGTTGATAACAGATGCAAAAGTAGTAAAATTTATATCAGAAAAGGGGAGATTTTAGTCCATTCTTTTCTATAATCGTACAAAACTCCACCTTATTGACCGGTACTTCCGCATTGAGTCCGTTTTTGGGCAAATACGATTCACTATTGTCTGCAAAGCCGGCAGAATCTCTTAGAACGGATAACCGATGGCGAAATGCAAGGCAAGACTGTCCTTGAACTTAGGAATATTGTAGTATCCCGACTTACCGGTATCATACGGGTCGTGCAGCCCTACTCCGCAGTCCAAACGGAACACCAGAAAATCCATATCATAGCGCAAACCCGCTCCCGTACCCAAAGCCACCTGCTTGGCAAAGTTCTTTAAAGTAAGTTCTCCACCGGGGCGGGAATCATCCTTACGCATCAGCCACACATTACCGGCATCCAAGAACACCGCTCCATGCAAGTCGCCGATGATACGGAAACGATACTCAACATTAGCTTCCATACGTATGTCGCCCACATGGTTGATGAAAGAATACTTACTTTCCTTATCCGGAGCATAACCGCCCGGGCCTATGCTGCGGGCGGAGAAAGCACGTACGCTGTTGGCGCCGCCGATATAGAACTGCTCGGTATAAGGAGCCGACAGCGCATTTCCGTACGACCATATCACTCCTCCGGCAATGCGGGAAGCAATCATCTGGTTTTTATCTATCTTATAGTGATAGCGGAATTCACTGTTAACCTTCAGGAACTGCGCAAAAGGTACACCCAGCAGTTTTTTATCCTTCTCGCTGAACGGTTTGCCGAAGACACGATAAATACACGAAGTCAGATTACCTGCCGAGCTTACCGTCGTCTGCCACCAAATGGGATTGCGCACACGCTGTAAAGAAGCGTTATCATACGTGTACATATATTCCATGACAGGGATAAACTGGTCGCGCAGACTGACGTAGAGCGCAGGATTCTCCGCCTGCAATTCCTTAAAGGCTTCCGTCGGGTTACGAAGCACATTAAACGTAAGTTTAAACGGCGTGAAACTATGTTTGGTCGTACGCTTCGGCTGGAAATCATACGTAGCGTTTCCACCAAACGCCAACAGTTTATAATACTTGGCGCGGTTCAACTGGTCGATGTACAACTTGAAGGTGGTAGTGGCCGGAAAGTCGTACTCCTTATCGCCGAAACGGGGAAAGACCACACGTGGGAACATCAGCGAAGTAGACAATCCCACCTCATAACTGTTCATCAACGAAGACCGGTCTTTACCCGTCTGCCACTCATACGAACCGTCCAGCTTCACATTCCATGCCTCACCGCCGCCAAACACGTTGTTTTTCGTTACGGTGAACGAAGCTCCCGGTCCGGTCTGGTTATTACTTTTCATCTTCCCGTTGAAATCCAGTTCGGCATCGTAGGGTTTGTCGAGAGCCGCATGGATATTCACATCCAGCGTATCACACGCGAATGTCGTATCGCGCGGAGTATACTGCATTTCGAGATAGCGGAAGATGCCCACATTATTCAAACGCTCCTGCACACGGGTCTGACGATATAAACTGTAAAGGCTTTGCATGGAACGTCTGCGGGAGATACCCGTACTGTCCTGCACCTGGCGTTTCTGACGATATGCCTGATAGTTGAGCCACCTGTAAATCATGTTGGGACGTACCCGCAATTTATCATGATAATAGATGCGCAGTCCCTTATAATCCATGCTGTCGTTAGGAGCCTCTCCATGCTTGCCATAGAGGTGGAATGCTTTACTGCCCACATAAAACGGTTTTTCGGCGACAGAAGGCATACCGGGAGCAGGCACCATACGCATCACGACATGGCCGCCGGGCACTAAAGTCGTATCAGCCTGATAAGTCAGATAGTCGGGACGGAAATAATAGCACCCTACATTACGCAGCAAAGTACTGATACGAGTACGCTCTCCGTCGAGGTCGGTCACATTAAACTGTTCTCCCGGACTGATGAGCGAACGGCGGCGGCTCATATTCATAATGCGCGACGTACGTTCACTGAAACCATGGTAGTAGACCGTATCGATAAAATAAGGATTACGCATGTCCACCGTATATTGCAGCTTCGCCTTTAATGAATCTTTCGGATTTACAAACGTCTTATAACTGACCGTACCGTTGAAGTAGCCGTAGTCCCGCAACAGATTAGCAGCAGCCTTCTGCCTGATATCAGGATTGACGGACGACATCAATACCGGCTTTGCAGCAAAGCGGTTGAATATCCACTTTCCAAACCCCTTCTCATATTTCACAAATCCATTGTAAATCCATAATCCCACAGGGAACGGTATGCGGATACTGGAACTGCCCAGCAAAGAGTTGTTCGGAGCAGTGGCCAGCGCAGCTTCCACCTCTTCCATGGCGGTTTCGCCTACCGGAGTCTTGCTACGGTTCTCGACAATCATCGTTTTTTGTCCCGTATACAGGATTTCACCTTCCGGCAAATGCTTGGTTGTGGAACATCCTGCCAGAAACAGTATACCCGCTATATATAATATCAGTCGTTTCATATCATTCTACAGTTTGTTTCTTCTTTTTCCTGAAGATAAAGAGTTCGCCCAGACGGTCCATCTTACGGCGAAGCACAAGACCGACTCCGGTTTCCGTTATTTCCCCGTCGAGCACGCTTTCGTAGTTCTTGTCATAGAACACACGGACATAGCGCGTACCGGACGTATCCAACCTGTACTCCAGTGAAATATTATCGATAAACGATTCCGCATCATTCGTGGCATTGGCGCCCGTTGTTACTTTACCGCCGATAACAATCTGCACACGGTCGTTGAAAAGGCGTTGCGAATAGCGGAAGCTATAATCCGTTTGCTTATCTCCCGTTTCGGCAGCCGTACGGTCTTCCATACCCATCGTGAAACTTGCATTAATGCTTTGGAAAGCCGAACCCGCCAATGAGTTGATCTGGCTTTGGATAACGCTGTTCAGAGCGCTACCCATAGAGAATCCGCCACCTTTGACACCGCTATTCATATAAACACCGGTCGCCAGCATGGCAATGGCCTGTTTGCTACGCTCCTCAGTACCCATAGCCTGCAACTCGTTCTCGATGGCGGCGTCATCCGGCGCCGTTATATCGAAGATAAGTTCGGGAGCGTCAAGCCGGTTCTTTATGGCTATGGACACATCGAAGTTTACCACGCGCGAACCGCCGTCGTCACCGTCGGCTACCGAAGCGCGCATACGCTCCGTCGCTTTCAGGTTCAATGTCGGGTTCATCGGGTCGCCGCGCCAGTCCACATAACTTCCGTTGTTAATCTGGAACTCCTTCAACGGAATGATAGGAAGCGAATACTTCATGATTCCGCCCGAAAGCGTATAGCGTCCGGTAAGGCTTATATCGCCTTGCGGAGTGTATTGCATATTCAAATCCCCACCGCCTTCCAGCTCTATAAACTTACTGCGGTCGGGGCTCAAATCGGCACGAAGGCGTACGGCATTGTCTATATGCACGGACATAATCATATCCATACCGCCCAAAGACATGGCAGGGGCCTCATCCGCACTCACCGAGGTCGTGTCCGCAAAGGAAGTAAAGGTAACCAGGCCTTCAAGACGGTCTTCCACCGTCAGCGGCGAGTCGGTGAGCACATAGGTCACATCCGTATTTCCCAACAGATTCATATTGCCGCGCATGGTCAAGGCATCCAAAGGCCCTCGTACCGTTGCGTTCAAATCGACAAATACCTTGCCGTAAATGAGACTTTCGCGGGTACGCGGCGCATCCAGCAGCGTATAGTTCTCTGCCAGCAATTTCAAATCCGCCGTAGGGCGTTCCAGATTACGAAAATCCACCTTACCGTTAATGGTGAACGGATTCTTACTGGTGGTATAGATAGCGAACTTATCGAATATCAGTTGATTGTCTTTAATCTGTACGGGGCGGTCGTCGAACCAGTAGCGGGCTCCTGCCTGACGCGCATATACCGATACGCTGTCCAGTGTAACATCTCCGTGCATCTTGGGTTTCTCCAACGGTCCGTAGATATACATTCCGCCGTCAAGGTCGCCGGTGAAGGAAACCATTTGGTCGGGAATAAAGGCATTGGCAATCTTCATCGGGAAATGCTCAAAAGAGGTGGTCACTTCCAGCGTATCCCTGCCATTCTTTTGCGTCAGTATACCGTCTGCGGTCAGCACTTCCTGATTGTCGTAACTGAAATACGTATTCAGATAATGCGTAGCGCCTTTATCTCCCGGCAGCCATGTGGCGCCCATACCGATGTCTCCTACATGTTGCCGCTCGTAAGTCAGTTCATTGATGCTGGCTTCGGCGGACACTTGTAAGGAAGTAGGAGTCTGTATATACTGCGCTTCGGCGGAGAACAAGCCGGTCAGTCTGGGCATATAAGGAAGCACTTCGCTTAATTCTCCCAACTGGAAGCGGCTTAATTCCACGTTCATATTCTGCAACGAGATGCTGTCGTTCTTGTCCGACTGCATACGGAAACATAAGCCGTTGTCGCTATCCATATCGATATTGGCATAGACACGCATATTCTTATGCAGATATATCCAGTTACTGTTATCCACGAAATGGAACTTACGGTATGCGATAACCGGTTCGGCAGGTGTCAGATTCAGCAATACTCCGTTGCCTTTGCCGTGTCCTTCGGTCAGCGGGCGGGCATTTATACCGAACAGCACTCCTGTCTGCCCCTCACCGTCCACATAATTTACGGTCAGTTCGGCGTCTTCACTCCGAATCTCGCCTGTCAGCGTACTCCGGAACACAAACTGAGGGTTCTTCGGCCCGTTAATCACCCCGCTTTGCAGCATCATCCGGGAGGTATCCTGCTTCACGGTAAAGAAAATCGTATCGAGTTGCAACGAGTCCACACGCAATCCATGCACAGCAGTCCGCCCGTTGATACCCCGCGTCGGCGTGGTACCGAAACGAAGGGTAAAGTCATTGAACGTCACATCTTTTGTTTTCAGGAAATAGCTGACCGGATTAGACTGTCCCGCCGTCAGCTGCATGCCTGCCGAAGGTAACACCCGACGCAAAGCCGCATGGTCCAGCCGCCTTTCATCTATCTGCTTCATAAGAATGGCGACGAACTCGTCCGATTGTTCCAACAGCTCCTTCAAAGTGCTGCGGGCACGGAACTGCAAGTCCATATCGCCGGCATCCATCCGCAACTTAATGGAATCGTGGCGCGCTTCCGCACCCAGATTAAACGCAACCGAATGTTCCAAAGGCTTGGGGGCAACGCCCAGTTTATATAAGTCCAGCTCCTCGACATTCATATTCAGCTTGCCGTCCATGTATTTGCGGTCGAGGCGTAAGTCGGCCTCGGACTGCATCTTCAATAACTCATTATCACTCGTCAGTCGCACTGAAGCCACCGATGACTTCAAACCCGCGTTCAAATCCACGCCCGATATATTCCAACGGGCATACTGCAATTCCGCCAGCTTGGCCTCTATGCGCACCATTGTCTTATGAGAAGCGATATCCACTCCCTGGCCTTTGGCGGAAACATGGGCCGTAAGTGTATAAACAGAATCTTTAGGCAGGAAATGATGGAGTTGCAAAGCATCTATGGCAAGGTCTGCATGATAGGCCTCGGTAGACAAGTTGTAGGCGGCATCCAAATCCAGACTGCCTTTGCCTTCCTTTACTTTCAGAAGCGCGTTGCATTGCGGCCCGTCAAGACCGAGACGCGCCACGAGATTCATACTGTCGGGCACAACGATAGAGCCGTCGGGAGTTACCCCGGTAAGTCCGGTCAGGAAATTAAGGTCTTGCGTCTGCATTTCAAAATCAAGCTCTCCGCTACGCCTCAAGCTGTCCGTAAGGTTCCACAACTCACCGCCGCCGCTCAACGAGAAAGCGCCCGGCAATTCAGCGGTGAAACGTGAAATCTGCATTTGCTTCAAGTTCCCTTCCGTACCGGCATGAATCACCAGCGGCCGGAAAGGATAAGCCTCTTTAAAGGTTTCGGGCAATCCGCCTGCAAAGAGCAGTACATCCTGTTTGCCGATATTGGCATTAAAGCGGGCGGACAGACGTCCGGTAGTAGGTATATCGACAAGTTTCCAATAGGTCTGCGCCGTCAGGTTCATTTCACTATGCGGGGTCGTAAGTTGCAAATGGGGCACGCGGATAAGGGTTGAATCGGCAAACAGGCGTCCGGTCAGAGAAGTTACAGTCAGTCCCGAACGGTCGTACATGGAGAACTCGCGGATAACGGCGTTCATGTCGCGGCCGCAGGACATCACCGAATCTATGCCGATACGGATGTCGCGCAACGCGATATGCGAAGCGTCAAAACCCTCGACGGGAGCGGCTGTACCCGAATCGTAATTTACGGCAGTACCCGTAAGCGCGAACTTACGCCAACCGTAGAACTGACGTTTGAGGTCGGCATTGGCATCTTCTATGCTTGCATCTCCTATATTGGCAGCCAACGTCATGGAGTCGAGCGGCATCTGCAAATCCACCGAAACATTCTTCAGTTTCAGATTGTGCAACGCTATCCGCCAGTTCAAGGCGGTCTCAGCAGTATCTTTCGGAGCCTCGGCAGTATCGGCAAGTATTACTTGCACATGGGTATTACTCAACTCCACGCTATTCAGCACGGCATTCTCTTTTTTCAGGTCGATGCCGTGACTCTCGAGGAAGAACCGTCCGAGCGTTCCTTTGATATGCATACCTTCCAGCAAGGTGGAAGAGTTTACGGCTACTTGCTGCAAGGTAATATCGTCCACCTCTACCCTGCCTTGCAACAAAGGCCACGCCTGCACGCGCACGTTCAGGCTTCCAAGGTTCAGCAGGGTATCGGGATGTTGCATATCGACGGCGTCGTTCTCCGACTGCACCACCTGTACGCCACGCACAAGCAGATTCAAGGGAAAACGAAGGTCAATCCGTTCTACGGAAATATTCATGCCCGTAGCATCCGACGCTATCGCCGTAGCCTGTTTCCGTATAAAATTCTGCACGGGCGGCACATACAGCAATATCATCAATATTACAAATAGGATAATAGGAGTGAGCAGCACCCAAAGTGCTCCCTTTAACCATTTTCTTCTCATTGGAACGTCAAACTGTCATCTATTAAAAGTTGTACAAAGTAAACAATTAATTTCGAGATAAAGTTCCTAAAGAATAAAAATACTGTGCCACACCGGTGTTTATGACCACTTATATCGACCGCTTACCCAAATCGGTCTGTGCCGGTAAACGAACAATATCCTCGATAAGAGCAAGCGAACGGAGCGCGCGCTGTCCCTGTTCGGCAGTGAAGGGAGCGCCGCGCAGGCTTTCCAGTATCTTAAGTTCCGACACCAGTTCCGTAGCGCCAATCAGCGTAAAGAGAGGAATCATTTTGTGCGATACGGCAGCCACCCCGTCCATGTCCGCCGCATCCACCGCCTGCCGCAAACGTTCGGCATTGAGACGGGTTTCAGTGACGAAACTCTCAAGAATGGACTTTGCCGCTTCCGGATCATCA
>OLWA01003516.1_pt1 | contig 11776 bp, 12 predicted proteins | sample 1673251 | NCBI WGS metagenome assembly OLWA01 (sample SAMEA3178937, study PRJEB25190) | human gut metagenome | biome: human gut; feature: human-associated habitat; material: faeces | place: Austria | collected 2013
AATCCTACCGAAATGAAAAAAGAAATGCTTTTTTGGACTTATGATGAGTTCAGTAAGTTCATTAGTATTGTAGATGATAATATGTACAAAGTCTTTTTTGAAATATTGTACTTTTGTGGGCTAAGAAGAGGCGAAATACAAGCTTTGATATGGAACGATATAAATTTTATAAAAGGAACAATCTCAATAAATAAAACTTTAACATCAAAAATAAAGGGACAAAAATATGTCATTTTTCCTCCAAAAACACAATCTAGTAATAGAACTATTCCAATTCCTAAAAATGCATTAGAAGGCTTAAAAACGCTTTATAAAGAATATTCTGTATTGGATGGATTTACAAATGAATGCTTTGTATTTGGAACTTTCAAGCCACTAGCAGATACTTCAATAGAGAGAAAGAAAAATAAATGGTGTGATATAGCTGAAGTCAAAAGAATTAGAATTCATGACTTTAGACATTCTTGTGCTTCTCTATTAATCAATAATGGTGCAAACATAACTATTGTATCAAAATATTTAGGCCATAGTGATATATCAATGACACTAAATAGATACTCTCATATGTATGATTCTAAATTGGAAGAAGTAATTAATTTAATTGAAAATATAAATAAATAACTAAAAAAATGTACCTAAAATGTACCTAATAACATTTAAAAATATAAAAACCCTTATTTAATAAGGGTTAATAATCACTTGGTGCGGGTGAAGGGACTTGAACCCCCACGGATAAACCACTAGATCCTAAGTCTAGCGCGTCTGCCAATTTCGCCACACCCGCACATTATGGTGGACCCTGCAGGACTCGAACCTGCGACCGCCCGGTTATGAGCCGGATGCTCTAACCAACTGAGCTAAGGGTCCAACGACTATTTAATCATACAATAAAATTATAAAAAATGCAATAGTTTTTTTAACAAAAGTAAAAAAAATAAAAAAAGAGGAATTATTTATCCTCTAATCTACTTAATAAATCAATTTTAAACATTTCTTTTTGAGCATTAGCCTTAGAAATCATTATACCTTTATATGCTGTTAATTCAGATTTGTGACCATCCATTAAAATATCTTTTGGTTCAAGACCTGTTAACATAACTACATTTTGGTCTTTATAAACAGTATAACTTAATTTAACTTTACCATAAACTTTTACAAATAGATTATCTGTAGGAAGTTGAAGTTCGTAGTTTTCTGTTTGTTCATGTTTGTTAATGCTTACAAGTTCTCCTAAAAAGTCACCTTTTCTTAAACTAGGATAAAAATCAAACATTAACTTTTTATAAGCCATCATGTTATATTTTTTTAAACTTCTTTCTAACTTTTTAAAATTATTTTCATCTAAATAATCTAATAAAAATCTACCTTTCATATTTATCTTACCCCCATTTACTGATTTAATTATACCAAATAAAGTACATTTTGTCAATAGTTTTGTATCATTTTAAGTACAATTAATTTACTAAGGTATATTTTGTATCCCTTAATTACTAATATTATACCATATTTGGTACAATATGTCAAATTAAGTCTTATAGGTATATCATTTAATTTATATTAGTAAAAAGAGATTAACTCATCAGTTTCAAAATATGAAACACGATTAATCTCTCGTCAATAATATCACTAAAGTTCCATTTTACTTCAATCATTTAAATATTAATTAAAGTAAACATTAACTAAGCGTTTTTAACAGTTTCTTTTTCTTCTTCAGGTTTTTCTAAAGGTACAACACCTAAAGTATAACCAATAGGCTCTAGTAGCCTTATAAGCGTATTTATTTGTGGGCTATTTAAATTATTTTCAATTTTAGCTACAGTTTCTCTTATAATTCCAGCACGCTCTCCTACTACTCTCTGACTTAATTTTTGACTTTTTCTTGCAATGACAACTTGTCTAATTACTTCGTGCTCTAATTCTCTTAATTTATCTTCCCTTTTAATTTCTTCTTCTGTTTTAACGATATTTTCTTTTTTTGGTCTTCCCATTTCACATCACCGATTACTATTGTACCAAAAAATTGTACAAAGTCAACCTTTTTCGTCAATTTTTCGTATTTTTAAGCAAAATTTTTTATTAAAAAGAAAAAAGTGATTACTCACCTTCATGAATATCGCTTTTTGGTTTTTCTAATCCTTTAATGGTAATACCTTTCTTTTCAGCATAATCCCAAAGTGCGGCGTGTATTGCTTCTTCTGCAAGTAAGCTACAATGAATTTTTACTGGAGGTAACCCATCAAGTGCTTCCATAACTGTTCTGTTAGTTATTTCTAGTGCTTCTTCTATAGTCTTACCTTTTATTAGCTCAGTAGCCATAGAACTAGTTGCAATTGCAGCACCACATCCAAAAGTTTTAAACTTTACATCATTTATAATTCCATTATCGTCTATATCTAGATAAATTCTCATGATGTCACCACATTTTGCATTTCCAACTGTTCCTACACCACTTGCATTTTCTATTTCTCCAACATTTCTTGGATTAGTAAAATGATCCATTACTTTTTCTGAATACATAATTAATTACTTCCTTTCTTTACAAAATCTTCATATAGTGGGCTCATACTTCTTAAGCCACTTATAACTTCTTTTAACTTATCTACTGTATAATCAATTTCTTCCATAGTATTTTCATGATTCATTGTAAGTCTTAAAGAACCATGTGCGATTTCATGTGGAAGCCCAATTGCTAAAAGTACGTGACTTGGGTCTAAACTACCACTTGTACAAGCACTACCACTTGAAGCACAAATTCCAAGAGCATCTAGCTTTAAAAGCATTCCTTCTCCTTCAATAAACTGAAAACTAAAGTTAGCGTTCCCCACTAGTCTCTTGTCTCTACTTCCATTAAGTCTTACATAAGGAATTTCACTAAGTACTCTATCAATTAAGTGTTCTCTTAAATTAAGAACATACTCGTTATTTTTCTTTATCTCACTAAATTTTAACTCAGCTGCTTTAGCAAACCCAATAATACCTGCAGCATTAGTTGTTCCTGCACGTTTACCTTTCTCTTGCATACCACCACTTATTAAAGGTGTAATCATAACTCCTTTTCTAACATATAAGAAACCAATTCCCTTAGGTCCTTCTATCTTATGTGCACTGGTACTAAGTAGATCAATGTTCATCTCATTTACATCAATTGGAATGTTTCCGTAAGCCTGTACTGCATCAGTATGGAATAACACTTTATGTTTTTTACAAATACTTCCTATTTCCTTTAAAGGCATAAGTGTACCTATTTCATTATTAGCAGCCATTATACTAACTAATATAGTGTCTTCCCTAATAGAGCTCTCTAACTCATTTAAATCAATTAATCCATCTTCGTTTACATTTAAATAAGTTACTTCAAAACCTAAGCTCTCTAAATACTTACAACTTTCTAGTACTGCGTGATGTTCTATTTTAGTAGTAATCATGTGTTTACCCTTATTCATTCTACTAATCATTATCTTCTTAATAGCCCAGTTGTCACTTTCACTTCCACCACTAGTAAAATATATCTCGCTAGCTTCTGCACCTATTGTACCTGCTATTAATTTTCTTGCTTCTTCAACCTTTTTACTTACCATTCTAGATGGACTATATATACTAGATGGATTAGTATAATATTCACTAAAATAAGGTAACATTTCATCTAACACTTCACGTCTAACTTTAGTAGTCGCTGCATTATCTAAATATATCATAAATCTAACTCCTCTCACTAATATGCTCAATTCCATATTTAAGTATTATCTTAATATGTTCGTCACTTATACTATACATGCTAGTCTGTCCGTCTTTTTCTACCTTAACTAAGTTTAGGTCTCTTAAATACTTTAGCTGATGGCTAATTAAAGACTGACTTTTATTAAGACACAAAGAAATACCACTAACACATTTACTACCACTTAACAAACTATTAAGTATCATAAGCCTAGTATTATCAGCAAAGACTTTATAAAATTCACTTAACTTATCGTAATCTTGCATACTTTCTCCTTTTATGAATAACCATTCATATATCCCATTATAAAACTAGTTACATTCTAAGTCAAGAAAAAAATAACATAATTAAATGTTAAATTTTACTTAATTCAAGTTCTTCTATTTTTTTATTTAAAACATCAAGATATCCCTAATAATTTTCAGTTGTCAAAAATTTTTTTACAACTGAATTTATATAATGTTAAATTTTAAGTATCTTAATTAATTCGTAATTGTCTGGTATTTCTACATAAGACTTTTCTTCTATTAAAGCACTAATACCTAATTTATGAGACCAAGTACCACTAGTATTCTCTCTTACAAAATGAAAGTCTTTCACGTTATCACACGCTTTTATTTCGGAAAGTACCGCTATTCTATAGCCTGAGCCTTTAATCTTGAGACTATCCAAATCACTTTCTACATTCTCTATTAAACTTTTAGGCGTGTTAGGGTAAGCTTTATCAGAAAACACTCCAGGAATAAAAGAAAAGTAGCTACCTGTTGAATTTAAAAAACAATTATTTAAAAATGCTGGTATTCTTAGCTTAAGAGCATAAGCATAACAATTTGTATATAATGAATTAGCATAATAGTAGTCAAAATCACTTTCAAACTTTGGACTTTTATCTTCCAGAGTGCGAATATTTATTAAATAGTTTTTATATAGCTCTAGTAATTCTTTAAATTTTAGCTTATCATGTTTTAGTATATTTATTATTTCATCATTATTCATACCAATTACCCCTCTTTGTACAAAATATTTTACTAAAATTTAAAATTAAAAGCAAGCACTAATTACTTTCTTTAGTAATTAAATAGCTTGCCATTTGCTTTCCCCACATATAAAAGTAGTATCTTTTAGGATGTATCCCATCAGCTCCATATGAGTCATCCCCAGTTAAAAATCTGCTATTTTCCAAAAAATCTAAGTCCATACTCTTAGTCATTTCTTTTAATGCATCATTAAATTCATTATAATATTTAAGTCCTGGTTTATTAGTATAAGCTTTCTTTGTAACCGGAATAACTGAATTAACAATAATTACTACATTAGGTAGTTTTTGTTTAATATCACTAATACTCTTCTTATAAGCTTCAATAAAACCTTCAGAATTGCCATTCCACCTAATTAAATCATTAGCACTGTAACTTAAAAATAGATATTTAGGGTTATAATTAACTATGTCACTCATGTCTTTACTCATATTGTCTACTCTTCTACCTCTAGCGTAAACAACATTTTCACTATTTAAAACTTTATATGCAGCTAACCCTTCTCCAAACGAGTCACTCGCAACCATTGCTTTATATTTACTAAATATGTTTTTAATTTCATTATCTTCTATACCTTCAATATCATATTCAGTTATAAAAGGTTTAGGTTTAACTTCTTCTTTAATTTCTTCTTTAACTTCTTCATTCTTATCTTCATTATTAGGTAAACTATCATTCTTTAACCTCTGATACTTAAAAATTAAAAGAACATCTACACTAATAAATAGCACTATAAGAAATATAATCAAACTATATTCTATACTTTTCTTCATATTTATTCACCACCAAAATTATAAAACTAAAACTATAAAAATGCAAGAAAAAAGAGCTTATGCCCTTATATCCATCTGGGAATATATATATTTCTAGTCATTGTATCTTTATAATCTTCAAAATACTCAAGTATCTTATTAATAGTATACTCTACTAAATTATTAATCCTAGAGGGTACACTTAATTTACTAAGCTTATCACAAATGTCTTTTTTAAACTTAATATCAGTGATAAACTTATACATTATATTATCAATAGATACCATCTTTTCTCTTTCTCTTACAGTAATATTTTCAATATTAAAAATATAATCTTTATATAACTTAATCATATTTTGTGTAATCTTATCATTTTTATAAACTTCACTATTTACAATAGTATAATAATTTTTACAAATACTCACAACTTCTTTATTTTTGTTAAAACTATTCATACCTCTTACTCCTTCTACTATGTAATTAAATTATAGAAAAATATTTTAGTCTTTTCAAGAATAAATTTTGTTTGCGTGTGCAACATATTGCACATTAAAAAGAAAAAAGTACGTAAAACCGTACTTAAAATAATTTTAATATATCGTTACAAGTTACATAAAGCATCAATATAATTAAAAGTATTGCACATATATTATTTATAGTTGTTTCTATTTTTGGATTTAACTTTTTACCTTTGATTTTCTCAATTAATAGTAAAAGTATTCTTCCCCCATCAAATACAGGTATTGGAATTAAGTTAATTACTGCGACATTTATACTTAGATAAGCTATTAAATAAATGATACTCTCTAGTCCATTTTCTTTAATATTATCTATTACTGTATATACTCCAACTGGACCACTCAAATTATCAGCACCAATCTTTCCTGTTACAAGTTTTCCTAGTATATTAAACGCACTTACAGTATTTTTATATGTTCCAACTACACCATATTTTAACGCATTTACAAACCCTTTTTCTTTCTTATTACTTGATGAAAAACCAAATTCTTTAGTCTTTTCTCCATCTACTTCTTTATATATAGGTGTTACTTCTATATCAAGTTCCTTATCACCTCTTCTAACTTTAAAAGTATAACTGTCTAAATCTTCTCCAAACTTAGTTTCCAAAAGCACGTCATCAAAACTTTCTACCTTTTTACCATTTATACTTAATATCAAATCATTAGATTTTAGCCCAGCATTATATGCAGAACTGCCTTCTTTGATAACACCTAAATAAGGGTCAGTTACGGGACTTCCATATATTAGTCCATTAATAAACAAAAATATTATTGATAAAATAAAGTTAAAGATGATACCCATAACTAAGACAAAAAATCTTTTAAAATAACTCTTATTTTCTAATATCTCGTCTTCTTTAACATCCTTACAAAATTCACTTGTGCTAGCAAGAGCATTAAACCCACCTAGTGGTAAAAGTCTTATTGAATAAAGAGTTGGATCATTCTTTCTCTTAAAACTAAATATTTTAGGCCCCATACCAATAGCAAATTCATAGACATGTACTCCACTTTTCTTAGCCGCAAGGAAATGCCCTAGTTCGTGGATAAACACTATTATGCCTAGTACTAATACAAGTATTAATAAAGTTAACAAAAAATTCATTTTTTTACCCTCCTATATAAATTTACTTAAATAAGTAAACACAAGTATTACAAATAATAAACTATCTAGTCTATCTAATACCCCACCGTGTCCTGGCATGATGTTACCATAATCTTTTATTTTATAGTGTCTTTTTATACTACTGAATACTAAGTCTCCAAGTTGTCCTACTACACTTAAAAGCATACTAACTAACACAAGTAAGAACACACTTCCAGTAAAGTCAAACGCACATACATAGAAAACCACGCTTATTATTGTACCAAACACAAGTCCTCCAACAAAACCTTCCCATGTTTTATTAGGACTAACACTCGGGCACATCTTATGTTTTCCTATAAGTCTACCCGTAAAATAAGCAAAAGTATCAGTCATAGTAGTAATCAAAACTAAATAGATAAAATTATATAAACTACCTACTCTTATATTTACCAAATGATTAAAACTTATTCCTAAAAACATAATAGTACCTAACATAAATAACGCATCATTAATATCATATGACTTTTTCTTGTTAAAAAACACTATTGGAATAACAGTTAGTAAAATACTTAAAATTAATTTATCATTACTATTAAACACAAGCACTTTATTGCCCCAGTTATCCATCATTATAATAATGAATGCAAACATACAAACTAACTTCATTATGTTTGGAATATCCCTTTGTGTTTTCCTAGCTTTTAACAATTCGTAAAAACCAATTAAACCAAGCACACTAGCACCTAAATAAAATGGAATGCCTCCATATAAGACAATAGGGACTACTATAATTATTGCCACGATTGCACTTATTACTCTTTGTTTCATATCTTCACTACCTTCCATAACCATTTTACCATAAAAATATGAAACAATAAAGAAAAAAGAATCCAATTTCTTGAATTCTTTATCTTGTACTTTATTTAGTACTTTACTGCATTACATATGGGTCACTTGCTGTTCCACTTCCAGTTACCACAATATCAGACTTTAGAGCCATAACTGGACTTATATAACTTGTGTCTGTTACAGTAATTCCATAACCAACATTGGCAGTAGAGCCAAAATAACCCAAAGAGTGTATAAAAAATGCATGTTCTGTATCATCATAATCCGGACTTATTAACCATTGTCTTTGATTGGAGCCTTGGTAAAGCCAGTTGTTATCATGGCATTTTGAAGTAGTAGAATACTTATATAAAGTAAGTGTTCTTGGACAGTCACTTTCAAGTACGGCGTATCCATAATCACTTGGATACATTAGTCCAACGGTTACAATAGCTGTTGTAGAACTATTATAATTTAATTTTGCTGTAGAACCAGCTGTTCCCCTGTCATTCAGTGTTCTTTCCATATCATACAAATACTTCGATGTATAATCATCTGGGTAATTAGTTCCTAAATATACTTTGTAATTAACTGTATTTTTATATTTTGTTGTTGAGTATGTACTAGATAATGTTGTATATAGTGTTGTGTTTGGCCAATGATTAGTGCTATTTGTATCATATTCTGCATTTGTATAAGAATTTTTTCTTACTCTTATTACATTTTCTCCGTTTTCTCCATCAGGAAATAATCCTATTATTCTCCATGTTTCTGTTGTTCCATCAGTCTTCTCCATTTGTATATAATTATTTGGGTCACTTCCTTCATATCTGTAACCGTTTTCATTTACTCCATTTGACTGTATTATAGCAGCAAGAGGTGTACTATTCTTTTTCCAACTTGCTATTAATTCTTGATTTGCTGGTGTTTCCACTACTGATGTAGAGGTATATTTTGTATTTGTTGTTTTATTTGTTCCATATATTGAATAATTTGTATATTTTGTTGCATTATTGTTTGTATTTCCAGCATAACCTGAATATACTAATATTCTTATGTCATGTGAAGTATCTATATTGCTTGGCACTGGAATTTCATAATTGACATTTGTTCCAAATGAATTTTCAATTCTATATAAATCTTTTGAAGATGTAAAATCATACAACAATGTTGTAAATTCAGTAGCTGTTCCACTAGTTAATTCAGCTTTATCTATATTAATCCAATATGTTACTCCAGGTTTTAATCCAGAAGATACAACACTTGTATAATTCCATGCGTCATTTAAACTACTCAAACTAAAAGTATTACTATATCTTTTGTTATACCATCCATTAAATGTATAGCCTGTTCTTGTTGGTGTTGGTAAATCTCCATAAGTACTTCCATATGTTACATTTTTAGTTGTTGTACTTACACTTCCACCGTTTGGATTAAATGTTACTGAATATGTATTTGCTGTCCAATTAGCAACTAATTTATGGTCACTTGGTGTTGTTACTTTTGTACTTGATGTTGCTTTAAATGGTGTTGCTACATTTCCTTCTTCTATCTTTAACCATTCTATTTGGAACCCTGAATTTAATGTAGGTAAGTATTCAAATAATAATATGTAAATTTTTTCTTTACTTGTTAAAGAAAATGTTGTTTGTACTACTGTAAATTCACTTTGTGATATTTCGTAAGATTTAATTAACGAATCATATATTGATATTTCTATCTTACTGGTATTTATACCTTTAACTTTCATACTTAGTGTATATGTTTTATTTAGTTCCAGTAAATTTAATGACTCTGTACTTTCCCATATTAACCCTGGTGTACTATCCGTTTGATTATATATAACTTGATAATATCCATTACCTTGACTCACTGTTACATTTTGATTTGGTTTCCATATGTTAGTATTTGTATTTGAAAAATCTCCATACGGCATAATATTTGGCCCGTACCAGCCATTAAATGTATAACCCGTTCTTTCAGGTGTTGGTAAGTTTCCATATGTACTATCATATGTTACTGTTTTACTTGTTGTACTTACACTTCCACCATTTGCATCTAGTGTTAATGTATAACTTTCAGGTGTTAATGTTATTGTACAACTTTGTGCTGATGTTACATTTGTTATTGTAAATGTGTTTCCACTTAGTGTTCCATTACTACAAGTATTGCTTGATAAAACAAGTTTGTAACCTGTGTTAGGTGTTATTTCATATGTTGCATTTTCTCCTCTTGTTATCATTTTACTTGGTAATGTTGCACTTCCATTTACTACGTTTAGTACTACTGCATATTCTGGCATCTTTAATTTAAATGGATCACTTACTGTACCACTTCCTGTTACTGTTACATAATCTTGCAAGTACACTGCTGGTCTTAGACCACTTGTTGTACTTGTTTCTTCTATTCCACCTGATGTTATATTTTTAATAGTTCCATTGTCTAAGGCAAAATAACTTTCACTACTTGCTAAGTATGAATTTATTCCACCTAACATTTCATACTCACTTGTTGATATTAATCCTACTTTTGAATAACTACTACTTGTACATGATGTATTTGTACAAGCAAATTTATCTGTTGATAAAATATAATTATCAGGCTTTTCTAAGGTGTTATAAAATGAAGTCAAATCAGTTGATAGAGTACTTTTTGTTGTTGTGCTTACTTGGTTTGATACTATCTTTGTTCCTATACCATTGTAAGTTCCTAGTATTCTCCAAATATTTTTTGTATTATCTTCATTTATTGGATATTGTGCATAGTTGTTAATACTTTCCCCACCATAGATATTGTTTGTTGTTTCTTTTTTTACTACATTTGTAAGTGTATCATTATAACTTATTACATTATCTGCTTTTTCTGTTATTCTAGTGTAACCCGTTGCTACTTCTGTTAGTTCGTTGTTAGTAAAACCTCCAGTAACAGTAAAGTCTACTGTTACATCTGTTGTAGCTGATATTACTACTTTAACAACCTTCTCATAGGTTCCAACATTGTTTTCATTTATCTTTCCTGTTGGTAACCATCCTGTGTTACTTGCATACTTTACTGTTCCGGTACCTTTAGTTATTTTATAGTCTACCCCATACTTAGTATCCACTTTGTTTAAACTAGTTACCTTTAAATACACTACTGCCGTTTTAACAGACGAAACAGTTACAGTCTTACCTGATACTGTAGCATCACTTGCTGTTATATCTATTCCATATGTTAGATTACTTACTAACATTTCTGTCGTGCGATAACTATCTGATGTATATATAAATGTACCATATGAAAAGCCTAAGACTAGTACCAGTATTATGCCTATTACAAATGACATTCTTTTTATCATTTTAAACATAATTACTTCTCCTCAAAAAACTTTTCTATTGGTACATTTAGTACTTTGCTTATCATATACAAATTATATATACTTACTCCCATCGGGTTATTATCACTTTCTAAAGCACCAATAAGTGGTGTTTTAGCACCAATTTTCTCTGCTAACTTAGACTGAGTAAGTTGTTCATGATTCATAGCATTATATAGTAGTCTATACTTTCTAACATTCCTTCCAACTAATTTTTTTAACTCATCATTTGTCATATTGTTACCTCCACGATATATTTTCTATAATTTAATTATAGAAGAATTTCTTCTAAATGTCAATGGAAGTATTTCTTCTATGGTATATTTAAATAGAGGTAAAACAAAATGAATAGATTAAAAGATTTAAGAGAAGAAAAAGACCTAAGACAAATAGATATATCTAATTACTCAGGTATGAGCCAAAGAAACTATAGTTACTACGAAAGAGGAGTAGCAGCGCTAACTGAAGAAGTATTAAATAA
>OLWA01003517.1_pt1 | contig 11757 bp, 10 predicted proteins | sample 1673251 | NCBI WGS metagenome assembly OLWA01 (sample SAMEA3178937, study PRJEB25190) | human gut metagenome | biome: human gut; feature: human-associated habitat; material: faeces | place: Austria | collected 2013
CAGTTCAGATCAAACTATTAAGTTATCAGCGAACCTTACGGTTTCCGGTCAGGATGCAGTATGTCACGCCAGTACTCATTCTGACTTTTGTGTGTGCTAAGAACCGTAGATTTCCAATGGTTTCAGAGTTGGTAGCGATTATCATGGCTATTGCGGGAACATTTATTATCGCAACGCATGGTCAGGTGACAGAGCTGGCCATTACGCCTATCGGCTTGTTCTGGGGCCTCTTTTCGGCAGTGACCTATGCACTTTATATCTTACTGCCTGCTAAGGCCATTGAAAAATGGGGCAGTCTGATTGTTATTGGCCTAGGCATGTTACTTGGTGGTTTGGTCTTTCCGATTGCTATCCAAGCTTGGAAGTATAAGCTTCCTTTGACCGGTGGAAATCTCTTAGCGCTTTTTGGTTTGGTCTTCATTGGGACACTCTTTGCTTACACCATTTTCCTTAAGGGGACGGCCATGGTTGGAGCTGTCAAAGGGAGTCTTTTAGCCTCGGTGGAACCCGTAGCATCGGTCATTTTGACCGTATTAATTATGGGTGACCGCTTCTTTGCCATTGATGTGGTTGGAATGATTTTAATTGTTCTTGCTGTCATCATCATATCGCTTAAGAATTTAGTTGCCCTAACAAAAGAAAAAATTCAGAGATAAGAATGGAGCCTGAGTGATTTTGGTTCTTTTCTTTATTGTTCTGTAAAGGTTGTTCTTAAAAAATAGGACTTAAGTTCCACACATAAACCTTAAAATTATGGTAAAATAAGAAGTAAACTAACACTTTGGAGAGAAAATGAGTATAGACGATTATAGGCCCCAGTTTATGGTGGAGGCTGTTTATGATTTGAAACCTGACCAGCTACGTGAACACGGTATTCGTACCGTCTTGGTCGATTTGGACAATACTTTGATTGCTTGGAACAACCCTGATGGGACTCCTGAGCTACGAGCTTGGTTAGATGAGATGACAGAGGCTGACATTCCAGTGGTTGTGGTCTCCAACAATAAACATAAACGTGTTGAACGTGCAGTTGCCAATTTCCATGTAGATTTCGTGAGTCGTGCCATGAAGCCTTTCACTAAAGGCATTAATGAAGCGATTGAACGCTATCACTTTAACCGTGAAGAGGTTGTAATGGTGGGTGACCAGCTCATGACTGACATTAGGGCTAGCCACCGAGCAGGTATTCGCTCGATTTTGGTTAAGCCTTTGGTGAAATCCGATTCTTGGGTAACCAAGTTTAACCGTTGGCGTGAACGTCGCATGTGGAAAAAGATTGAAAAAGCATATGGTCCAATGACCTTCAACAAAGGAATTTAATGGAAGAATTATTTTGTATTGGGTGTGGAGCCCAAATTCAAACAGAAGATAAAGAAAAAGCAGGTTTCACACCTGCTAGCTCTATTAAAAAGGCCGAGGAAACAGGTGAGCTATACTGCCAGCGCTGTTTCCGTCTTCGTCATTACAATGAGATTGTGGATGTCCACATCACTGATGATGAATTTTTAAAATTACTTCATGAAGTTGGTGATAGTGATGCCCTCGTTGTTAATGTTGTTGATATTTTCGATTTTAATGGATCAATCATCCCAGGCTTATCACGCTTTGTTTCGGGTAATGATGTGCTCTTGGTTGGAAATAAAAAGGATATCCTACCTAAATCCGTTAAAGACGGTAAGGTAACTCAATGGTTGACAGAACGTGCCCACGAAGAAGGGATGCGTCCTGTGGATGTCATGTTGACATCTGCTCAAAATCATCATGCTATTAAAGAGCTGATTCAACGTATTGAAGCCCTCCGTAAGGGTCGTGATGTCTATGTTGTTGGTGTTACGAATGTTGGTAAATCAACCTTAATCAATGACATCATCAAAGAAATTACTGGTGATAAGGATGTTATCACAACCTCTCGTTTCCCAGGAACGACCCTTGATAAGATTGAAATCCCATTAGATGATGGTAGCTATATTTTTGATACACCAGGAATTATACACCGTCACCAGATGGCGCACTATCTGTCAGCTAAGGACCTCAAATACGTTAGTCCTAAGAAGGAAATCAAACCGAAGACTTATCAGTTAAATGCAGGCCAAACCCTATTTCTAGGTGGACTAGGACGTTTTGACTTCATTGATGGTGATAAACAAGGTTTTACAGCCTTCTTTGACAATAATCTAAAGCTTCACCGTACCAAACTTGACGGCGCAGATGCCTTTTATGACAAGCACGTTGGAAGTCTCCTTATGCCACCTGGGCCTAAGGAATTGGCTGATTTTCCAAAACTAGTCCGTCACGAGTTCACTATCAAAGATAAGACAGACGTTGTCTTTTCAGGATTAGGCTGGATTCGTGTTCAAGGGAAAGCAGACCAACCAACCATCGTTGCTGCCTGGGCACCAGAAGGCGTTGGTGTCGTTGTGCGAAAAGCAATTATTTAAACCTAATGAAGCAGTTAAAAGTATAAAAAAGTCTTTTCAATGATCATGAAGTTTGCCTAGAGTTAAGCCATAAGCAAACAATGTGTTTTTCGCCCTGATAGTAATCCAAGCAACATACTATGTTACGTGGATTCGAAATTTTTGAAACTTTAAGCTCAAAAAATTAGCCATGGAACCCAAAGTTTACGAGCGGCCCTATCATCTAAGAAAAACATCAAAAAATTAAAAAGGAATAAACATGTCACTAACATCAAAACAACGTGCCTTCCTCAAATCGGAAGCCCACACCCTTAAACCTATTGTACAAATTGGGAAAAACGGTCTTAACGATCATATCAAAACTAGCGTTCGTAACGCCCTTGATGCCCGTGAGTTAATTAAGGTAACCCTTCTTCAAAATACTATGGAAGATATCCATGAAGTTGCTGAAATTTTGGAAGAAGAAATCGGCTGTGATACAGTCCTCAAGATTGGACGTATCTTGATTCTTTACAAGGAATCTGCTAAAAAAGAAAATCGTAAGTTGTCACCAAATGTTAAAGCCATCCAAAAATAGTTGCTGACGTTACTTGGTGAAGGACAAATTAAGGTATAGAAACACTTTTAAAGCATTGAAGATATTAAAAAATCATATAATGCTTGAATAAGAGGAGACGAACATGGCATTAGATCTTGTAACCCCGTTTACAAAGGTTCAACTAGAGGAAGAAATTAAAGATACCGGCCGTAAGCAGGTTGGAATATTAGGTGGAAATTTCAATCCTGTTCACAATGCCCACCTGGTTGTTGCAGACCAGGTGCGTCAGCAGTTAGGTCTCGATGAAGTTCTTCTTATGCCTGAATTTGAGCCCCCTCATATCGATAAAAAAGAGACTATTGATGAAAAGCATCGCCTTAATATGCTTATGTTGGCTATTAACGGCATCCCAGGTTTGGATATTGAAACCATCGAGTTGGAACGTAAGGGAATCAGCTATACCTATGACACCATGAAGCTCTTGACAGAGGCTAATCCTGATACGGATTATTACTTTATTATTGGAGCTGATATGGTCGAGTACCTACCAAAATGGCACCGTATTGATGAACTTATCGAGATGGTTCAATTTGTTGGTGTACCGCGTCCTAAGTATAAGGCTGGAACCTCATATCCTGTTATCTGGGTTGATGTGCCCCTTATGGATATTAGTTCAAGTGCAGTCAGATCCTACATTAAGAAGGATCGTACACCTAACTTCATGGTACCGCAGTCTGTACTTGCCTACATCAAGAAAGCGGGGCTCTATAAATGACCTATGAAAAATACCTTGACTTTTCTCGTGATGAACTCCTTGAAAAAGTTAGAGCGGTTATGAGTCCTAAACGCTTTAGTCATGTTTTGGGTGTTGAGCAAGCTGCTATTGCTCTTGCTGAAAAGTATGGTTACGATACTGAAAAAGCTGGTTTAGCTGGCCTCCTTCATGATTATGCCAAGGAACTTCCAGACCAGGAATTCATAGAGCTAATCGATAAGTATGAGCTCGATCCTGAATTGAAAAAATGGGGAAACAATATCTGGCATGGCATGGTTGGGATTTACAAAATCCAAGAAGATTTGGGTTTAACTGATTCTGAGATTCTACGCAGTATTGAAATCCATACTGTCGGAAGTCATGAAATGTCAATCCTAGATAAAATTGTCTATGTGGCTGACTATATTGAGCATAACCGTAATTTCCCTTTGGTAGAGGAAGCTAGACAAGTAGCAAAGCAATCTTTGGATAAAGCAGTTGCTTTTGAAACAGTCCATACGGTAGAACACTTGGCGCACCAGGCCTTGCCGATTTATCCCAAAACTCTTGAAACCTATAATGCTTTTGTGAGTTACTTAAAAGATTAATAATTAATTACTGGAGAATACAATTGACTAAAGAAGAATTACTTGAATTGGTTGTCAAAGCTGCTGATGAAAAGCGAGCTGAAGACATCGTTGCCCTAGATTTGTATGGTCTTACTAGCCTAACAGATTACTTTGTTATTTTGAGTGCAATGAATAGCCGTCAGTTGGAAGCTATTGCCGACAACATCCGTGAGAAAGTTAAAGAAGCTGGTGTGGACGCTAGTCACATGGAAGGTGACAATAAGGGAGGCTGGATTCTTTTGGATCTTAACGACGTCGTTGTTCACATCTTTACAGAAGATGAGCGTGCACACTATAACCTCGAAAAACTCTGGCATGAAGCACTAATGGTAGATGTGTCAGCCTATTTGGCATAAGAAATTGAACTCAGTTAGCGATAACTGGGTTTTGTTGCTTAATTGAAAATCTAATGGAAAGAAAGGATAGGGTGTCGTGTTTAGTTAATTTTATAAACTTAACACGAGCTCAAAGCTATGAGAAAAAGAAAAACTTCCTTTGTATCTAGTGATACGGCAGAAAGTTTCCTATTTTCTCTCTGCTTTTAACGCTCTTTGTATCCTAGAAAGGATTTGAACCCGTCCTGTAATCGTCGGAAAATAGATAGCTTTGGCTTGGATCAGGATTCCAAGTCAAAGCTTCTAATTTTCATTCCAATTACGGACAGACTTGGTATCATGATTATGGCTACTTATGAAACTTTTGCGGCGGTCTACGACGCTGTTATGGATGACAGTCTTTACGATTTGTGGACGGATTTTTCCCTCCGTCATTTGCCAAAGACTATGGACAAAAAGAAATTGCTTGAATTGGCTTGTGGAACAGGGATTCAATCTGTACGTTTTTCTCAAGCTGGTTTTGATGTCACTGGACTTGATTTGAGTGCTGATATGTTGAAAATTGCTCAGAAGCGTGCGTCTTCTGCCAAGCAGAAAATTGATTTTATTGAAGGCAATATGTTGGATTTATCGCAAGCTGGCAAGTATGATTTTGTGACCTGCTACTCAGATTCAATCTGCTATATGCAGGATGAAGTAGAGGTTGGAGACGTCTTCAAAGAGGTTTACAATGCACTCAATGAGGATGGCGTCTTTATATTTGATGTACACTCAACCTATCAAACTGATGAAGTTTTCCCTGGCTATTCTTACCATGAAAATGCTGAGGATTTTGCTATGCTCTGGGATACTTATGAGGATGCGGCTCCGCATTCTGTAGTTCATGAATTGACCTTCTTTCTCCAAGAGGAAGATGGAAGCTTTAGCCGTCATGATGAGGTGCACGAGGAGCGTACCTATGAGGTCTTGACTTATGATATCTTGCTAGAGCAGGCTGGCTTCAAATCTTTCAAGCTTTACGCCGATTTCGAGGATAAGGAACCGACTGAAACTAGTGCACGTTGGTTCTTTGTCGCCCAAAAGTAAGAGCCTATGACAGTTACAGGTATTATTGCTGAGTTCAATCCTTTTCATAACGGCCACAAGTATCTCTTGGATCATGCTGAAGGCATAAAAATTGTTGCCATGTCTGGGAACTTTGTTCAGCGAGGTGAGCCAGCTATTGTGGATAAGTGGATTAGAGCTCAGATGGCTTTGGAAAATGGAGCAGATCTCGTGGTTGAGTTGCCCTTCTTTACGGCAGTCCAGTCTGCCGATTATTTTGCATCTGGGGCTGTCGATGTCTTGTCTCGACTGGGAATTGATAGTCTTACTTTTGGCACGGAAGAAGTCCTAGACTATCAGACTATAGCAGATGTCTATTCTGAAAAGTCAGAGGAAATGGAAGCCTTTGTGGAAAGTTTACCGAGTGACTTGTCTTATCCACAAAAGACGCAAAAAATGTGGGAAAAGTTTGCTGGTGTGGATTTTACTGGCAATACACCCAACCATATCCTAGGATTAGCCTATGCCAAAGCTTGTGCGGGTAAGGGCATTACGTTGAATCCTATCCAGAGACAAGGGGCTGGCTATCATTCCTTAGACAAGGAAGTATCTTTCGCCTCGGCGACCAGTCTACGTCTCCACAAAGAAGATAGTGATTTTGTGGATAAGTTCATGCCCAATAGCAAACTTTTTCAAACTTCTCCACAGGTCTCTTGGGATAATTATTTCCAATTACTGGTTTATCAGATTCTTACAAACCCCGATTTGACTAGTGTTTTCCAAGTGAATGAAGAGATTGCTAGCCGTTTAAAAGCTGCTGTCCGTGAGATTTCTTCTGTGGAGGAGCTGGTGGATAAGGTAGCGACCAAACGCTATACAAAAGCACGGGTACGTCGTATTTTGACCTATATCTTAGTCGGAGCTGTGGATAATTCTTTGCCTAAATCTATTCATGTCCTTGGATTTTCTCAAAAAGGGCAGTTTCATCTCAAATCTGTGAAAAAGTCTGTGGATATAGTGGCTCGTATTGGAAGGAAGCCTTGGGATATGCTTACACAGCAAGCGGATAATGTTTATCAATTAGGTAACCCCGAGCTTTGCGAACAAAACTTTGGACGTGTACCGATTAGAGTAAAATAGTTTTATAAAAGGTCTACCTCTGGTAGGCTCTTTTACTTTTCGTAAACTATTCTCAAAAAGGTCAAATAAGATCAAACAAAACTATTGACCTTTGCTGACTAATGGTGTATTATGATTCCATAAGGATTTAGCTTCCTTATAAGATTGCAGGACTAGCTTAAATACTTGTAAAAAGGTAATTATAGCTTACCTGCAAAAAAATACAATAAAGGTCAAAAAAAGTCAAAAATATATTGACCAATACTGACCAATGTTGTATAATATAAACATAGGGAAATGAAATCCTTATAAAGGCTGTCAAAACAGTCCATATACCGATATGAAAAGATTGCAGCTTGTCTGCTTAAATTTTCATTAAAAAGTTCAGTAAAAGTCAAAGCTAAATTCTTGACCCAAGCATATGAAAGGTATATGATAAAGCTTAAGGAAAAGAGTTTCCTTAAGCTACAAGCTTATTTCAGAAAGAAACTTGTAAGTTAGCTATTTTGAGAGATTCACAGAAAGAAGGTGGCTCTTATGCTGAATGATAATTAAATTAATTCAAGACTGTGAAAGTTCTCAGCCTTCTACCAAGAGCAAAACCGGAAATTATTAGAAGAGTAGTTGAGGCTCTAAAAATTTTTAGGGTTTTGGTCAGTAAAAGTCAAATTTTACACATTAACTAAAAAATAACACTTAAAAAATCACAAGAAAACACAGTATGAGGTGATTATATGAACAACAACTTTAATAATATGGATGATCTTTTCAATCAATTGATGGGTAACATGGGTGGTTTCCGTTCAGAAAGCCGTCGCTACATGATTAACGGTCGTGAAGTGACACCTGAAGAATTTGCAATTTACCGTCAAACAGGTAAATTGCCTGGTAATCAAGGTGAAGCAGTGAACCCAACACAACAACACGGACCTAAACAAGATGGTATTCTTGCTAAGCTTGGTCGTAACTTGACTCAAGAAGCTCGTGAAGGTAAATTGGATCCTGTTATCGGACGTAACAAAGAAATCCAAGAAACTGCCGAAATTTTGTCTCGTCGTACTAAGAATAACCCAGTCCTTGTCGGTGATGCTGGGGTTGGTAAAACAGCTGTAGTTGAAGGTTTGGCACAAGCCATCGTTAATGGTGATGTCCCAGCTGCTATCAAGGATAAAGAAATCATCTCAATTGATATTTCTGCACTTGAAGCTGGTACTCAATACCGTGGTAGCTTTGAAGAAAACATTCAAAACTTGGTAAATGAAGTCAAAGAAGCTGGAAACATTATCCTCTTCTTCGATGAAATTCATCAAATTCTTGGTGCCGGAAGCACTGGCGATGGTCAAGGTTCTAAAGGTCTGGCTGATATCTTGAAACCTGCTCTTTCACGTGGTGAAATAACAGTTATTGGTGCAACAACTCAAGATGAATACCGTAACACTATCTTGAAGAATGCTGCCCTTGCTCGTCGTTTCAACGAAGTTAAGGTCAATGCTCCTTCTCCTGAAGATACCTTCAAGATTCTTCAAGGTATTCGTGATCTTTATGAAAAACACCACAATGTTATCTTGCCAGATGAAGTCTTGAAAGCAGCGGTTGATTTTTCAGTACAATACATTCCACAACGTAGCTTGCCAGATAAGGCTATTGACCTTTTGGACATGACAGCAGCTCACTTGGCAGCACAACATCCAGTAACTGATGTCAATGCTGTTGAACGTGAAATCGAAGAAGAAAAAGCTAAACAAGAAGCTGCAGTTGCTAAAGAAGATTACGAAGCAGCTCTAAATTCTAAGATTCGTATTGAAAAACTTGAAAAGGAAATTGCTAACCATGCAAAAGATCGCAAGGTGACTGCGACTGTAAACGATGTGGCTGAATCCGTAGAACGTATGACTGGTATTCCAGTATCTCAAATGGGTGCATCGGATATCGAACGTTTGAAAGATATGGGTAACCGTTTGCAAGCTAAGGTTATCGGTCAAGATAAGGCCGTTGAAGCAGTGGCACGTTCCATCCGTCGTAATCGTGCAGGATTTGACGAAGGTAACCGTCCAATCGGTAGCTTCCTCTTTGTAGGACCTACTGGTGTTGGTAAAACTGAGTTGGCTAAACAATTGGCCCTTGATTTGTTCGGTACCAAAGATGCTATCATCCGTTTGGACATGTCAGAATACAGCGACCGCACAGCCGTTTCTAAATTGATTGGTACAACAGCTGGTTATGTTGGTTATGATGATAATAGTAATACCTTGACAGAACGTGTTCGTCGTAACCCTTATTCAATCATCCTTCTTGATGAAATTGAAAAGGCAGACCCTCAAGTTATCACCCTTCTCCTCCAAGTTTTGGATGATGGTCGTTTGACTGATGGTCAAGGTAATACTGTAAACTTCAAGAACACAGTCATTATCGCAACTTCAAACGCTGGCTTTGGTTACGAATCTAACTCGACAGAAGATGCTGATAAACCAGAACTCATGGATCGTTTGAAACCTTACTTCCGTCCTGAATTCCTTAACCGTTTCGACGCAGTTATTGAGTTCTCACACTTAGATAAGGAGGACCTTTCTAAGATTGTCGATCTTATGTTGAATGAAGTTAACAAGACTCTTTCTAAGAAAGGCATTGACTTGGCAGTTAGCGAAGCTGCTAAAGCCTATATGACAGAAGAAGGCTATGATGAAGTTATGGGTGCTCGTCCACTCCGTCGTGTGGTTGAACAACAAATCCGTGACAAAGTCACAGACTTCCACTTGGATAACCTTGATGCAAAACACCTAGAAGCTGATATGGAAGATGGTGTCTTAGTTATCAAAGAAAAAGATGCTAAATAAAAAGCATAGGAACTCCTAATCCGATTAATGAAGCAGAGATGTTAGTAGACATCTCTGCTTTTTCTTTTTTATTTTTCCGAAGTTTACAATAAATAAAATATGGATTTTCTGCATCTGTCTTAAATGTCAGTTCTCCCTTATATTTTGCCAGCAGTTCCGGAATCTTTGCTACATTTACCCTTGCCTTCTCATACATGGTAAATTTGTATTCATCGCCTTTTTGCTCTACCGAAATTACATAAGCCGCATGTGCTTTCGCCTTCAGCTGCGCGATCATCAGAAGCTGCTGCACCTTGCGTGGCGGATCGCCGAAACGGTCAATCAGTTCTTCTAGCATATCTTCCTGTTCTTCTTCTGTCTCAATTGCTGCGATCCGTTTATAGATATCCAGTTTCTGATACTCATTTTTATCTACGATCGTAATGATCTCGTGTCTTTTATCTAAATTGTACGCTCCGATGGCATCATAAATGGTTGCTCCACTATGCAGCTCATGCAGAATAAAATTCCGAAGTTCTTCTTCATACTTTGTAATAATACATACTCTTCGTTTCAGATTCTGCCCGAAGATAAAATGATCTACCACCATCCCATTAAAATAAGTACCAAGAACGCTTAAAACCACCGTCTTCTTATCATATACAAGTGCTGCCGAAAGCGCCACACACATACCGGCTAAAGACATGGCTTTCCCCAATTCGATGTGCAGATATTTATTCATGATCTTAGCCACAATATCAAGTCCACCGGAAGAAGCATTCATATTAAAGAGAATACTGAGTCCTACACTGACTACCAGAACATAACAGAGGACATCCAGTTCCTGGGTTTTTGTCAGGGAACCGATATTCGGGAAAATCCGTTCAAAAATACCGATAAATACCGGCAGTAAGATACTGGTATACACGGTTTTCGTACCAAATTCCCGTCCACATGTTATGAATCCGATGATCAAAAGAACAACATTCAGGACCATCGTGATCACTGAAAGCGGTAAAGGTATAAAATTCGTAAGAATAATTCCAAGACCGGAAATACTGCTGACCGATGCATGGCTCGGCACCAGAAAGAAATAAACCGCTGCAGCGATAATTGCCACTGCAGCGGTAAGTGTAAATAGTTCCCATACAACTTCTTTGCAATTGATTTGTTTTTTCATTCCCAAACCTACCCTATCATGACATTTTTATAGAACTGCTATTTTACTTCTCTGCTCGGAAGGACTTGCAGTGCTATATATACAAGTATAGCGTATGCACAAAAAAATTGATAGTATTTTTTAATTTATGTAAATTTTATTGAATCCTGTTGTTACTGTTCACTCCCGTGTCAATCACTACGCTGATTGGCACGGAGGATGCACGTTTTATCTTGAACGGCATCTCGCCCATCGCCAAAGGCGATTTAAAATGGCGAGATGCGTTGCTGGTCACAGGTACTGTGAACAGTAACGCGGTTTTTTTCTACTCTTCACAATAGGCACTTCCATTTTGACAGCTTTCGGGGTAAAATGATAACATCGCATTTATTACAAAAGTATAGAAGGAAGCAATAAAATGGGATTTAAAACAGACACAATCGCAGCAATCTCCACAGCAATGACTAATTCCGGAATCGGAATCGTGCGTCTCAGCGGAGAAGATGCGTTTTCTATTATTGACAAAATTTACAAAGGCAAAAGCCCGAAGCTTCTGTCCGAACAAAAAAGCCATACCATTCACTATGGCTATATCATGGACGGAGAGCAGACGATTGATGAAGTGCTGGTTCTTTTAATGCGTGGGCCGCACAGCTACACCGGTGAAGATACGGTGGAGATCAACTGTCACGGCGGAGTCTATGTGGTAAAGCGTATTCTGGAGCTTCTGATCAAAAATGGTGCGCGCCCGGCAGAGCCGGGAGAGTACACCAAGCGTGCGTTTCTAAATGGCAGACTGGATCTTTCACAAGCAGAGGCTGTCGGGGACCTGATCGCATCGCAGAACGAATATGCTTTACAGAGTTCAGTGAGCCAGCTTAAGGGCAATATCAAAGATAAGATCGGTGAAATGCGTGAAAAGATCCTGTATCACACTGCATTTATCGAG
>OLWA01003520.1_pt1 | contig 11753 bp, 11 predicted proteins | sample 1673251 | NCBI WGS metagenome assembly OLWA01 (sample SAMEA3178937, study PRJEB25190) | human gut metagenome | biome: human gut; feature: human-associated habitat; material: faeces | place: Austria | collected 2013
TACTTCCAGGTCTTAAATCAACAGCAACATCAAATACTTCACCTTTTATACATCTTACTAACTTACTTTGCGTATTTTCTTTTTGAAAATGTAATCCTCTTAAAACACCTTTTCTTGATTTTGATTGATTGTCTTGTACAAAATGATAATTTAATCCTATTTCGGCAAATTCTTCCTCACTATATGTTTCCATAAAATATCCTCTGTTGTCACCAAATACTGTTGGCTCAATTACATATACTCCTTCAATACTTGTTTCTATTTTTTTAAATTTTCCCATTTTATTTGCTTTCCTTTCTATTCTATTTTAATATTATTTAATTAAAGCTTTTAAATATTTTCCATAGTCTGTTTTCATATATTTATCAGCTAATTTTGATAATTGCTCTGCTGTTATCCAACCTTTTTGATATGCTATTTCTTCAGGGCAACATACTTGCATTCCTTGTCTTTTTTCTATTGTTTGTACAAAGCTTGCTGTTTCTATTAAGGCATCATGTGTTCCTGTATCAAACCATGTCATTCCTCTTCCAAATGTTTCAACATATAACTTGTCCATTTTCATGTATTCTTCATTTACTGTTGTTATTTCTAATTCTCCTCTTGCTGATGGTTTTACATTCTTTGCTATTTCTATTACATCATTTGTATAGAAGTATAGTCCCGGTACTGCATATTCAGATTTTGGGTTTTCTGGTTTTTCTTCTATTGAAATTGCTTTTCCTTTTTCGTCTATTTCTACTACGCCATAAGCTCTTGGATCTTTTACTTTATATCCAAATATAGTTGATTCATTTTCTCTTTCATTTGCTTTTTTTAGCATTTCTGATAAGTGTGAACCATAAAACATATTGTCTCCTAATATCATTGCTACATTGTCGTTTCCTATAAAGTCTGCACCAATAATAAATGCTTCTGCTAGTCCGTTTGGTTTTTCTTGAATTTTATATTCAAATTTCATTCCCCATTGTGAACCATCTCCTAATAATGTTTTAAATGTTTCGTTGTCTCTTGGAGTTGTTATTATTAATACTTCTCTAATTCCTGCTTCCATTAGTACTGATAATGGATAATATATCATTGGTTTATCATATACTGGCATTATTTGTTTAGATATTGCATGTGTTAATGGATATAATCTTGTTCCACTTCCACCTGCTAATATTATCCCTTTCCTATTTTTCATCTTTACTCATTCCTTTCAAAACTATTAATGTACATTTTTTATTGCAAAGGCAAGCCTATGAAGTTGTAGGTTCTTCATAGCTATACCTTTTATATAATAACTATTATTAAACTTTTTTAAGGACTGCAATACGTTTAACAATAGGTATTAACTAATTAAATTAATGTAATTCTACTTCTAAATAACGCTTTAATCCATCTTTCCAAGTTGGTATTACAATTCCTTGTTTTAACAATTTATCTTTACTCAATTGAGAATTTTTTGGTCTTTTAGCTTGTGTTACTTTCATCATTTCTATATATTGTTCTGTTGTTACAGGATTTACTTTACATGTAATTCCTTGCTCTGCTAATATTTCTTTTGTAAAATCATACCATGTTGTATATCCTTCATTTGTAGCATTATATATTCCATAAGGTATTTTTTTCTCTATTGCTTGATATATTATTTCTGTTAGATCTTTTGCATATGTTGGACTTCCATGTTGATCTGCAACAACATTTAATTCATCTTTTGCTTCTCCTAATTTCAACATTGTTTTTACAAAATTGTTTCCACCAATCCCATATAACCATGCTGTTCTAAATATATAATATTTATCCGTATTTGCTTGTATTTGTTCTTCTCCATGTAATTTTGTTTTTCCATATACTGTTACTGGTTCTTTTTTATCATCTTCTTTATAATCTTTTGATAAATCTAGATTTCCTCCAAAGACATAGTCTGTTGATATGTGTACTAATTTACTTCCTGCGGCTTTTGCAGCTTTTGCTAAGTTTGTTGGTCCATCTCCATTTATTTTATCTGCTAATTCATAACATTCTTCTGCTTTATCAACTGCTGTAAATGCAGCACAATTTATAATATATTCTGGCTTTTGTTTATTTACAAACTTCATTACAACATCTGCATCTGTTATATCTAAATCTGATACATCAGCACAAATCAATTCATTATTTGCTTTAAATTTTGATTTTACAGATTTTGCAAGCATTCCATTTGCTCCTGTTATTAATATTTTCATTTTAACACCATTCCTTCCTACTTGCCATACAAATTTCAAATTACATTGCTATAATATCATTAAATTAAAAAAAGTACAAGAGTTTTTCTTGCACTTTTAATATTTTTTATATGAAATATTGAAATCAACATTTCCACTAATTCCAGGAATTTTTCCTGTTGAGGTATATTGCCAAATATCATGGTTTCCTGCAAATTCATATTTTGAAGCTGGAACATTTCCATCATTCATTCCAAAACTTGCCACCCAAATATCATAATTACTTGGAATTTGATTTAAATCAATACCATAAGTTAACCAATATTTAGATGAATATATTCCCACTTTATACCCTGCATTTTGTACAATCTCTCCAAAAGCTATACAAATATCAGTTTTTGCTTGCTTGCTTAATGAATTTTGAGTATTATCCTCTATATCGAAGAAAACTGGTAATTCAAAAGTTTTTCCTGTACTTTTTAAATAATTAACTACGCCATCATTATTATTGTCGTCTAATGTAATATCATTTGCTTTATTTTTTACTTCGTCTAAAGCATTTTTCATTGCAACACCAAAACCAACATTTTCAATCATTACGACATCATTTAGTCCATCACCAAACGCTATAATATCATTATTATTTATACCTATTTTATCTTTTAATATACATAATCCATTAAATTTATTATCATTTTGATTTATAAGAGTAATCCATTTTTTATTTGAAAAAGAATCTTCCATTATAAATGAACCAATATCTTTATAATTATTTTTTAAATCCTCTAAAAATACATTAACCATACTTTTATTTTTTAAACTTATAGTAACATTATACACTTCATTTATTTTATCAAAAAATTCATCTTTATTATCTATTTTTTCAACATATGGTTCAATATTTCTTGTTCTTGATTGATAACTCAAAATATTCTCATAACTATTTATTTCAAAAACTTCATATTCATCTAAATATTTAATAAATAATTCTTTAATTTCTTTTGCAATAATAGTACTTTCGTATAAACTTTTATCATTACTTACATCATAAATATACGTTCCATTATTTCCAATTATATAATTAATATAATCAAATCCCCCTAATGCATATTTAGCTCTTCCTAAAGTTCTACCTGTATCTACACATATGATATAACCTTTATCTTTTAGCTCTTTCAAATATTTTTTACTTTTTTCACTTACATTCTTATTTTTATTCAATAAAGTTCCATCTAAATCAGTTACAATCATTTTATACATAATACATACCTCATATCATAATAATTTTATCAAAGATATAATTTATTTCAATAATTTTTATCAAAATAAAACCTAAAGATATTAAATCCTTAGGTATAATTTCAAATGGTAGCGGCGGAGAGATTTGAACTCCCGACCTGCCGGGTATGAACCGGATGCTCTAGCCAACTGAGCTACACCGCCATTTCCAAAGCACAAAATTATATTATCAAATAATTTAACTTTGTGCAATAGTTTTTAAAATTATTTTAGTATAAAAATAAGCTTTATTTATTCCTCAGGAACATCACTTTTAACTTTATCTTCAGTTACAAATTCATAACTACCATCATCAAAAGTAACTTTAATACTTAATCCTAAAGCATAATTATATTTATTATATATAACAATTATTTCTTTTTCTTTAATATTTTTATCATAACTAAATTCTTTAATGCCATATGATTCTAATAATTCATTAAATTCAGTACTTTCTTCTTCTAATGCTTTTTCAAATTTAATAGTATAAGTATTATTCCAATTACTCTTATCATTAGAAGTATGATCAACATTAAAATCTTTTTCTTTAATTTCCTTAAAAGAATAACCTTCTTTAACAGTTAACTTAACAGTCTTATTAACTTTATTATTCGCATTATCACTTATAATTATTTCAATTTTATAATTACCTACTTTACTACTTAAATCTCCATCATTAGCGTCCTTAAAACTTACAACACATGGCATTGATAAATCAGTACAAGTATTAACAAAATCATAAGCATTATATTCTTCATTAACACCAACAGTTAAATCGTTAACACCCACTATTGGTTTAGTCGTATCTTTAACAAATACCTTTCCTCTACTAATATCATCATTTTTTATAACCCTAAAAGCATATTCTCCTACTGAAGAAACTTTACCTTCATCATCTGTTACAACTGACGATAAATCTAATTTATAATCACCATAATTATCACATTTAATATAATCTTTAATATCTGTACTTAACTTACTACCTAGTTCAACAGTTACATCTTTAACTTTAAGATAATTCTTTTTATAATAATTTTTATAACCATAATAAAGACCACCAATAACCAATAATATAACTAAAATTACTATAACAACATTTCTTTTATAATGATCTTCTATATAAAAATCTTCATCCATTAAATCCACCTCGCAAAGTATATATTTCTTGTATAACCTGCTTCATAACTATCATAAAATCCATTAATTGCCTCTATTGTTTTTCTAACTAAATTCTCTCCTGATTTAACTCTTATATTAAGGACATCTTTTTGTAATTGTTTTCTAAACATATAATCTTCAATATATTTATTTAATACATAATCTATTTTTTCAAGAGTCTTTAAATCTTCTTCATTATTTACATCAGTTTCAAATATAAATTTACGGTATATTTCTATTAATCTTCCACTAATATAATCATCATCAAAAAACGTAAAATTATTTATATTATAAAAATTAGGACAATGTTCTAATACTTTTTTATTATTCATAATTATTATTTCCTTCTCTATCCTAAATAATTATATCACTTAATAAGACTATCTTTCAACAATTTTATCTATTTTACTAGCACATATACTTCCTATTAATACTGCTCCAATACCTGCAAGTTCAGGATAATACATATATAAAACAAAGGCGATTATTCCAATTAATATACCATAAATAACTTTTCCAGTTGTTGTAATAGGACTTGTTTTATAATCAGTTGCAATAAATACAAAAGTAAAAAGAACACTATTGGAAAATAAACTATCAAGTACAAGAATAATATCTCCCTTAATAAAACCATAAATAATAATTAAAATAAAATATGTAACAAATGAACTTATTGTAATTTCTTTCTTATAAAAATCTTGGCAAAATAATATTATTACACTTATTAACAGAAGAATTATATTAGTAGTGTTTATTCCTCCACTACCCATTCCCATAAAATAATCAAGAGGTCTTAAATGTAAATTATTCATCTTTTCATAAACATTTAAAAAACTAAAATCTCCAACTAAATTCATAATAATAAATATTATTAATGCCATAACAGCAACAACATTAACATATTTTTTCTTCATTAATTTATATAAAAACAAACAAACAAAACAAACTATTGCAAATACATAAATTGGAGTATTTATACTTATAACACTAGCAAGTAACAACCCATAAAAAGGATAATTATACATATTAATACAAGATATTAACTTAGTATTCTTATGTTTAATAAATCTATCATAAATAAATGGTACCATCATTCCAATAACTATCCCTAATATATCAAATATTAAAGGTTTAAACATCCCAAATAAGTTTACTAATCCTTGCGTATATAATTTAATTCCATTTTTATAAAAACCTGCAATAACTAAAGGAATAATAGATAATAACATAATATTATTTATTTTTTTAATATTTAATTTTGTATCTATAAATCTATTCATTTTTTTCTCCTAAAGATATATTTGAAGGACACACATACTTACAAGCTCCACATTTAATACATTTATCCATCTTATAACCAGTAACTGGATTAGCGCCTACTGGACAATGTTTAACACATAAACCACATCTAATACATGGCATAGTTTCATTAAATACTTTACTTGTAACAAATATACTTCTAATATTTTCTGTGATAATCATATCATCATCATTAACTTCATAACCAGATATTAATCCGTTAATAACCAAATGATAATCATCACCTTTAATTTTAAAATTTTTATCTAATAATTCTTTTACACTAGTACCAAGTTTAACATTAACAATTTTAGGTTTATTAATCATATTACCACTTACTGTAATTAATTTTTCTGTAACTGGTTTATTCTTTCTTAACACTTTATATATATTAAATACATCATTTACATCTAAAAATATAGCATCATTATTAAATAATTCATCTTTTAATATCATCTTATTTCCAATCGGATATAAATCAGCCATTAATTTTAAATTGATATTAGGATAAGTACCAATTAAATTTAATAAATTAACAACATTATCAGTATCATTATCTTTAACAACCATTACACATTTATTTATACCAAGAATTTTAATTAATGCATCTACTGTATCTAATATATTATCAGAATAACTGCTAATTAACTTACTTAAATTTTCTTCATACAATTCATAATCAATTCCCGATATAATTAAATTTTTACTTTCAAAATCTTCTCTAATACTAGTATATTTATGAATTAAATCAATAAATTCTTCTTTACTATATTTATTAATATTTTTAACACTTTTCTTTATCGCTTTATTTTCCATAAAATCATTAGCTATACATATACATTTAACTTTTTCCTGGTTTACATTCATTTCATTTAAACTAACAATTTTACCTGAAACACTGCTAAAAATAAGTTGATTATCATTATCAAATATTGGTTCATCTAATGTTACTTTATCATGATTCTTTTTAAGTAATTTATAATTATTATAAAAAGGAATATATATATAATCTGGATTCAAAAAATTCTTTATTTCTTTATCACATTTTAAATTTTCATCTTTATCTAACTTTAAAAAACGTGCCATACTTATCAACTACCTTTACATAAGTATAACACGTTAATTATAAATTAACATTATTTAATTTCTTCATTATTATTTAATGTTTCATAATATGTTACTATTTCTTTATCATAATATGTAATTACTCCACTTGGTAAAAGCAACATTCTATCAATATTTAAGCTATCAACAAACTCTAAATTATGAGATACCACTAACATAGTTCCTTCGTAATCTTTAAAGATATCGGCTATTTTTAACTGAGTCATAGGATCTAAATGATTGGTTGGTTCATCAAGTAATAACGTATTTGCTCCACTAAGAGCTATTTTAGCAAGTCCAACCCTTGATCTTTCTCCCGGTGATAAAACTCCAGCAAGTTTATTAATATCCTCTCCTGAAAATAAGAAATTACCTAAATATCTTCTAACTTCATAATCAGCTAGTCCATAATTATTAAAATTATTTAAAATCGTTTTAGAGTTATCAATAATTTCATGTTCTTGAGCATAATATCCAATTAAAGTTTTATCATTAATTTTAATTTCGCCATCTATTGGTTTTAATGTACCCATAATTAATCTTAAAAGTGTTGTTTTACCAATTCCATTTTCTCCAACAATAAGAATTTTTTCTCCTCTTTGAATAGTAAATGATAAATCGTTATATAATAAGTTATTTTCATCATAACCAAATTTTAAATGATTAACTTCAATAGGAATACTAGTACTTGGATAATTAATTTTAATTTTAAATTTAGTTATTTTTTGTTTCTTTTCTGCTTCTACTTTAACCTGTTTTAATTTTTCTAACTTTTTAATTCTATCTTTAGCAATATTAGCTTGTTTTTCAGTTCCATGAAGATATTTAGCAATTATTCTTTTTAACTTTTCTTCTTCATCACTTTGTTTAGCTATTAATCTTTCTCTTGCTTTATCTTTTTCTTCCTTAATTTTTAGATATTTTTCATAATTACCATTAAATATTTCAAAATTATGTTTTACTTTATCAACATATAATGTTTTGGTAGTTACTTCATTTAAGAAAGATGTATCATGAGATATTACTAGAATCATTCCATTATATTGTTTTAAGTATTCAATTATAAAATCTTTAGTATCTAAATCTAAATGATTAGTTGGTTCATCTAAAAGAAGAATATGAGCTTTAGAATATAATAAACGAGCAAACGCTATTTTAGATTTTTGGCCACCAGATATATCTTTAAGTTTTAAATCTAACATATTAGAATCAATATTCATTCCACTTATTATTTTAAGTAAAATATTTTCATAATTATATTGATCATAATAATCTAATTCATTATTTATTTTATTAATTTTTTTAGTTATAATTTTATATTCTTTATCATCAGCTGTAACCATTTTTTCATATAAAGCAGTTAACTCCTCTTCTAACCTTTTTATTGGTCTACCTTCTAACAAATATTCAAAAACTGTTAAATCACCATTTTCCGGAGTTTTAATAACTTGAGGTAAATAACCAATTTTATAATCAGTTGGAATAATCATTTTACCATTATCAAGAGGAATTTCACCCAATATAACTCTAAATAATGTCGTTTTACCTGCACCATTAACACCTACTATACCTACTTTATCATTTGCATTAAAACTGCTACTAGCGTTATCATAAACAACTTGAGTTCCAAAATTAAGATATATATTTTCAAATCGCATTAGTTATTCTCCTCTTTTTAATTAATCAATAATAAAAGTATAACACAAAATAAAAGAAATATTATAAGTCATTTTGTAACTTTAATATTTTTTTAGTAAGGACCAAAAGCACTTACAATTAGCGTCTCTATATATTCTTATTACCCAAAAGGAGTCATTTTACTTGTTTATTTAAAAAACTTTTACACTCGTTTGACGTTATTTCAAATTATTAAAAATTGGCAAAAATAAAAAAGACAACTTTTTCAAGCCATCTTTCTAAAAATTAGTTTTCTTTAAGAAAGTCTAATGCTTTACGCATTTTTAAATCATAACCGATAACTTCACTATCTCCAATATGAGTAGTAATTTCTTCTTCAGTAGTTCCATACATTTCAGCTAATCTCTTAACTTCTGCTTTAACTTCATCATCAGTTACAGTTAAATTTTCCTTCTCTACAATACCTTCAAGTAAGTATCTAGTTTTAATTCTAGCAACTGCTTGTGGTTCAATATTTTTCTTTAAAGTTTCTAAATTTCCTTTAGTAAACTCTAAATATTGTTCTAAACTAATACCTTGCATTGATAATTCTCTTCTATAATCATCAATCATACGTTCTTTTTCATCTTCAATGATTTCAGGATTAATTTCTACTTCTAAATTTTCAACAGCTTTTCCAATTAATTCATCTAAATATTTATTTTCAGCATCTTCTTCTTTATGAGTAAGTAAATCCGCTTTAACTTTTTCTTTTAAACCTGCTTCATCTTTAACATCGTCATAGCCTAAATCTTTAAAGAATTCTTCATTAATTTCAGGTAACACTCTCTTCTTAATTAAATTTAATTTAACTTTAAATAATACATCTTTACCCTTTAAATTTTCAACATAATCTTCTGGAAATTTTAAGTTAAGTTCTTTTTCTTCTCCAACTTTCATTCCAATAACGCCATCTTCAAATCCAGGAATAAATGTATTAGTACCCAATTCTAAAGGATAATTAGCTCCAGATCCACCTTCTAATTTTTCTCCGTCAACAAATCCTTCGAAATCGATTACAGCAGTATCTCCTTTTAATGCTTCCCCTTCAGTTTCTTCCACAACATCAGCATAATGAGATCTTAAATGTTCAATTTCATGATTAACTTCTTCTTCGGTAACTTCTACTTTTTCTTTTTTAACACCTAATTTAGTATATTTGCCTAATTTAACTTCCGGTTTTTCAATAATAGTAAATTTATAAGTAATACCTTTTTCATTTACTGAAGTAATATCTACTTTACCAGGGCAAACAGGATGTAACTTATTTTCAGCAACAACATCTTTATATGCTTCATCTAAAGCCATTTCACTTGCTTCCATATATAAAGATTCAATACCAAATTTTTTAATAAATACTTCCTTAGGACAATTTCCTTTTCTAAAACCATCTACTTGAGTATCTTTAGATTTCTTTTTAAATGCTTTATCTAATAAATCATCCCATTTTTTTCCTTCAACTTTAAATTCTATTTCTTTAACGTTTTTCATTCTATCTTCCTTCCCTTAACAAAAAATATTATATCTAAGTTTATAATATTAATCAAGCAATTTAATTCACTAAATTAGGCATTTTAACCACATTAATACTACAACTCCGCCAATTTTTCTATCGCCTCATCAAAAGTAGCTACACTTATAATTTTAATATTATAATTATATTTTTCCATTTCTTCCATAACCTCATCATAGTTATCATTAGGACAAATAAATATAGTAGCCCCCTCTTTAACAGCAGATGCAAGTTTATAATTCACTCCACCAATTTCACCAACTATACCATCTCTACTAATAGTACCAGTACCAACTATTTTATTTCCTTTTGTAATATCCCCCTCAGTAATCGCATTATATATTGATAAAGCCATTATAAGACCACCTGAAGGACCAGATTCACTTTCTTTATTCTTAATATCAATATTATGACTACTTTCTAAATCTAAAATTGAAATAGAAGAAACACCTATTAATTTTTTACCATTATCTTCATATATTTTAGAATAAGTTTCATATTCTTTATTATTTCTTTTATATTTTATTAATAAACCATCAGCTCCATTTAAATCATTAATATATTTACTCAAAATTTCTATACTCTTAAATTTAATATTATTGTAGCTTAATAGTTCATCTCCTACTTTTAAATCACTAACATTATCTTTAGTAATATAATAGGCATAAAAATGTTCTCCCAATACGTTATAATTAATGTTTGCTTTATTAAATGCAACATATTTCGCATTGCTAATTGCTTCCTCATAATCTAACTTATCTTGTTTATTAGCATCTTCCATAGTTTCATTATCAAGTAAAACATCACTATTTTTAACAACTTCCCAGTTAGGCATAAATTTACTAAGCAAATAAATTGGAGTTCTTCCCTTCATTGCTGTAACATAAGCCATATTAAAAGAACCGTCTGAACTATAAATATTATCTCCTATTACTCTACTATTCATATTTACTATACCACCAGGCTTATAAACAGTATAACCAGTATCATAAAAACAAAAAACAATAAATATAATTAAGAAGAATAGTTCTTTTAAATTAAAGATACTATATTTTTTATATAATTTTTTTAACTTTTCCATACAATTTATTATATCACTTAATAGGAGAATATATGAAGAACATTTTTAAAATTTTACTTATATTTATATTTACTTTACTAATATTTTTTAAAAGAAACATCATAGTACTAAGTACCATTGAATCAATTGAATTATTTAATAAATCACTATTTCCTAGTATATTTCCCATTATAATTTTAAGTGATTTTATTTTAAGTACTAATTTTATTAATATCTTAAGTAACACCATAGGTAAAGTATTTTCTAAAATATTTAATTTAAATAATATATCTATATATCCCTTTTTTATGTCATCAATATGTGGTAGTCCCAGTAATGCAAAATACATTAATGATCTACTAACTAATAACTATATTAATAAAACAGAAGCTATTAAACTACTATCCATGTGTAATTTATTTAATCCCCTATTAATTATATCATTAACTAAATATCTTAACTTAAAAGATAGTAT
>OLWA01003521.1_pt1 | contig 11752 bp, 10 predicted proteins | sample 1673251 | NCBI WGS metagenome assembly OLWA01 (sample SAMEA3178937, study PRJEB25190) | human gut metagenome | biome: human gut; feature: human-associated habitat; material: faeces | place: Austria | collected 2013
TGAATTCCAAGGGATCATCTTCGTTTTCGTCATTGCCGATATTTTCCATGCCCGAGGAGTCGCCGCTCTTGGTCGTCACGAGCACCACGCCGAATGCCGCACGAGCGCCGTAGATGGCCGCCGCCGAAGCGTCCTTGACCACCGAGATCGAGGCCACGTCGTTGGGGTTGATCTTCATCAGGTCGCCTTCGGCGCCGTCGACCAGCACCAGCGGCGAACCGCCGTTGATCGAGGTGATGCCGCGGATGTTGAGGCTGGCCGGATTGCCCGGGCGTCCCGACGAAGTCGAGACCGTGAGTCCCGGGACGGAGCCTTGCAGCATGTGGGCCACCGAAGGCGCCGACCGGTTCTGCAGCTGTTTTTCGTCCACTGTGGCGATGGCGCCCGTGAGGTTCACCTTTTTCTGGGTTCCGTAACCCACGACCACCACATCCTCCATCTTCACGGCGTCCTCCGTAAGGAACACCTTCACGTTGTTCTGCGTGGCGGGGACGGCGACTTTCTTGCTCACGTAGCCCAGATAGGTGAAGTTGAGCGTTATGTCGGCGTCGGGGACCGTGAGCGAGAAGCTGCCGTTGGCTTCCGTTACCGCACCGCGGGTATTGTCGCCCACGAGCGTGACGGCCACGCCCGCCAGCGGCGTTTCGGACGAGTCGTTGACGACGCCTGCGATCGTGCGCTGCCGGGCCGCGGCCTTGCGGGCCGGGATCAGGGCGATCTGGCGTTCGGTGATGGTGAAGTTCAGCCCTGTCGGGGCGAGCATTTCCTTCAAGGCGGCTGAAATCGGCATTCGCTTCGCCTTGAGGCTCACGCGTTGGGAGAGGTCGGTCTGCTTGGCGTCGTAGAAGAACGTGTAGCGGGTGTTCTTCTCGATACGGGATATGGCCTCCGAAAGCGGGATGTCCGTGAACTCCATGTCGAGCGCCGGTTCCTGCTGCGTCTGGCCGGATACAACCGTCGTACTGCCTGCGACCAGCAGCAAGAGGATTGCAAATAGTCTGAAGTGCATCATGGTTGAAATTTTAAGTTTGTGGAAAGTTTGCGGCGGCATTGGTCATGGGCCGCTGCGGTAAGGTCGGGTAGGGGGTCGGTTTATCGCTTCATAGGCAATCGGGTTTTTAAAGGTCGTAATGCAGGGTTTATTCGAGTTCGGAAATCGTGACGGTGTTGTCTTCGGCGAACGTGTAGGCGATGGGGTTGATGCGGCTCATGATGCGCAGGATCTCTTCGAGCGGTTCGTTGGTAATGGTGAACGTGTAGGCGTAGTTGTGTGCGAGGGCCGGGGTGATGTGGATTTCGGTGTCGTACCAGCGCGCCATGTAGCGGCAGATTTCGCCCAGCGACTGCCGTTCGAACGCGAGTTTTCCCGCGGCCCAGCAGGATTCCATCGCCACGTTGCCGCGACCGATGACCATTTTGCGCGTGTCGGGGTCGTAACAGGCGATCTCCCCGGGACGCAGCAGTCTGCGGCTGCCGCGCCCGGTGTCGAGCGACACCGAGCCTTCGACCAGCGAGACCGACACGTAGCGGTCGGCCGCGGTGCGGACGTTGAATTTCGTGCCGTGGACGCTGATTTCCAACCCTTCGACCTCGACGGTGAAGGGGCGTTCGGAGTCTTTGGCCACCTCGAAGAACCCTTCGCCGCGGAGTTTCACGCGGCGTTCCCCGGCGGCGAAACGGGCGTCGCAGGTGAGCGTCGATCCGCCGTGGAGCCAGACCGTCGAGCCGTCGGAGAGCCGCGCCTGCGACTTGCCTTCGAAGGCGCAGAGCCGCTGTTCCGCCGTCTCTGCGGCGGAGCGGAAGAGGTCGGCGCGGGTTGCGAAAAGGGTCACGGCGACTGCCGCGGCGACAGCTATGGCCATTTGCAGCAGGTGGCTCCGGCGACGTTTCGGAAGCTGGTCCGCATGCGGAATTTCGTAGGTTCCGATCCGTTGCTGCAACTGCCGACACAGCCGGTCGCGGTCCGGCTCGTAAGCCGCGGCCCGCTGCTGTATTTCGCGCCATACGCGGGTCAGGTTGTTGTAGAAGCGGCGGTTTTCCGCTTCGGCGGCCCATCGGTCGAATTCGCGCTGTTCGGCCTCGCCGAGCGTGCCTTTGAGGGCGCCGACCAGAAGGTCCCAGGTATGGTTGTCCGGATTCATGGTTTGCTGTCGTTTCTATTGTGACACGAAAAATCCGGCCGACCCCTACGGGACAGCCGGATTTTTGCGGAAAATTTTTCAGCGTTCGATTTTCACGTACTCCGCATAGACGATCCGTGTGTGGGGATTGGTCGAGACGATCTCCTGCCGGAGGGCCTTCGTGCCCCAGCGGATGAAGAGGAAACGGCGCGGGATGCGGTGGACCGCCTGGCGCAGGGTGTCGACGCTGCGGATGCGGCAGGCGGCCGAGTCGCGGCCGATGCGTCCTTCGACCGAAATCCACGGGTCGCGCCAGCGGAACATCCGGACGGTGTCGCGCACGGGGAGCGTGTCGTGTATCCGGACGACGACGGTGTCGCGCAGCGGGGTGCGGATTTCGGCGTCGGTGACGGCGACGGCCTTGGCGGCGGCTTCGAGCCTGCGGAGCCGGATGCCGAGACGCCGGATCTGCTCGGCGTCGGCCGCGCGCAGCGTTTCGAACTCCCCGCACCGCAGCCGGAGGGCCTGCACCGAGGCCGCCTCCGCGCCCAGCCGTGTGCGGTAACGGGTGACGTCGGCCGCCAGGGCCGTCTGGTTTTCGACCAGCCGCCGGTTCTCGGCGCGGTAATGGCGGCAGGTGAAAAACAGCAGTGCGGTTGCAAGAACCGCATACGCAAAGAGGTATTTTTTCACGATTTTCGGGTTTTGGTTCCCCGAAAGATAAGACGGTTGCGTCCGGTCCGGTTTCTATTTTTTCGGAAAAAGACCCTCCATCGCTTCGGCGATGCGTTCGGCGACGAAGGTCATCAGCGGCAGCCCGTCGCAGCGCGAAAGCGAGGTGACGCCCCGGTGGTCGGCGAAGAAAAGTTCGTCGAGCGAGGGCAGGTCGGCGCGTCCGAAGGCCTCTTCGCGCAGTTCCAGCCCTGCGGCCCGAACGGCCAGCACGGCCAGGCGGCGTTCGACGCTTGCGGGACCGGGGGCCGTCAGGACGGTGCGGCCGGCGATGGCCAGCAGCGGCGCGTCGTCGGCCGAGCGGAGAATTCCCGCGCTGTCGCAGCGCACGGCGACTTCCGCCCCGCGTCGTTCGGCCAGCCTGCGTGCCAGCTGCGCTGCGGCCTCGCGCGCGGAAGTCGGAGCCTCGGAGAGCGTCAGATCGTATCCGACGGTCACGGCTTCGGGCTGAAGGCTCCGGAAGGCGTAGCCGTCGTAGAGCGACACCCCTGCCGGGAGCAGACGTTCCGTGCCGTCGGGGTCCAGTTCGATGCGCACGAAGCCCGACACGCCTGCCGGATAGCGTTCCGCGGCGGAGAGCGTCTCGATACGCTTCGCGAGCCGCTCTGCGGCGGGGGCGTAGGGGCGGCCGAACAGTTCGCGCGACGCGGCGTCGAGCACGGCGATGTGTCCGGCGACGTTGCGCGCGCGGCCCCGGGCCAGATGCACGGTCTGGTATAGGTAGAGACCGGTCAAAGCAGAAAGATTTTCAGCAGCAGTTCGCGCAGCAGTTCGCCGTCCGACGCGCCGCCCGCACCCAGTCCCTTGCTCTTGGCGTCGTATTCGCGCAGCAGCCCGAGGATGTTGAACACCTTGCGGTTGTCCCATCCGGCGGCGTTCTGCTTGATCTCGCCGATGACGAACGTGTTGTTCTTGCGCAGGATGCGCATCAGTTCCGTGTCCGGCGGAAAGGGCCGTCCTTTGTGGCGTGCGAGCCAGCGCAGGTAGTTGACCACGAACAGCTCCTTGAACTGCCCGAACAGCGCCATGACGGTCAAGAGCAGCGGGTTGTCCTTGGGGTTGCGGGCGAAGTGCTCGGCGATCATCAGCGCGCGGCCCATGTCCTTGGTGGCCACGGCCTTGCACAGCTCGAAATTGTTGTATTCGCGCGAGATGCCGATGTTCCGCTCGATGTCGCGGTCGGTGATGCGCTGCGTCCCTTCGGGCAGCGAGACGAGCAGTTTTTCGAGTTCGTTGGCGATCTTCGACACGTCGCATCCCAAGTGGTCGGTCAGCATCGACAGCGCCTTGGCGTCGATCGTCAGCCCCTGTTTCCGGATGAACTGCTGCAACCACGCCGCGATTTCGTAGTCGCGCGGGCGCACCGATTCCAGCACCGTGCCGTTCGCTGCGCAGCCCTTGTAGAAGGCCGAGCGTTTGTCGGCGTTCTTCTCCTTGTGGCAGATCACGAGAATGGTCGTCGGCGAGGGCTTCTGCGTGTAGAGCGCGAGCTTGTCCAGCCCCTTGAGCTGCTGTGCCTCCTTGAGGATCACCACCTGGTATTGTCCCATCATCGGCATCTGGCGGCAGAGGTTGATCACCTGCCCCGCCTCGGAGTCGCGCCCGTAGACGGTGATCTGATTGAAGGCCCGCGCGGCCTCGTCGAGGATCGTCGCGGCCAGCTGGTCCGAGAGTGCGTCGATGAAGTAGCTCTCCTCGCCCATCAGCAGGTAGATGCCGGAAAACCGGCGGGCCGCGACCTCTGCCGCGATCCGTTCGTACTGGGCGACGGAATCCTTGAATTTCAGAGCGCTCTTTGCCATTTTAAACGATTTCTTTGGTGATGCGCAACACGTTTTCCGTGTCGGGCGTAAGGCGGTAGCGGTCGTCGATGCGGCGTCCGACGAGCCAGACGATCTCGTCGCCCGACAGCAGCACGAACTGCCGCTGCTTCTCGGCCACGGAGACCTTGGCGTCGACGAGGAAGTCCGACACCTTTTTGCGGCCCGTCATGCCGAACGGCACGAACCAGTCGCCGTCGCGCCAGCGGCGCAGCGTGAGCGGGAATTGCAGGCGGTCGGCGTCTATCTGCGCGATGTTCTCGGGAACGCCGAAATTCTTGATCGTGTCGATGTCGCAGTATTCGTAGTAGAGGACCGAGTTGCCGCAGTAGCTGCGCGGGGCGCCTTTGCGCACCGTCGTCAGACACGCGTCGTCGGGGGCTATCGGCGCTATGACGATCTTTCCGCGGTCGATCGAGGCCACCCTTTCGCGGGCGTAGAACCGCCGTCCCGTGGCGTCCTGTTCGAGCGAGTGGCACAGTGCGTCGATCACGTCGCCCTTGAATCCGTAGCCCGAACTCAACAGTTCGTAGATCACGAATCCCTGCGGAAAGGCCGGATCGAGGCGGTCGAGATGGATCGTGTCGATCCCCGTGTCCGAGGTGACGGCCTCCGAGCGGATGCGTTCGATGCCGTGGTTGATGAACAGCTGGGCGTCGGTCAGGCGCGCGAGGTTGCGGCTCATCAGGCTCGTGAACTTGGGGTTGATTTCGCGGATGCGGGGGATCAGCCCCAGCCGGATCTTGTTGCGCAGGTATTTGGTCGACCGGTTCGACGAATCCTCCCGGAAGGGGATGCGGTTCTGGACGGCGTATTCGAGAATTTCCTTGCGCGACGCGAACAGCAGCGGGCGGATCACCTTTCCGACCTGTGTCGAGATTCCCGTCAGCCCCCGCAGGCCGGTTCCGCGCAGCAGGTTGATGAAAAAGGTTTCGATCGAATCGTCGGCATGGTGGGCGATGGCGATGGCCGTGTAGCCGTGCTCGCGGCTCAAGGCGTCGAACCATGCGTAGCGCAGCCGCCGGGCCGCCATCTCCATCGACTCGCCCGTGCGCTCCATTTCGGCCCTGGTCTCGAAGCGCCTGTTGTAGAACGCCGCGCCGTGCTTTTTGGCCTCGTCTTCCACCAGCACTTCGTCCTCGTCGCTCTCTGCGCCGCGCAGCTGGAAGTTGCAGTGGGCCACGCCCACCCGGTAGCCGCAGCGGGTGAACAGCGAGAGCATGACCATCGAGTCCACGCCGCCCGAGACGGTGAGCAGGATACGGTCGTCGTGCGTGGCGAGGTCGTTCTCGTCGATGTAGCGTTGAAAAGAGTCCAAAAGATTCATAATATGTTCACTTCAGTATCTATTTCGATGCCGAATTTTTCGCGGACCTTCGCCTGCACCGTGCGGGCGAAGGCGATCACCTCGCCGCCCGTGGCGCCGCCGTGGTTCACCAGCACCAGCGCCTGCCGCTCGTGAACCCCCACGCTTCCCTCGCGGTAACCTTTCATCCCGGCCCGGTCGATCAGCCACCCGGCGGCCAGCTTTACGCGGCCTTCGGGGGCCGCATAGTGCGGCATGTCGGGATATTCGGCAAGGAGCCGTTCCGCGACGGGGGCTTCGACCACGGGATTCTTGAAGAAGCTGCCCGCGTTGCCCAGCACGGCCGGGTCGGGAAGTTTCGCGCGGCGGATCGAGCAGATCGCCTCGCGGATGTTGCGCAGCGTGGCGCCTCCGCGGGCTTCGACCTCGCGCTCCACGTCGCCGTAGCCCAGTTTCGGACGCGGCGTATGCGAGAGGCGTATTTCGATGGCTGTGATGATCACGCGCCCTTTCAGGTCGTGCTTGAAGACGCTTTCGCGGTAGCCGAATCCGCAGTGCGCGGCGTCGAGCGTCAGCAGGTTGCCCGTTTCGACGCAGTACATCTCGACCCGGCGGATCGCGTCCTTCGCTTCGCAGCCGTAGGCCCCGATGTTCTGCACCGGGGCGGACCCCGCCTTGCCGGGGATCAGCGAGAGGTTTTCGATGCCCCACAGACCGCGTTCGACGGCCCATTCCACCAGGTCGTCCCATTCGACGCCCGCCTCGACGCGCAGGCGAACTTCGTCGCCGTCGTCGCTCAAAAGGGCGATCTGCCGGGCCACGGGGGTCAGCAGCACGCCGTCGTAATCTTCGGTGAAAAGGATGTTGTTGCCCCCGGCGAGCACCGTCCACCGCCCGGGAATCCCCGCGGCGAAAAACGTGCGCAGATCCTCGGCCGTTTCGAATTCTACGAGGCGTGCGGCCCGCTGGTCGACGCCGAAACTGTTGCGCCCGCGCAGGCTGATTTGGTGAAATTCTCGAATCATGGTATGCAAAGTTAGAAATTATTTTTAACTTTGAGATTCAAACCTGAATAACTCAATGGTGTGGCTGATCTGCATACTGCTGTCCTTGCTTGCGCTGATCCGTTTTTTTGGCGGCGATTCCCGGCGCAAACGTCGGAGGCACCGCAGGTTTGGCAATCGGTGACCATGTAAACGATAACAGAATATGTTCGACGAAAAAGATTTGCAGCAAATCCGGGAGCACGGACTCACTCCCGAACAGGCGGAGACCCAGTTGGAGAATTTCCGCCGCGGATTCCCTTTCCTGAATGTCGTGCGGGCCGCATCGCCGGGCGACGGCGTGCTGGTTGTCGGCGCGGCGGAGGCCGATGCCGCCGTGGAACGCTATGAAAAAGAGTCTGCCGGACTGGGGGTGGTGAAGTTCGTGCCCGCTTCGGGGGCCGCCACGCGCATGTTCAAGGAGCTGTTCGAGTTCGTCAACGACGGCAAACGCGGCAAGGGCATCGACACGCTGCTGGAAAATATCGGGAAGTTCGCCTTCTGGCCCGAACTTCGCGCCGTGCTGCCCGCCGGGGCCGACGACCGTGCGATCGTGAATGCCATCGTCGGCGACGGGCTGAACTACGGCCGCAAGCCCAAGGGGCTGGTCACCTTCCACGCCTATCCCGAGGGGGCCCGCAAGGCTGTCGAGGAGCATCTGGTCGAGGGGGCGACCTATGCCGCCGCGAAGGGTGTCGTGCGCATCCATTTCACCGTCTCGCCCGAGCACGTCGCGGGCTTCGAGGAGCTGCTCGCCGCAAAGGTCCCCCTTTACGAAAAGCGGTTCGGCGTCCGTTACGAGATCTCGTTCTCGGTGCAGAAACCTTCGACCGACACCCTCGCCGTGAATCCCGACAACACGCCTTTCCGGCAGGACGACGGCACGCTGCTGTTCCGTCCCGCGGGCCACGGGGCGCTGATCGAAAACCTGAACGAGATCGACGCCGACCTGATCTTCATCAAGAACATCGACAACGTGACGACCGATGCCCGCCGCGGGGACACGGTCCGTTATAAAAAGGTGCTTGCAGGGGTTCTGCTCGACCTCCAGGGGCGCGCCTTCGAGTACCTCAAGGCCCTCGAAGTGGGTGGCGCCGAGCTGGAACCCATCGCCGAATTCATCGAGAAACAGCTCTGCGTGAAACTCCCCGCCGAGTACGATTCGGCGCTGCTGCGCGCCGTGTTGGACCGTCCGATCCGCGTCTGCGGCATGGTCCGCAACGAGGGCGAGCCGGGCGGCGGCCCGTTCTGGGTCGGGAACCCCGACGGCACGGAGTCGCTTCAGATCGCCGAGTCGAGCCAGATCGCGCCCGACGACCTGCCGCTGATGCAGTCGGCCACGCACTTCAATCCGGTGGACCTCGTCTGCGGCGTGCGCGATTCGAAGGGGTGCAAGTTCGATCTGCGCCGGTACACCGATCCCGCGACGGGATTCATCTCGTCGAAATCCTCCGGCGGCCGCGATCTGCGTGCGCAGGAGCTTCCGGGACTCTGGAACGGTGCGATGGCGAAGTGGAACACGGTCTTCGTCGACGTTCCCGTCACGACATTCTCTCCGGTGAAGGTGGTGCAGGATCTTCTGCGCCCCCAGCACCAATAGGTTTAAGGTTTTGCGGGTGTCTTTCGCCCGTCTTGTCCGGGCCGGCCGGGGAATGCGTTTGTATCTCCCGGCCGGCCCGGATCGTGTCGCGCCGAAGCCGGACTCTCCTTATTGCAGATGCAGGACCAGTCTGTCGAGTCCGAAGAAACACTCCGTGAATCCGGGAGCCGGGGCGACGGCCTCTATCGTCAGCGTGTTTCCGCCCTTGCGGATCTGTCCGTTGCCGAACGCAACCTCTTTGGCGATCAGTTCCGGGGCATGTCCCGGGCCTGCGGCGGCCGCCATTGCGGTGCGGCGGGCCTGCGGTTATACATCTGCTCCATTTGTGCCGGAAATTTGTCAAAATAGGATAAATTGCTGTTCAGTATCCCCGATTGTAGATAATCTTTTTTATATTTGTGCGTTAAAACCGAAAAACAATAATCAAAACTAAATAACGCTATGGAAAACAAACTTCAACAGTTGACGCAGAAGCTCTACGACGAGGGGCTGGAGAAAGGGCGCGCCGAGGCCGACAAGCTGGTGGCCGACGCCAAGGCCGAGGCCCGGAAGATCGTCGCCGAGGCCCGCGCCGAGGCCGAAGAGATCGTCAAAAAGGCGGAGGCCAAGGCCGAGGACGTTTCGAAGAACACCATGACCGAGATTTCGCTGGCCGGCAAGCAGGCCGTCGGCAGAATCAAGTCGGAGATCGCCTCGCTGATCATCGCCAAGGCTACGGCCCGGGGCGTGAAGGAGGCCGTCGTGGACCCGGCGTTCATCAAGGAGATGCTCGTCGCCGTAGCTAAAAACTGGAACGGTTCCGATTCGGGCAAGGTCGAATTGCAGGCCCTGCTGCCCGAGGGCGAGCGCAAGAAGCTCGACGCGGCGTTCGAGGAGAGTGCGAAGGAGCTGCTCGCCGCCGGTGTCGAGGTGGGCTGGTCGAAGGAGGTGAAGACCGGCTTCAAAGTGGGCGCCAAGGAGGGCGGCTACTACATTTCGTTCGCCGACGCCGACATCGAAGCGCTGTTGGCAGAGTACCTGCGCGACAAGGTGTTCCAATTGTTGTTCAAGGCGTAAGGCATGTTTGCGACCCAATATTATTGTCTGGTAGCCTCCCTGAAGGAGTACGCGCTCGACGCCGACACCAAGGGCTTCGACGCCCGGGCCATCGTCTCCGGGATTCTGGAGGAGGTGAACCGCGGCGACGCCCGCGAGGTGCGGCTCCTGTACGGCTACTACGACTGTGAGAATATCGCCGCCCTGCGTGCGGGGCGCTCGGCGCACAATCCGCTGGGCAACTTCACGCGCGAGGAGCTGGCGGAGGAGCTGAAAGCTCCGAAGCGGCTTCCCGAGGCGGTTGCCCGCGTGGTGAGGGCCTATGCCGATCCCGAGGGCGAGGACGCCGAGACGGTCGACACGTCGCGGCGTTTCGAGAAGGAGCTGTTCGGGGCCTACTACGCCGCCTGCGGAAAGGCCGGGAGCCGCTTCCTGCGCGAGTGGTCCGCTTTTGACCGGAACCTGCGCAACGTTTCGGCGGCCGTCACGGCGCGCGCCGCAGGGCGTGCGGTCGAGGAGGTCGTCGTGGGCGGCGGCGATGTCGCCGAGCAGTTGCAGCGCAGTTCTGCGGCCGATTTCGGGCTTCGGGGCGAACTTCCCTATATCGACGCGGTGATCGCGGCGGTGAACGACGAGGCCAACCTCGTGGAGAAGGAGCACAAGATCGACCTGATCCGCTGGAACGAAGCTGCGGAGCTGGCGACCTTCGACTATTTCGACGTCAACGCCATCCTTTCCTACCTGGTGCGGATCAACATCGTCGCTCGCTGGACGCTGCTGGACGCTGCGCGCGGCCGCGAGATGTTCGCCCGCCTGCTTGCCGAACTGGACGGCAAGGAGCTGATTAATAAGGAATAAACAATAAAAACATACAATGAAAACTACAGGACGTGTAAACGGTATCATCTCCAACATCGTGATCGTCAAGGCCGACGGACCCGTGGGTCAGAACGAGATCTGCTATGTCTGGACGGGCGATACCAAAATGATGGCCGAGGTCATCAAGGTCATAGGCGACGCGGCCTATGTCCAGGTTTTTGACAGCACCCGCGGTCTGAAGATCGGCGACCGGGTCGAATTCGAGGGTCACATGCTCGAAGTCACGCTGGCTCCGGGCCTTTTGTCGCGCAACTACGACGGTCTTCAGAACGACCTCGAAAAGATGGACGGTCTGTTCATCGCCCGCGGTTCGATCACCGATCCGGTCGACTACGATGTCGAGTGGGAATTTTCGCCGCTGGCCAAGGTCGGCGACAAGGTCACGGCGGCGTCGTGGCTGGGCGAGGTGAAGGAGCAGTGGGTGATGCACAAGATCATGGTTCCCTTCACGATGACGGACAGCTATACGGTCAAGAGCGTCGCCGAGGCGGGCAAATACAAGATCACCGACACGATGGCAGTCCTGACCGACGCCGAAGGCCGCGACCACGAGGTGACGATGGTGCAGAAATGGCCCGTGAAGCAGGCCGTGCGCTGCTATACGGAGAAACCCCGCCCGTCGCGCATCATGGAGACCGGCGTGCGTCCGATCGACACCTTCAACCCGATGGCCGAGGGTGGTACGGGCTTTATCCCGGGGCCTTTCGGCGCGGGCAAGACCGTGCTCCAGCACGCCATTTCGAAGCAGGCCGACGCCGACGTGATCATCATGGTGGCGTGCGGCGAGCGCGCCAACGAGGTGGTCGAAATCTTCAAGGAGTTCCCCGAGCTGATCGACCCGCATACGGGCCATACGCTCATGGAGCGCACGATCATCATCTGCAACACGTCGAACATGCCCGTCGCCGCGCGTGAGGCGTCGGTCTATACGGGTATGACCATCGGCGAATACTACCGCTCGATGGGCCTCAAGGTGCTCGTGATGGCCGACTCGACGTCGCGCTGGGCGCAGGCGCTGCGCGAGATGTCGAACCGTCTGGAGGAGCTTCCCGGCCAGGACGCCTTCCCGATGGACCTTTCGGCGATCATCTCGAACTTCTACTCGCGTGCGGGACTGGTGAAACTCGTCGGCGGCCAGACCGGATCGGTGACGTTCCTCGGCACGGTGTCGCCTGCGGGCGGTAACCTCAAGGAGCCGGTGACCGAATCGACGAAGA
>OLWA01003523.1_pt1 | contig 11739 bp, 10 predicted proteins | sample 1673251 | NCBI WGS metagenome assembly OLWA01 (sample SAMEA3178937, study PRJEB25190) | human gut metagenome | biome: human gut; feature: human-associated habitat; material: faeces | place: Austria | collected 2013
ATGTAGATTTTTCTTACGGGGAAGGGAAGGAAAGAAGACAGGTGCTCCATAATGTGAATCTGAAAATTCCGGAGTATTCAGTTACAGCAATCGTGGGTCCTTCCGGAAGCGGAAAATCTACGCTGATGAATATAATCGGTTGTCTGGACGTTGCCGATTGCGGAGAATATCTTCTGGATGGTCAGCCTATAGAAAAATACTCGCAGAATGAACTGGCTAAAATCCGAAACAAAAAAATAGGATTTGTATTTCAGAATTTTAATCTTCTGCCGAGAGAATCCGCTGTGGAAAATGTGGAACTTCCTCTGTTATATGCAGGTGTTCCGAGAAAAGAAAGACGTGACATAGCAAGGGAAGCTCTCGTCAGAGTGGGACTTGAAGAGCGAATAAACTTCAGGCCTACCCAGCTTTCCGGCGGACAGAAACAGCGTGTTGCAATTGCAAGGGCAATGGTGAACAATCCGAGACTTCTTTTGGCAGACGAACCGACGGGTGCACTTGACACCAAGTCGGGCGAACAGGTTATGGATCTGTTTCAGAATCTGAACGATGAAGGCGTTACCATTGTAATGATAACCCACGAAAGGGAAATCGCCGAACACGCAAAAAGAATCATGTTTATCCGTGACGGTATGCTTTCAGGTATCAGCGGAGGTGATGGAGTATGAAAAAACTTATTATTACTCTTATCTGTGTTGCAGTTGTCGCTTCTGGTACTTTCGGGGCGTATAAGATAAATGAATCAAGAAAATCCAAAAATGCAGTTGCAAAAGTTGCCCTTGTTTCAAATATGATGGATTCATACTGGGGAGATGACCTTGAACTTTATGGTTCAATAACAGAAGGCAATGTACAGAACGTAATGCTCGATGATGAAAAACTTGTTGAGGAGGTTCTTGTAAAAGAGGGAGATACTGTAAAGAAGGGCGACCCGCTCCTTAAATATGATATAACGGCACTCGAACTTGATGTAAAACAAAAAGAGAATGCGGTTTCCATAGCGGATATAAATATAAAGACTGCTCAAAAGGAACTCAAAAGACTTCAGAATCTCAAACCATCTGAGCTCATGCCTACCGAACCTGAACCGACAATTCCGCCTGAGCCTGAGCCTACCGAAGCACCGACACAGCCTCCTGTGGACAAGCTTTCACAGATTGAGAATTCGTCTTCGGCATATCAGGGGGACGGAAGTCAGAATAATCCGCTGATGTTCAACTGTGCCGAAGGTGCTGTCGTAAAAGCTGTCTTTTTGCAGACATTGATGCAGCAGCAGACATATGCTGTTTTCACAGTGTACTCCTCTGACAATACTCCGTTGTATCAGTGGAACGTTTTCGGCGGAAATATCACGCAGGCACCTTCAGAGGACTGGAATATCAGCGGAAATGTTACTGTTGATGCAGACGGCAGTGTTTTTCTGAAATACTCTGACAAAAACTACGGAAGTTTCAAGGTTATTGCGAAACAGCAGACAGAAGATGTGGTTCAGGACGCATACGAGGATACAGCCGATGACAATTACAGTTACACTGGCTTTCAGCTTGACCCGAATTCTGATGATTATGCATATTCAAGGGCAGAACTCGCCAAAATGATTTCAGATAAACAGAGTGAAATAAAATCCCTTGAAATCGACAAGAAAACAGCTGAACTCGACTACAAAACTGCACAGGCACAGAAAGACAGCGGAAGCATAATAAGCACTGTTGATGGTGTTGTCAAATCAGTAGGCAACCTGGAAAATCTTGAATCCGGCACACCTTTCATCGTTGTGCAGAGCCAGAGCGGTCTGTGTGTAACAGGATATATAGGTGAAATGAACCTTGATAAAATTTCTGTCGGTTCAACTATAACTGTAACTTCATGGTCAAGCGGAGAAGAGGCAGAGGCAACCGTTACGGAAATAAGCACTACGCCATACTCATATTCCTCCCAGAACAGCAACGAAAACCCGAACAGCAGTACCTATGAATTCACTGCGGAAATTTCATCAGAAGCTACCGCCATGTCAACGGATATGGGAATAAGCATAAAACTCCCTGCACAGCAAGACGAAGCCTCAGGAATGTTTATTCCGAAAGTATATGTCCGTGAAAAGGACGGCAGATACTATGTTATGAAAGCCGATGAAAACGGCAGACTCAAAAAGCAGTATGTCAAAACAGGCAGAATAATTTACGGCTCTGAAATAGAAATAAAAAGCGGACTGAGCGAAAGCGACAAAATATGCTTCCCTTATGGCAAGAGCATAAAAGAGGGCATAAAAACTCAGGATACCGATGAAGTTTTGTGGTAAGGAGGAGCGAAAATGTTTGAGAATATAAGATTATCATTTAAGGGGATTCTTTCCCATAAAGTCCGCTCACTTCTGACAATGCTCGGTATAATTATCGGTATTGCTGCAATTATTGCAATAGTTTCAACTATCAAGGGAACAAATGAACAGATAAAGAACAATCTTATCGGTGCAGGAAACAACACCGTTAAAATATCACTTTATCAGGGTGACGGTGAGCTTGACCTTCAGTATCAGTCTGTACCGCAGGGAATTCCGGTGATTTCGGACGATACAAAAAAGCAGATAAAGAAGCTTGATGAAATAGACAGGGTTTCTCTTTATTGTCAGAGAACTTACTGTGATTCTATTTTTTACAGGAACACTTCTCTCAGCGGCGGTTCAGTTTTCGGAATAGATGAAGATTATTTCAACACTGCCGGATACATGATAAAATCCGGAAAAGGCTTTTCTGAAAGGGATTACGCCGGAACACAAAAATGTGCTATTATAGATTCCACTGCCGCTACCGGACTTTTTGCCGGCGATGACCCTGTCGGAAAAATAATAGATATAAACGGTGAACCATTCAAGGTAATAGGCGTTGCCGTGCAGAGCAGTAAGTTTGAACCTGTAATAAACTCATATGATGATTACCAGCTTTACAATCAGAGCGGTTCAAGCGGACAGGTATTTATCCCGCTGAAATCGTGGCCGATTGTTTATCAGTATGACGAACCGCAGAACTGCATAGTCAGGGCGTCTGACACAGACAGTATGACAAAGGCAGGAAAAAATGTTTCGGAAATCCTCAATGCAGGACTCAGCGTTTCGGAAGAAAGCGGAATAAAGTACAAGAGCGAAGACCAGCTTGAAAAAGCAAAATCACTTCAGAAACTCAGCGATTCAACCAATACTCTTGTAATATGCATAGCAGGTATTTCGCTTCTGGTCGGCGGTATCGGTGTTATGAATATCATGCTTGTTTCCGTTACGGAAAGAACCCGTGAAATAGGACTTAAAAAGGCGCTTGGTGCAAGGAAAAAAGTCATTCTCGGACAGTTTCTTACCGAGGCGGCAGTTCTTACAAGCATAGGCGGACTCATAGGAATAGTCGCCGGAATAATACTCGCTCAGATAATCTCAAAATTTGCAGATGTCCCTGTTGCAATAAGCGGAGTTTCCGTTGCAGTTTCAGTTATCTTCTCAATGGTTGTCGGAATAATTTTCGGACTGATACCATCAGTCAAAGCGGCAAACCTTGACCCTATCGACGCACTCAGATATGAATAAAAAATTAAAAGCAGATGTTTTTACGCATCTGCTTTTTTCTATATTGTCTTTTGTTCTTTTTTATTTCTCTTTTTAATCGGCTTCGTCATAATCGCTCTCAGCATCGTCCGGCAGGTTAACATAAATAATAACCCTGTCGCTTCCGGAAACCGGACTTCCAACTTCCGGAATGGTACTATCCACGATAGCTTCACCCTGTGCATAATCGTTTTCGTCACTGCCTGTAGTACACTTAAACGTATAATTTATTCCCCTGTTTATCAGTATTGTTTCAGCATCATTCGGAGAAAGTCCGACAAGTCCCGGCATGGTTGAACGGTATATTGTAACTTCGATATGGCTGTCTGTTTTTACATTTAAGCCTGCGTAAAGATCGTTCCCGTAAACCGCAACCTGTCCGTAATCGTTCATATCATCTGTCTGGTTTGAATACTTTACAGTAACATTTTCAAAGCCACTTCCTGAAAGCAGCATCCTCACACCATTTACATTGGTGCTGACCTTCTGCGGAAGTTCAGGAAGTACCGCATATCTGTAATCTTCACGTGAATATGACGGTTTCCAGTAATCATTTATTGCATCGCAAACGCCACTTATACTGTAATATATATTTGAATCCGAATCAAGAATTATATAATCATAAGAATAACTTTCATTATAGCTCTGTGAATCCGGGATATCATCTGTAAGAGATAACCATACACGGTATTTATAAAACGTATTGCTATCTGAAAAGGGTGTCTGAAACAAATGTATTTTACAATCTGGCTCATCCTCAACTTTGTAATTATAATAGCCGTATTCATCGGATTTGGCATATGCTTCCTTTTCCAGTGTTTCATGCAGATTATTATTGTATTCGCTGCTTTCATCTCTTATTTCGTTATGGTTATATTCCACATTTGATTCCGTAATGTTTATGATATTTTCACGTTTTTCACCATTTCCGTCATAACCGATAATATATTCATGATTTGTAAGAAAATCGCCTTCATACTGTATATACCGGACATACTGCCGATCACCCTCATATTCCAGAGCCTTGTCAGCAGTTCCGTTTTTCAGATCGCTGTAATCATAAATGTCAAACCATGGATTATCATTCTGCGGAACATAGGTGTAATCAGCCATAAAGGAAACAGAATAGTATGTATGTTCAGTTATTTCTTTATATACCATATCTGCATAATCATCAAATCCAGAATTTTTCTGAGAGGACATATTCGTCTGGATAACGCCGTCCATATTGTTACCCTTCCATCGTTCCTGCGTTTCGTTATCAAACATAAGACTACCCACAAACGCAATGTTGACCGCCAGCAGAACTGCCGCAGCAGCAGGAATAAAAAAAGGTCTTTTATGAACAACTATCCTGTCCTTTGTTTCAACAGCATTCATTACACGGTTTTTCAGGGACTTGTCCTGTTTTATACTGTCAATGCTCCGGTAAAGCTCGTTTTTCTTCATTTTTTGTCGCCTCCATTTCCAGTCTGAGTTTTTGCCTTGCTCTTGTAAGCCTTGAGGTAACTCCGTTCACGCTTATTTTCAGAATATCGGCAATTTCGGCCACTGAATAGCCTTCGTAGTAGTAAAGCTGAAGAACAGTTCTGTTTTTCGGAGAAAGTTCAAATATATCTATAAGCCTTGCAGCGTCCTCGATTATACCGACCGAAAGCTCTGCCGCTTCTGCAAGACCTTTCCGAAACGTTCGGAGAGCGCTTCTGCAAGACCGACAGTTTTTTTCTGCCAGAAACTTTTCTGGAAATCCTTGCAGGCATTTATTGCAACTCTTATAAGCCATGCAAGTTCCGATTTTTCATTGTCAAAATCGGGAGATTTATAAAAAAACTTTATAAATGTGTTCTGCACAGCGTCCTCTGCGTCCTGTCGGTTACCGAGCCTTAAAGCACAGATACGGTATATCGTCGGTGAATATCTGTCGTATTTTTCCGAAAATTCCTCCTTTGTAAATTTTCCTTTGTCTTTCATAATTTCCCCCCAAGTGATTTCTGAAGCATGCTTTTGAAACACTCTGTATATATAACGATCCGGAACGCAAAAATACTGCACAATTTAAAAAAATTTTTATATGTAAATTTCTATCAGTTATTATTTTTTATTTTATAATATCTATTGCAATTTGTCAAATTTAATAGTAAAATAGAAGTAATGTGTTTTTTATCAAACGTAATTTACTGATTTTATAGGAGGAGCATTTTATGCCAATTAAATATGTATTTGTAACCGGCGGCGTTGTATCAGGACTCGGTAAAGGTATTACCGCTGCATCTCTCGGCAGACTTCTCAAAGCGAGAGGGTACAAAGTTACCATACAGAAATTTGACCCGTATATAAACGTTGACCCAGGCACAATGAGTCCTTACCAGCATGGCGAAGTTTTCGTAACTGATGACGGTGCGGAAACTGACCTTGACCTCGGTCACTACGAAAGATTCATTGACGAAAATCTTTCTGTAAACTCAAATGTCACAACAGGCAAGGTTTACTGGACTGTTTTAAACAAGGAAAGACGAGGCGACTATCTCGGCGGTACTGTTCAGGTTATCCCTCACATCACAAACGAAATAAAGGAAAGAGTTTACAGAGTCGGCAAGTCACACGATACTGATATTGTCATCACAGAAATCGGCGGTACTGTCGGCGATATTGAAAGCACACCGTTCCTTGAATCAATCAGACAGGTCATGACAGAAGTAGGACGTGAAAACGCTATTTCAATTCATGTTACACTCGTTCCATTTATTGCAGGTTCCAACGAACTCAAATCCAAACCTACTCAGCATTCTGTAAAGGAACTCCTCTCTCTCGGAATTCAGCCGAATATCCTTGTATGCAGAAGCGAATGTCCTATTCCGGAGGAAATGCTCGAAAAAATCGGTCTTTTTTGCAACGTTCGCAAAAAGGACGTTATTCAGAATCTTACAGCACCTTCACTCTATGAAGTCCCTGTTATGCTTGAACAGGAAGGTCTTGCAGACTGCGTATGTGAACATCTGAATCTTAACAATCCAAAGCCTGACCTTACAGAATGGACAGAGATGATAAACCGCCAGAAGGCAGCTAAAAAGAATGTTACTATCGGTCTTGTAGGAAAATATGTTGCACTCCCTGACGCTTACCTGTCAGTTGCAGAAGCACTACGTCACGGCGGAATCGTAAACGACGCAAACGTTAATATCGAATGGATAGATTCCGAAAAGATAACTGAAGAAAATGTTGCTGAAGTCCTCAAAAACTGTGACGGTGTTATTGTTCCGGGCGGTTTTGGCGACAGAGGAATCGAAGGCATGATCGAATCCATAAGATATGCAAGAGAAAACAAGATTCCTATGTTCGGTATCTGTCTTGGTATGCAGATGGCTGTTGTTGAATTTGCAAGAAATGTTGCAGGTCTTAAAGGGGCAAACTCCACAGAATTCGCTCCGGACGGTCCTTACAGCGTTATCGACATTATGGAAGACCAGAAGGATATTACAGACAAGGGCGGCACAATGCGTCTTGGTCTTTACCCTTGCAAGCTTACACCTGATTCAAGAAGTGCGGGCATTTACGGAGATGCATTGATTTACGAACGTCACCGTCACCGCTGGGAATTCAATAATGAATACAGAGCTGCCCTTACAGAAAAGGGTCTTAAAATTGCAGGTATGTCACCTGACGAACGTCTTGTTGAAATTGTTGAGATAGAAGACCATCCTTGGTTTGTGGGCGTTCAGTTCCATCCGGAATTCAAATCCCGTCCTAACAAACCTCAGAAGCTTTTTGCTGACTTTATAAGAGCATCGGTGGAAAATCATGAAAAGAAAGCAGAACGCTCTTAAAGAGCACGATGAAAGCAGAATAATAAAAACAAAAGCAGAAAAGATAATCTTTGCCGCAACTGTGGCAGTTTATGCAGTAGTAATGATACTGGAGCTTAAATTCACTCCCCATCACAACACCATTTCATCTTCAATTGCCGCTGTTGGTATAGGTATCTTTCTGTTTGCACGAGCCGTTCACATAAAAAAGACAAGACAGCTTGTTTTCGCAAAGGATAAAGTAACTCTTATTCTTATAATTGCTGCGGCAGTTGTACTGATCGGTTCAGGTATATGGTGGATGTTATCCGAATATGTTTTATAAACGGCTTATGGACGCTTTGCAAAAAGGCGTCCTTTACTTTTAAAAAGGAGCATATCCTGTTATTCCGTAAAACGAAAAAATATGTTATTAAATGTATATTTTTTTGAAAAGGACTTGCTTTTTTTTGAATCCGGTTATATAATGTTAATGTATGAAAAAATTTATTCAGAAAGGTTGTTTTTTTACAGATGTTAATTTTAGTTGTTAACGCCGGAAGTTCATCTCTTAAGTATCAGCTTATTGATATGGACGGCGAAAAAGTTCTTGCAAAGGGAAATTGTGACAGAATCGGTATTGACGGTCACATTTCACATAAAACTCATGACGGTAAGAAAATTGATGAAGACTGTTCATTCCCGACACACACAGAAGCTTTTGAAAAGCTTGTTGATTCACTTGTTAATGGTGATGCCGCTGTTATCAGCAGTATGAGTGAAATCTCAGCCGTTGGTCACAGAATCGTTCAGGGTGCTGAAGTTTTCAGTGAAACAACTATCGCAACAGACGAAGTAATTGAAAAAATTGATGAACTTGCAGAACTTGCACCTGTTCACAACCACGCTCATGCACTTGCTCTGAGAGCCTGCAAAAAGGTATTTTCAGCTGACGTTCCTCAGGTTGTTGTATTCGACACCGCTTTCCATCAGACAATGCCTCCGAAGGCTTATATGTATGCTATCCCTTATGAGGACTATGAAAAGTACCATGTAAGAAAATATGGCTTCCACGGCACATCACACAGATTTGTTTCCGCTGCACTTGCAGAAGCTATGGGCAAGGACATCAAGGATCTCAAGATTGTTTCATGCCACCTCGGAAACGGTTCTTCAATCACAGCTGTTGAAAACGGCAAGTCAATTGATACATCAATGGGCTTTACTCCTCTTGACGGTGTTATCATGGGTACAAGATGCGGTTCTATCGACGCTTCAGCAGTTACATATCTTGAAAAGAAGCTTGGTCTTGACCCTGACGAAATGAGCAATTACCTGAATAAACAGTGCGGTTTCCTCGGCGTTTCACACGTTTCATCTGATAACAGAGAAATCTATGCCGCTGTTAATGAAGGCGACAAGAAAGCTGCGCTGACAGCTGATATGCTCCGCTACGAGATAAAGAAGTACATCGGTTCATATGCCGCTGTTATGAATGGTCTTGACGCTGTTATCTTCACAGGCGGTATCGGTGAAAATTCATGGGAAGTTCGTGGCGGCGTTTGCACAAACATGGATTATCTCGGAATCAAAATCGACTTTGACCTCAACAAGACAGTAAGAGGAACTCTCACAAAGATTTCCACACCTGATTCAAAAGTTGAAGTATGGGTTGTTCCTACAAACGAAGAACTCCTTATTGCAAGAGATACACTTGCAGCTATTTCAAAATAATTTATAAGTATTTTCAGTGCAGGTATTTTATCTGCACTGATTTTATACAGAAAGTATAAAATATGAAAAATTACAAAGATTTATACTCAGCCGCTGAAAATGCACGACTGAATGCCTATGCACACTATTCCGGATTTAAGGTTGGAGCGGCTCTGCTTTGCACTGACGGTACAGTTTATACCGGATGTAATATAGAAAATTCCTCATACCCTCTCACCTGCTGTGCTGAGAGAGTTGCTTTTTTTAAGGCAGTTTCCGAGGGTAAAAATGAATTTGAAGCAATTGCCATAACTGGCGGCAAAGAAAGCACTGACAGTCCCTGCTTTCCATGCGGTGCGTGCAGACAGGTCATGTCCGAATTCTGCGGCAGGGATTTTAAAATTGTACTGAAAGACATGATTTTAACACTCGGTGAAATTCTGCCATATTCATTTGAATTATAAAGGAGAATGTATGAAAAGAAAAATTTTTACAACTGTATCAATTTTAACAGCCGCAATTATATGCTGTACCGGCTGTATGTCAAAGGAAGCAAAATCTGCACAGAAAAAGATAGATTCCCTTCCTGACAGCTACTATGACGGCGTCCTGCCTGCTCTTGAAGATGCAAGCAAATCCTATGAGGAACTCAGTGACGAAGATAAAGACCAGGTTAAAAATAATGCTGTGGACAGCCTGTACGAACAGTACTACAAAAGTATTGCAGATGAAATAAACCAGAAAACAAATGATTTTCAGATTTCCGGCTATATTGATGACGGAAAATATGCTGAATGTCTGAACGATTTCAACGAAATAATTGAAAGCATAAAGTCGACTGACCCGAATTGTTACGAAAATATTGATTTTTCCGCACTGAGAGGAAAACTCTCCGATATTAAATCAGCTCTTCAGGATTTCGCCACAGAAACTTCCACTGTAAGCACAAATGTTGATTCTTTAAGAGAACAGCTTGAATCAATGAAGGACGTATACTCGAACTATAAACAGATTTCCTCTTTCTGTGACAGTGTTATCGCTGTTGCAAACATGGTTCCGGACAAATACAAGTCAAAGGAAAACTTCCTGAGCAAGGTTCAGGATCTGAAACAGTTTACTTCTGAAAATGAATTTTCCGATGACAATTCAGATGATTTTGTAAATAAGTATACAGCAGTTGCAAATACATACAACGAACTTGTCAGCGAAATAGAAGATGTGTATGAATCCTTTGATCTGGATTCCTTTGAATCACAGGCTGAGCAAATGTCACAAAATGTAGATGAAATCAACAAAGTAATTGACGCATACAATGACGCTGTTAAATGATATTTCCGGCACACTGTTTTAATGCTGATGGTGTGCCGGAATTATTTTTAATTTTCAGCAAAAAATTGTTGACTTTTTTCCTTTATTGTGTTATAATATTTTTTGTAATGCGGAGTAATGTGTTTTAGCATCCGCTTCGGTTTCGGAAACTGAACCGTGTAAAAATTTCAGTTTCATATATGCGGATATGGCGGAATAGGCAGACGCGCCAGCTTCAGGTGCTGGTCTTCGCAAGGAGGTGCAGGTTCAACTCCTGTTATCCGCACCAACGACAAGAAAGGCTATAAGCAATTGTAACTTATAGCCTTTTAGTTATATAAGAAATGATAAAATAAACGATGTCGCTGTCTATGGCAGAATGGAGCTTGTTATGAGCAGACAAACCGAAAAAATGTTTAAAGAATTTGAACGTTTTATGCAGGAAAATGACAATATTGAGATAAGCGGTGAAGATGAGCTTAACCAAGCTTTGAAAACTTTCATGTCGCAATATCAGCCAAATAATGATGATGTTGAGACAGCAGATGATTATTTAGAACTTGCTGAATCGGCGGATACTAAAAAAGAAGCTTTAAAATATGCAAAAAAAGCTGCTGAACTTGAACCTGACAACCTTGACGCTGCGGCTATGGTGATCGAGCTGTCTTGTACCTCAAGCGAAAAGCTGTCAGAAAAGTATAAAAATTTGATTGACGAAACGGAAGATAAATTAAAAGAACAAGGGTATTTTGAAGATGACAATATCGGAGAATTTTGGCTTATATTTGAAACACGTCCATATATGCGTCTGTTGGAAAAATATGCTTCTCACTTTGTTCAATGCGGACAGATGCGGCTTGCAATTTCAGTATATGAAAAAATGCTGGAGCTGTGTACTAACGATAATTTAGGTGTACGGTACACTCTTATGCACCTTTATACATACTTAGAAGACGAACAGTCAGCGCTTGAACTTTATGAAAAGTATCCCGAGGAAAGTACGCAATTTTTACTGCCGTTATCCATATTGTATTATAAACTCGGAGATTTACGTAAATCGAATCAATATCTGAAAAAGCTGATTGAAGTAAACGAAGATACACGCAAATTCTTTAACAGTCTGATTGACGGATCTTTAATGGAATCAGCCGGCGATATGACTCCTTATGGATACAGACCGTTTACTATCGAGGAATTCGTAATTGAATGTGAAGAAAACTATTTTCTGTTCTCCAGTATGCCTGAATATTTTGTTTGGGCAAAGAAGAAGGTTAATTCAAAAAGAAAAAAATAGGCATCCCAAAATATTTTGTGTAAAAGTAAAATCATTCAATCAAACAAAGGCTT
>OLWA01003525.1_pt1 | contig 11731 bp, 6 predicted proteins | sample 1673251 | NCBI WGS metagenome assembly OLWA01 (sample SAMEA3178937, study PRJEB25190) | human gut metagenome | biome: human gut; feature: human-associated habitat; material: faeces | place: Austria | collected 2013
GAGCCGTCGTCAATCAGGATGGCTTCCCAATTCGTGTAATCCTGCCTCATCACGATCTTCGGCGTCTTCATCGGTCTGTCGCTCTTCGGTTTCATCGGCGTGATCTTCGGGCCGCTGCTGCTGGCCATGTTCGTCTATTTCGTCAATCTGTTCAAGTGCCGCTACCTCGAAGGCAACCGTATCTGCCCCTGATGCCATTGTCCGAAATCCGACCGCACCGTCCGGCAGCGACCTCTGCATCAGCGCTTTCGTGTCGTATTTTTCGGCGCCGGGAGCCCTTTCGGCCGGTTGTTTTTTACGAAAAGTAACCCCTCGACGATCTTTTTGTGAAAAATTCTCGTAAAAAAGTTGTAATTTCGTACGACTTTATTACCTTTGTTATTGAACTAACAGTAAAATCGGATACAAATGGCAAGAAATCTCAAAATCAGAGACCTGACGTTGCGCGACGGCCAGCAGTCGTCCTTTGCAACGCGTATGAACCAGGCGCAGATCGATCGCTGCCTGCCGTTCTACAAGGATGCGAATTTCTATGCAATGGAGGTGTGGGGCGGAGCCGTACCCGACTCGGTGATGCGTTATCTGAACGAGAACCCGTGGACGCGTCTGGAGACGATCTACAAGGCCGTCGGCAGCGTGTCGAAACTCACGGCCCTTTCGCGCGGCCGCAATCTCTTCGGCTATTCGCCCTATACGGACGAGATTATCGACGGATTCTGCCGCAATTCGATCGCGAGCGGCCTGGGTATCATGCGTATTTTCGATGCGCTGAACGACGTCGACAACGTGAAATCCACGGTCAAATATGTCAAACAGTACGGCGGTATCGCCGATTGCGCCGTCTGCTATACGGTGGATCCGAAATACCCCGAGCTGAGCTTCTGGGACAAACTCAAGGGCAAACGGAATCCGGCACCGGTCTTCACCGACGCCTATTTCCTCGACAAGGCCCGTCAGATGGCCGCCTTGGGCGCCGACATGATTACGATCAAGGACATGTCGGGTCTGATTCCGCCGCGCCGCGTCGCCACGCTGGTCAAACTCTTCAAGCAGAATCTTTCGATTCCGGTCGATTTCCATACCCACTGTACGCCGGGTTACGGTCTGGCTTCGGTGCTGGCAGCCATCGTGGCCGGTGTCGATATCGTCGACACGAACTGCTGGTACTTTGCCGAGGGTACGGGCGCTCCGGCCATCGAGCTGGTCTACGTCTTCTGCAAGAAGCTGGGCATCGACATGGGGGTCAACATGGAGGCCGTTGCGAAGATCAACACGCAGCTGCGTGAGATCCGCAAGGAGCTCAACATGTCGGTCTTCGGCACGGAGAAGCCCGAGCCGAAACCCTTCAACCCGCTGACGGACAAACTTCCGGCCGAAATCGAGGCGCTGTTCGACCGTGCCATCAAGGCCGCTCAGTCCGACGACGAGGCCGCGACGATCGACGCCTGCCGCAAGATCGAGGCCTACTTTGGCTTCCCGGCTCCGAACGAACTCGTGCAGAAGGCCGAGATTCCGGGCGGCATGTACTCGAACATGGTAGCCCAGCTCAAGCAGCTGAAGGCCGAGGAGATTCTGCCGCGTGCCATGGAGCTGATCCCGACGGTGCGTCTGGCTGCGGGGCTTCCGCCTCTGGTGACACCGACGTCGCAGATCGTGGGTGCCCAGGCCGTGAACTGCGCCCTGGACGAGAAGGCCGGCCGTCCGATGTATACGAACAAGTCATCGCAGTTCGTCGGGCTGGTCAAGGGCGAATACGGCAAGACGCCGGTGAAGATCGACCCGGAATTCCGCTTCAAGATCTGCGGTGTGCGTGAGGAGACTCCCTACGACACGTCGAAATACCAGATGCAGCCCAATCCGACGCTTCCCGAGGCCGGAGGCGTGAAACTGGCCGCCAACGAGAAGGAAGTCCTGCTGCTGGAGCTGTTCCCGCTTGTTGCGAAGACCTTCCTGACGAACGAGAAGGTGAAGGCCTACGAGGCTTCGAAACCTGCAGCTGATCCGGTTGAAGAGAAGGCTGCCGAGCCCGAAGCCGCACCGATCACCATTACGGGCAAGGCCGTAACGGCTCCGCTGCCGGGTCGTGTGATCGAACTGAAGGTGAAGGTCGGCGACAAGGTGAAGGCTGGTGACGAGGTGATGGTTCTGGAGGCCATGAAGATGGAGAACTCCATCACGACGGATTATGCCGGCGAGGTGAAGCAGATCTTTGTCAGCGTGGGCCAGAACGTGCCGACGGATGCTCCGCTGGTTGATATCGGTTGATTGAACATCCAGACATCCTGAACGAAAAGCCGTCCGTAACTTTGGTTGCGGGCGGTTTTTTTGTGGAGAGGCGGCGAATTCAAATTCGGATTTCCATGGCCGGTCGTTTTTTGGAAGGCGGGCCGCACCGCTTGACCGAGTGTCTGTTTGTGGTCGGAAGTGCCCGGATTCAAGTCGGTTTGTGGCTCTCGACGGGAAAACGGCGGGAGTTTTCGCACAGACAGTTGCAAGCGGGGGCAATGCCTGTTGTAACAATGTGTTACAACAGGGGAGTGGGGAAAAGCAAGATAGGAATAAAAGAAAAGCACTTACATCGCTGTAAGTGCTTGGCTCTTGGGTGGTAGCGGGAGAGAGACTTGAACTCTCGACCTCATGATTATGAATCATGCGCTCTAACCAGCTGAGCTATCCCGCCATTGCTTATTTGCGTGTGCAAAGGTAATGGAAAAATCCAAACCTGCAAAATATTTGGGCGAAAAATCGCGGGAAAATATCATCTCTTTGGGATTGGCATTGATTTTGAGCCACCTGCGGAAAACCGAAAATTGATGACATCCGCCGTATCCAACCCTCAGAAACCGGCAGACTGGCTGGGATCCCTCAAATTGTTGGCAGGAGTAACCCTGCTCGTGGCCCTTTCGTGGGAGATTATTGCCGGGGATCACGTCCATCTCTCCACGACCTATCTGACGATCCAGTTTTTCGTCTGTGTGATTTTTCTTTACGATTTTCTCCTCCGTCTGATGCAGGCCGAACACCGGGGGCGTTTTTTCGTGCGTCATCTGTTCTACCTGCTGATCTCGATTCCGTACCTGACGCTGATCTCGTGGACCGGTATCCGCATGACCCATGACTGGGGCATTCTGGTCGGTTTGATTCCGATGTTGCGGGCCTTTCTGGCGATGTTCATCATCGTCGGATGGATGGTTCGCGGGAACAGGCTGCAGTGGATTTTTGCGGCCTATCTTTTCACGGTGGTAGTTTTTACCTACCTTTCGGCGCTGGTCTTCTACGACTACGAGGTGTTGGTGAATCCGAAACTCGAGGGCTTCGGCAATGCCCTGTGGTGGGCGTGGATGAACGTCACAACGGTCGGGGCGGAGATCTTCCCGGTCACGGCTGTCGGCAAGGTTGTCTGCGTGCTGCTGCCGTCGTTGGGCATGATGTTCTTTCCGATCTTCACGACCTATGTCCTGCAGGAGTACACCCATAAGAAGGGGGAGTAGCCTTCTGTAAACCTCCCGGCCGTTGTTACGGCCGGGAGGTTAAAATTGCCGGAACAGCGTTATTTTACGCTTTTCGGCACACGCGGCTCCGTCAGGACCGGGCGGCGATCCCGTTCAACCCGATCAGCTGCACACGCTGTTCCAGGTCGCCGACGTCGGGCCGCGAGTGCCGCTGGGTGAACGAGCGGTAGTTGTAGACGGTGCGGATCGAACAGTGCAGCAGCGCGGCGATGGTCGCCGTGTCGGTGATGCCCAGGCGGATCAGCGCGTAGATGCGCAGCACGGTGGTCAGCTCGCCGTCGTGACGCCCCTCGGTGCGGGCCTCGTCGGCAAGCAGGCCGTTCATCTCGTCGATGAACGAGGGAAAAAGCCCGAGGAAGGTCTTGTCGAAAAGCGCATAGAACTCCTTCAGCTCGTCGTTGCGGACGTTGCTGCGGGCGCATTCGCGGCGAAGTTCGGCGATCCGGTCGTCGCGCAGCATCTTGTTGACATACTGATACGTACCCGAGAGTTTGTTGATATATTCCGAAATCGTCTGGAGAAAGCCCCCGATATAGACCTCCTTGATCCGGTTGGCATCGGCGATCCGGAGGTTCTGCGCGCTCAGGCGGTCGTTCGTCTCGCGCAGGCTCCGGGCCAGGCCGTTGAGTTTGTCGTTCGATTCGCGGAGGGTTTGCTGCACGGCGCAGAGCTTCCGGTTGCGGGACAGCACGTAAAGCCCCGCGGCGACGGCCGAGACGAAAAAGAGCAGGATGACGACGATCAGCACGATGTACATCGTGTGCAGGCGGGCGTTGCGCTCGCTGTAAGCCGCCTCGATCTGCGGCAGGATGGCCATGTCGCGCCACGAGCGGCTCGGGGAGTTGAAGAAACGCGTGTCGCGGATCGCCACGCGGATATAATCCATCGCCCGATCGACGTCGCCCCGGTTGAAAAGCTCCTCGGAGACGGTGCACAGCGACCCGTGGTCACGCACGGCGGACTGGATGTCGGCCATGGCCGAACGTATGAACCAGGCGAGTTCCTCGTCGGGACGCCCCGCCTTCCCCTCGAGCTGCGCCTTGTGGTTGGCGGCCTTGGCGTAGGAGTGGGAATCGGAAGGGACCGAGACCAGCAGGCTGTCGCAGAGGGTCGAAGCCTCGGACCAGTCCTTGCGGACGATGGCATCCATATACCCGTAGTACAGGCTCGTGAAGGTGTCCTCGCTGATTTCCGCCGCGCTGACCGCATAATAGTGCTCGCGCCGGCGGAAAAGGTCGCGGCGTTCGCCCGGCTCGGTCAGGGCGTAGAGTTCGCGGTTCATGCGATGCCGGGCGACATAATAGGATTGCAGCGCCCGGCGGCTGACGTGCACCGTGTCGCGGATGCCGCTCAAGATCTCCTCGGCCTCGTAGAAACGTCCGCCCAGGCTGTAACAGAGCGCAATCCCGGAGCGGGCACGCATGATCAGGTCGTTGTCGCCGGTCTCCTCGGCCAGCGCAAGAGTTCGCCGGAGGTAGAGAAGCGCGAAGTCGCTCTGGTAGGAGTTGTAATTTTCGGCGAGCCGCTCGGTCAGGTCGAAACGCTCGCGCAGCGAAAGCCCGTCGCGGGTCAGGGCGCACTTGAGCGAATCAATGCGGGATTCGCGCCGCGCCGTGTACTCGCCGCTGCGGGCGATCACCCGATCGAGACTGCGGAACAGCTCCTGCAGGTCGGTCTTTTCACCCGGGGAAGCCGGAGCCGCGGACAGCGCGGAGAACAACGCTGCGGCAAGAAGGAGGATTTTCATTTCAGGTTTCGGTTTAATGCAAACATAGCGTTTTAATAACACAAAAGCAAATCAGAAGAAAGGGCCTGTGTATTACAAATGTATTAAAAAGTAAAATATCAAAGTTTCAGCATTTACATAACGCACGGGGGTGTAAAAATCGAACATGCTGACAATAAACAAGATAAGATTTACATTCATTTACATTTTCGGGCAAGGCCCTTTCCGCATATTTATTAAGGGCTATCTTTGTAATGAAAATATTTTCAATATTCACCCGAAATTTAGCTAAAATTTTCCAAACTTTTTCAGACCAATTAACCTAAATGCTATGAGAACAACTCTATCTCTGAAAATCCCGAAGAGGAGCGTCACCCCGCTGATCGCGGTACTGCTGCTGACCGGCACGGTATCTCTGGGCACAGCCTGCGACGACGACAAGGACTACTCCCGCAGGGAACACATCGAGTGGTCGAACTCGCCCGAGTTCGAAGAAGCGCTGACGGGAACCCTGCACATCCCCGTCAGAGCGTCGAAAGAGCAGGACGCCACTCCGTTCAAAAGATCCATCTATATCAGAAGCAATGTGGCTTATCAGGTCGGATTCGAAGGCGAAAAGGAAGAGTCCGGAGAACTGCCGGCCGAGGAGTGGCTCAACGTCGACGAAATCAAACGCGGCGTCAGGCCCGGAATCGACGAACTGGTCCTGCTGATCACCCCGCACACGGAGTCCTACGTAGAACGGAAAGGGTGCATCTCGCTGCACACCGACGTCGAATTTCTCAATGAATTCATCGCTGTGGTGCAGGGATTCCCGAAATACACCAAAGATTACGAGGGCAACTTCGACTGGCTGAAGTACGGTTCGGCGGAACCTCTGGAGACCCGGGGCGAAACGCCGATCGACAGCTGGACCGCCGACCAGAAGAAAATGGGGCTGGAATCGACGCCCGCACAGGAGGGAGGCACGGCCTACTGCTACGGCAAAAACGGCTACGTCAAGCTCGGCGACGACGCCGGACACGGAGCCAACCTGCTGACCCCGTACGATCCGGGCATCCGGAACGACACGGCCGCCATGGTCCGTTTCAACGCCATCGCCTATGCGGCGGCCGACGGCACGAAAGACAACGACGAACTGACTGTGCGGATCACGGGAGGCGGGCAGTTCGCCGACGGAACCACCGAGAAAACCGTCCGTGTGGGACACCTCGACCCCACGGCCGCGGAGCTTCCGACGGCCATGTGGAAAAACTCCCAGCAGGAGTTCATCATCTTCTCCCACCCCAAAAATCCCTTTACGAGCAACACGCGCATGGAACTGATGGCCGGCAAATACGAGATGGAGAGCGGCAACACACGCATCTTCATCGACAACCTCTACGTGCTGCGCCTGAAATGGTACGATTTCGAAGACCTGTTCGGCAAACTCCCCTGGGAACAGAATGCCCCGCGACACTAAAAACCCAAACTACGACATACGATGAAAAAATTCTACACCAAGCGCTTCAGCCTGATCTGCGCCTTCGCCGCCTCGGCCCTATTGCTCGGGGGGGGGTGCAGCGAGGATGAAACGGAGCCGGCTATCGGCTCGAAAGGCGTCAGCAGCGAAGTCTTCGTCTCCAGCGACGCAGGCTCCCGCACCATCAAGGTAGAGACCTCCGGACCGTGGCAGGCGCGGCTCACGCCCGAGACCAGACTCTGGGTCTCGGTCGACGGCGCCGACAGCGGCGAAACGGGCGGCTCGCTCAACCTCAATTACCGGACCAACAACTCGCTTCCCCGCAAGGGAACCATCCTCGTCTCATCGGCCCGCCAGCAGGTCGTCGACACGATTTACCTGATGCAGTACGGCACGACGCCGCTCCTGGAGTTCAAGTACATCGGAAAACAATATTCGTCCGTTAGCACGATCGACTCCGTTGCGATCGACACCAACATTCCGCTGTCCAAAAAAATCTACTGGACGGTCGTTTACGACGAGAATTCCGCTGCCGAGCCGTGGGCCGACAGCGTCAGCTACGCCCAGGATTTCAAATATTTCCGGTTCCGGATCGCCGACAACAAGAAATTCGAGCCTCGCACGGCGCGGTTCCGGCTCCGATTTCAGGACGACTGGGGCGAAGATCACACAACCTATTTCACAGCCTATCAGGGTATCCCGGGCGGTACGGCGGAGACCCGCGAGATGACCTTCGAGGAGCTGCGCGGGCTGATCGCGGAGGCGGAAGGCGAGATCACCCTCGATCAGGACATCGCCGTAAGCGGCACGGTCATCAGCGACTGGGCCTCGCCCAACATGGCCGGAAGCCCCATGCCCAAGGCCGCGGAGAAACCCGACCTGGGCATCAACGACTGCACGGCCTACATGCAGAACGCCGACGCCTCGCTGGGTCTCGCCCTCGTCACGACCGACGCCCAGCAGAACAACCTGCAACGATATGACAAACTCAAACTCTGGTGCAAGGGCCTCACGCTGACCAAGCGGAGCAACCCCGAGCGCTACACGCTCAGCGGCGTGACGCAGGACCACATCGTCACCAAAGAGGCCGGAACGGCCGAAGAGCTGCCCGCGAAGCGGCGCTTCATCGACCAGCTGACCGACGCCGACATCTACACCCAGGTGACGCTCAAACGCTGCCAGATGGCCGTGCGCACCGGACGTTTCATCCCCGTGCACATCAACTACACCAACAGTTTCAACAACTACTACCCCGCAGCCGTACTCGACCGTCACGGCGACATGATCTACCTGATGACCAACCACGGCTGCGACTGGCGTTTCAAGGAGATGCCCGACGGCGAGGGAACGATCACAGGCATCATCGTACACGAGCCTTACACCTTCTTCGAGCGGGGCGGCGACATCGGCCGTTACCAGATCCGCAACGTGACGCGCGAGGACATCGCGCTGGACGAATCGGCCGACAACGTCTTCTCGGCCGTGGCCGTGGAGTGGAGTCCCAACGGCAGCAAGGACCCCCGCGCTTACGCATTCCCGCAGTATCCGCATCCGGCAACCGACAGCGGTCAGGCGCATTGCGTGGCCGCAACGACGGGTTCGGGACTCTCGTTTATGAGCACCTACGCCTGGCTGGCCGTCGGCAGCGCCTACCGGGCCGCCGAAAACGGGCTGACCATCAACAACGCCTCGTGGGGCCACAAACAGCTGTGGGACACGGCGAAGAACACGGGAAACTCCCTGATCTTCGAGTTCTCGACGCAGGGCGTCAGCTCCACGCAATGCTCCTTCGTCTTCACCTGCCGCTACCACTCGGCACAGGGCGGACTGCGCTACTGGACGGCGGAATATTCGCTCGACGGCGACAACTGGAAGAAGCTCACCGATTTCACGGTTCCCGACAACGGCAACTGGGGCAACATGCAGCTCGAGCAGCTTTCGGGCGACAAGAACGTGTGGATGCAGGTTCCCACCGAGATTCTGGGACAGAGCGTGGCATGGATCCGCCTGCGCCCCGTGCAGAACAAGATCGGCACGGCGACGACCTACGACACCGCGACCATCGCATCCAACGGGCAGGTAGCCAACGCATTCACCGTCTCCTACGCAGCCCTGCGTTACAACAAATAAACCAGCGAACGACATGAAAACATACGACACGATACAGATGCTGCGCCGGCTGGCTTTCGGGGCGACGCTGCTCACGGCCACGGCCCTGCTGCCCGCCTGCGACGACGATCCCGCCGCACCGGACGAGGAACTGACGACCGATCCGGGAACGAGCGTCCAGCCCGAAACCCTGCGTTTCATCAGTTACAATATTCTCGAGGGCATGAAGCTCGACAAAGCCCAGAACTTCGACAACTTCGTCGACTGGGTGAAGGAGAAGGATCCCGACTTCATGGCCCTCTGCGAGTGCAACGCATTCACCGAGGAGTCGCTCACGGCCCTTGCCGGCCGCTACGGGCACCCCTACGCCATACTCTGCAAGGAGAGCGGATTTCCGGTGGGGCTGACGTCGAAATACCCCATCGAACTGCGCAACCGCCTGCTCGAAGACGTTCCCCTCTGGCACGGAGCCATCCACACCCGCATCAAGGACATCAACATCGTGGTGCTGCACCTCTATCCCTTCGGAACCTATCCCAACGGGCAGGGCGCAGCCGGGACGGGCAACACCTACCGCGACCGGGAGATCAACTGCATCCTCGACAGCACCATCCGCCGCTATCCGGTGGAACCGCTGTGGCTGATGGCGGGCGACTTCAACTCCTATTCGCCCAAGGATGCCGACGCGATGCCCGCGAACACCTATTTCGAGACGCATTCGATCGTACTCAAGAGCGGCTACTGCGACGCCCTGCGCGACCGCCACAGCCAGTTCTTCCACACCGTTCCCACCCCCTACAACGGCGAATCGACGGCGGATCAACGGCGGATCGACTTCATCTACGCCTCGCAGGCCGTGATGCGTGAAATAACCGACTCGCGCATCATCTACGACGAATTTACCGCCACGCATTCGGACCACTACCCGGTGATGATCGAATTCCGCCACTACCCCTCCGGGAAGCAAGCATCAGGAGTTGCACTTAAATAAAAATTCGCATGAAACAATATATCATATTACTGATCCTGCTGGTTTCGGGAGCGCTGACGGCAGCGCCTGCCTTCGCGCAGAAAAGCGGAACCAAACATACCGTAACGGGCAAGGTTACGGACCAGAGCGGCGAGCCGCTGATCGGCGCGACCGTACTGGTGACGGGCACGACGAACGGCGCCAGCACCAACGCCACGGGCGATTATTCGATCCAGGTTCCCGAAGGCGCTTCGCTGACCTTCCAGTACATCGGCTATGAAGCCAAAACCGAAAAGGTCGGCGCGCGCACGAAGGTCGACGTGAAACTCGAACAGAGCAAGCAGACCATCGACGAAGTGGTCGTGATCGGCTACGGCACGGTGAAGAAAACCGACCTGACGGGTTCGGTGGCCAACGTCAAGATGAGCGACATCAAGGACGTGCCGGTGGTTTCGGTCGACCAGGCCCTCCAGGGCCGCATCGCCGGCGCCGACATCATGGCCACGACCGGAGAGCCGGGCGCCACGACCTCGATCCGTATCCGCGGCACGCGCTCGATCTCGGCATCGAACGAACCGCTGATCATCGTCGACGGCGTCATCGACGGCATTCACGACCTGAACGACATCAACTCCGCGGACATCGAGTCGATCTCGGTGCTGAAGGACGCCTCGTCGACGGCCATCTACGGCGCACGCGGCTCGAACGGCGTGATCGTGATCACGACCAAGAAGGGCCGCGGCATAGACGGACGCCCCAACATCACCTTCAAGACCGACCTGGGATTTTCGCAGCTCCCGCGTCAGCTCGACATCATGGATGCCACGGAGTTCGCCCGCTACCGCAACGACTACGCCTATTTCTTCTCAAGCGCCGACGGCAACGATAAAATCGAACCCGACTCACCGATGTCGAAATACCCCTTCCCCAACCCCGAGGCCAAAGGCGTCGGCACGAACTGGATCGACACCATCACGCGCACGGCGCTCTATCAGAATTACGACCTTTCGATTTCGGGAGCCTCCGCGAAAAGCTCCTACTACGCCTCGGCCGGATTCAACGAAACGCAGGGAATCATCGACAACAGCGGGCTGAAACGTTACTCGGCGCGCCTGAAGGTCGACCACGAGTTCGCCAAATGGCTCAAGGCCGGACTGAACCTGAGCTACACCTACCGCGATCAGGACGAAAACCTGGCCACCATCGGCGGAACCAACTGGTGGAACGCCGCCGTGTTCCTCAGCCCGTTCCTCTCCCCCACATCCGACATGAACGACCTGTGGTACTCGGGACAGAAATTCAACAACCCGCGCATCATGCTCGACCACTGCCTCAAGAACGCCCGGCGCATTTCGCTCAACAACAGCGCATTCGTCGAAGTGACCCCCGTCAAGGGACTGAAGTTGCGCAGCCAGTTCACCTACTACTCCTACCAGCGCCACGGACGCTACTACGAGCCGGGATACCTGCCGGCCAAGAAGGAGAACGAAGGCGGTTACGCCAGCCGCGACGAGTACGACGACACGAGTTTCTCAAGCGAAAATACGGTCTACTACGAATTGCGCCCCAAGAGCGGCCACAATTTCGACGTGCTGGGCGGATACACCGCGCAGATCAAGTACGACAACAACTTGAGCATCACCGGGCGCGGCTACACGCTCGACGAACTCACCTGGAACAGCATGGCCGCGGTTCCCGACAAGCAGAACACCTCGATCAGCACCAACCACACGGACTGGACCAAGATGTCGGTGTTCGGACGTCTGAACTACAACTACAAGGAGCGTTACTACGTTACGTTCACGGCCCGTTACGACGGCGCCTCGAACTTCGCGGCCAACAACAAGTGGGCATTCTTCCCGTCGGCGGCCGTCAAGTGGAATCTGGCCAACGAGAACTTCCTGAAAGACTGCGACTGGATAGACGACCTGTCGATTCGCGTGAGCGCCGGT
>OLWA01003527.1_pt1 | contig 11728 bp, 10 predicted proteins | sample 1673251 | NCBI WGS metagenome assembly OLWA01 (sample SAMEA3178937, study PRJEB25190) | human gut metagenome | biome: human gut; feature: human-associated habitat; material: faeces | place: Austria | collected 2013
AGCACTCCATCGAGGTCAGCCATATCGCCGGCATGATGGCGGCGGAGCTGGGCGCCGACGTACAGGCGGCCAAGCGCGCCGGTCTGCTGCACGACATCGGCAAGGCGCTGGATCACGAGTTCGAGGGCACCCATGTGGCGCTGGGCGTGGAATACGCCCGCAAGTACCGCGAAAAAGAGGACATCATCCACGCGATCCAGGCGCACCACGGCGACGTGGAGTGCAAAACGCTGGTGGCCTGTCTGGTGCAGGCGGCGGACGCCATTTCCGCAGCCCGTCCCGGCGCGCGGCGCGAGAATCTGGAGAACTACATCAAGCGTCTGGAAAAGCTGGAGGAGATCACCAGCAGCTATCCCGGCGTGGAGAAGAGCTACGCGATCCAGGCCGGCCGCGAGGTGCGCGTCATGGTCAAGCCCGAGCAGGTCAGCGAGGACGAGATGGTCATTCTGGCGCGGGAGCTGGCCAAGCGTATCGAGAGCGAGCTGGAATATCCCGGCCAGATCAAGGTACACGTCCTGCGCGAGACGAAGGTCGTGGAGTACGCGAAATAAAAATTTAATATCCACCCGGAGCAGGTGTGCGTTGCACACCTGCTCCGCTTTTGTTATAATGAGCGGTACAGAGACAGAGACAACGTCGTACCCCATGGAGGATGGAAAGCATGAAACGTTTTGTACTGTTGATCCTGCTGCTGGCCATGGCATTGAGCATGACCGGCTGCCTGACCGTTACCGGCGGCAATGACCAGCCGGACGAGCGCCCGCCGGAGGAGCAGCACCTGACCGCCGACGTGGACGAGACGGAGGTCTGGCACCGCCGTCATGACGATGTGTGGAGCGGGCAGGACGAGCCGGAGCTTGTCAGCCGGGACTTTGAGCGCATCAGCGGCGCGGCGGCCAACGGCATGACCGTGGGGCAGGAGCTGCTGCTGCTGGATTTCATGGACTGCTACTACCAGTCCATCAGTCAGCTGCGGGTCATCGACCCCGCCGACCTGTTCGCGGAGCCGAAGGAGGTGGCCTACCACAAGACCATCTGGCACGATCTGTGCGTCATCCGCAAGCTGTCGCCCATCGACCTGACCATGACCTCGTACAGCTACGCTCTGCGCTGCGAGTCCATTACCCCGTCGGAGGAGACGGAGGGCGACGTGGACATGGTGCTGCGGGAGAGCAACGTGACGTACTTCGCCGGGCTGAACGGCATCCCCTCGGAGCAGTTCGGCATCAAGCACACCTTCACCCTGCGGGGCGTGGGCGACCGCTGGCTCATCGTCAGGCACTGGTCGGACGACAACGCCTATTACAGCGCCGACTACGACGAGGAGACGCAGCAGGACAGGAACTTCCCCGCCATCACCGACTACATTCAGGCGCGGCGTGAGCTGCCCCGCGATGAACAGACGGTGTCCGCCACCGCCGCCCATCCCTACGACCGCGCCGCCGCCCGGCAGTATATGCTCTCCTATGTGGGCAAGCGGAACGGGGACTTCAAGGCCTATGACGACTACGGCGGCAACTGCATGAACTTCGGCTCCCAGGTGCTGCTGTCCGGCGGCATCCCCATGGACACCTCCGGCGGCTACGAGACGGGCTGGTACTGGTACAGCGCCAGCCAGACCACACTGCCCTGGGTCAACGTAGGCTGGTTCCTGGAGTACGCCGCGGCGGAGCGGGAGCACGGCCTTGTGGCTGTGGTGAACGCCCCCTATTTCACCGGCGAGACAGGCGACATCATCACCATGGGCGTGGAGGAGCCGGCCAACCACACCACCGTCATCCTGGACACGATCAAGGACGAGAACGGCGCGGTGGTGGACTATCTGCTGTGCTCCAACACGGCGGATCTGCGGAATTTCCCCGCGTCCGCGTATTACTATACCAACCGCCAGCTGACAAAGATCATCGGCTGGAACGACTGAGCAAGGAGGCGTATTCCGTGGAATACAACATTCTGGCGCTGGGCGATGTGGCCAGCGAGACAGGCTTACAGCTGCTGGAAAAGAAGCTGCGGGCGTTCAAAAAAGAGCATCATGTGCGCTTCACCGTGGTCAACGGGGAGAACATCTCCGGCAGCGGCCTGACCCGCCCGCAGGCGGAGGCTCTGTTCGCCGCCGGCGCGGACGTGGTGACGCTGGGCAACCACACCTTCGGCAAGCCCCAGATCGCCTCGTATCTGGACGAGGAGCGCTATATCCTGCGCCCGGCCAACTTCACCGGCCGCGCGCCGGGGCACGGCTACCAGCTCATCGACTGCGGCGCGTTCACCGTGGCGGTGCTGGTGCTGATCGGCCGGTGCGACCTGGATTTCAACGCGGAGAATCCCTTCACCACGGCGGACAAGCTGCTGCGCGCCCAGACGGACAAGCCCACCTTTACGCTGGTGGAGTTCCACGCGGGCGCTACCAGCGAAAAGCTGGCGCTGGCCTACTATCTGGATGGCCGCGTGTCCGCCCTGTGGGGCACCCACACCCATGTGCCCACCGCCGACATGCAGGTGTTCCCCAAGGGCACCGGCTACGTCACCGATCTGGGCATGACGGGACCCATCCGCTCCGTGCTGGGCATCCGGCCTGAGCAGTCGGTGGAGTTCTTCCTGGGCGGGCTGCCGGGGCGGTATCAGGCGGCGGAGGGTCCCTGCTCCGCGCAGGGCTGCCTGTTCACGCTGGACAGCGCCACCGGCCTGTGCACCGCCGTGGAGCGGATCGAGATCAGATAAAATTACACATGCGCGCCACCGGCGCGCGGAAAGAAGGAGCCATCATGTCTGTTGAAAAAGTGAGAGAATACCTGACGCCCTACGGCGTGGCCGACCGTATGCGGGAATTTGAGGTGTCCAGCGCCACGGTGGAGCTGGCGGCTCTGGCCGTGGGCGTGGAGGGCGCGCGGATCGCCAAGACCCTGAGCTTCAAGGTGGGGGAGGATCCCATCCTCATCGTGGCCGCCGGCGACGCCAAGGTGGACAACAGCAAGTATAAGCATTTCTTCGGCGCCAAGGCCAAGATGCTCACCGCCGAGGAGGCGGTGGAGCGCATCGGCCACGCCGTGGGCGGCGTGTGCCCCTTTGCCCTGCCCGACGATGTCAAGACGTATCTGGACGTGTCCCTGAAGCGGTTCGACACCGTGTTCCCCGCCGTGGGCAGCGCCGCCAGCGCCATCGAGCTGACCTGCGATGAGCTGGAGCGCTGCTGCGGCAAGAACTTCGTCCAGTGGGTGGACGTGTGCAAGGGCTGGCAGCCGGAGGAGGCGTAAATGGTGCGCATACTGCACGCGGGCGACTTCCATCTGGACAGCGCCTTCGGCGCGCTGACGCCGGAGCAGTCGCGGCAGCGCCGCATGGAGAGCCGCCGCAGCCCGGAGCGTCTGGTGGACTGGGCCAACGACCACGGCGTGCAGCTTCTGCTGCTGGCGGGCGACCTGTTTGACGGCGGGGATCTCTGCGGCGACACCGCGCCCCTGTTGGCACAGGCGCTGGCGCAGTTCCGGGGACAGGCGGTCATCGCGCCGGGCAACCACGACCCCTACACGCCGGAAAGCCCCTACGCCCGCACCCCGTGGAGCGAGAACGTCCACATCTTCACCGAGGATCGGATGCAGACCTTCTCCTTCCCGGAGCTGGGCTGCGCCGTCCACGGCGCGGCCTTCACCGCGCCGGAGTGCCCGGCGGATCGCGTGCTGTCCGGCTTCCGCGCCCCGGAGGACGGCCTGATACACATCGGCCTGCTTCACGGCGATGTCACCGGCTCCGCCAGCCGCTACCGCCCCCTGCGCACGGCGGATATCGCCGCCAGCGCTCTGGACTATCTGGCGCTGGGACACGTCCACGCCGCGGCGCTGAGCGCCGCCGGAGACGTGTCCTACGGCTACTGCGGCTGCCCGGAGGGGAGAGGCTTCGACGAGCTGGGCGACAAGGGCTTCCTGACCGGTCAGGTGGAGCGCGGCCATGCGGAGCTGCGGTTCGTGCCCTTCGCCCGGCGGCGCTACTGCATCGTGCAGGCGGACGTCACCGACGGCGACCCGCTGGCGGCGCTGGAGCGCACCCTGCCCCACGACACGGAAAGCGACATCTACCGCATCCGGCTCACCGGCACCCCGGAGGAGCCGCCGCGCCTGCCTCTTTTGCAGGAGGTGCTGGCGGAGCGCTTCTTCGCCCTGCAATTGCGGGACGAGACGTCCGTGCGCCGCGAGGTATGGGACAGATGCGGCGAGGATACCCTGCGCGGCCTGTTCTTAGAGGAGCTGCGCCGCCAGTATGACGCTGCCCCGGACGACGGTGCCCGCCGCCGCATCGAGCAGGCGGCGCGCTTCGGCGCAGCGGCCATGGACAACCGGGAGGTATGAGTATGAAGAACATTCTGATGATCGGCACCGGCGGCACCATCGCCAGCGAGATGACGCCCTCCGGCCTGACGCCGGAGCTGAACAGCAAGCAGCTGCTGTCCTTCGTGCCCCGCATCGGGGAGCTGTGCCATGTGGACTGCATCCAGCTGTACAGCCTGGACAGCACCAACATCCGCCCCGCCCACTGGCTGGGCGTGGCAAGGATCATTCAGGAGAGCTATGACCGCTGCGACGGCTTCGTCATCTCCCACGGCACGGACACCATGGCCTACACCGCCGCCGCCCTGAGCTATCTGGTGCAGGGCAGCCCCAAGCCCATCGTCCTCACCGGCGCCCAGAAGCCCATCTGGTTCGACGGCACGGACTCCAAGCGCAACCTGACCGACGCCTTTCTCTACGCCTGCCGGGGCTGCGGCGGCGTGCAGATCGTCTTCAACGGCAAGGTCATTCTGGGCACCCGTGCCCGCAAGACCTGCTCCAAGAGCTTTCAGGCCTTCTCCAGCGTCAACTACCCCGATCTGGCGGTGCTGCAGGACGAGCACCTGCTGCAATACATGCGCTGCGCCTGCTACCCCCGGCCTGTGTTCTACGACACGCTGGACGACAGCGTGGGACTGCTGAAGCTGATCCCCGGCACGCCTGCGGCGGTGCTGGAGTTCATGCTGGAGCGGTTCGACGGACTGGTGATCGAGTCCTTCGGCGTGGGCGGCCTGCCGGAATACGAGGGCGACGCCAGCTATTACGACATCATCCGCCGCGGCGTGGAGCGGGGCAAGCTGGTGGTCATGACCACCCAGGTGCCCAACGAGGGCAGCAATCTGGCGGTGTACCATGTGGGCGGGCGGCTGAAAAGCACCCTGCGGCTGCTGGAGGCCTTCGACATGACCACGGAGGCGGCGGTGGCCAAGCTCATGTGGATCTTAGGCCAGACCCGCGACTTCGACGAGGCGGAGAAGCTGTTCTACCAGCCCGTGGCGCGGGACATCCTCTACGAAAACTGAACCCTCCCGGCGTCTCTCGTAGGGGCGGATGCCCACATCCGCCCCGCATGACCATTGCACCTTGTAGGGCGGGACCCACGTGTCCCGCCCTACAGCGCGCCGCGCTGTCATTCCGCCCCGCATGACTGTTTCCCCCGGCTCCGCCGGGGGATTTTTGCATTTCAGGGCGGTCAGAGTGCATTTTGCGGCATCCGTCCCCCCTGCGCGGAAAAGCCTGCTATACTGCCATTATGTCAGACCGCGCCGGCGAGGGTACAGCGCGGAACAGAGAGAAAAGGATGGATGGCCGATATGAAGAAGCGCATTCTGTCACTGATACTGGCTTTGCAGATGGCGGCGACCCTGCTTCCCACCAGCGTATGGGCGGAAGGGGAGGACACCGCTGTGGCGGAGCCTGCCATAAGCGCAGAGGAGCCGGTGGAGACGCCGGAGCCTGCGAACACCGAGGAATCCGCGGTCACAGAGGAACCTGCGCAGCCCACCGAAACGGAGGACACCGAAGACGCGGCGGATACCGCCCAGATACCGGAGCCCGTGGCGGTGACGGAGACGGTGGAGCTGGAGCCGGTCACGGCTGCGGCCATGAACACAGCGGAGGAGGAGAACACCAAGTTCCTTGACCGGTTTATCCCCGTCAGACAGGTGTACGCCGCAAAGCCCAACAGCAACTACCATGTGCCCACCGACGGCTCGTCGCTCCCCTTCAGCATCGGCACCAACTATATCCACGACAACTATTCGGATTTCAGCACCAAATGGGAGCGCAAGGACTTCATAGACTGCTACTTCAAGACCACCTATCTGGGCACCTACGGTACGCTGGATAAGGAAATCATGAAGGACTATTTCTGCTACGGCGACGAGGTGTCCTACAAGATCGCCATGAACGAAATGGAGATACCGGAGGGCTCCAACTACAGCAAGTGGATCGATAAGGACACCATCATCGTCCAGATCGACCTGTACGACGAGAATAAGCAGTTCATAAAAACTGTCAACAAATACAGCGCTATCATGGCGGTGGCGGAGGACGGCACCTTCCTGACATTCTCCATGCCATACAAGCCAAGGCATTTGGACTGCTCCCTCTTTTTCTCCCGGCAGGACGACCTTTTCAAGGCGACAGACACATGGAATCAGCTGCAAAATCCCAGCAAAGCCCTGAGCATCCAGCCGGTGGACAGCTGGATCACGGACATCGATGTGGTGAACAACCTGCTGGGCGACATCCCGGAGTTCGAGTATGAGTTCATCCAGCACGGGGAGATCACCGGCAAAGAGCAGTACATGACCAACAACATCATCAGCGCCAACGAGTTCATCGACCCCTACGACACCTACTATATGGTGGGGCGCGATGGAAACAACATCGACCCGGTGGTGAAGGTGAGGATCGAGAACGTAAAGGACTACGCGGAATATCTGTATGCACGCGGCGGTGATACGTGGCGGCACCTGCTGCTAAAGGACGGTAGGTTTATCGCTGTGGGCAGCGGCGGCAAGACGATGGAGGTGGCCACCGGCGTCACGCAGATATCCCGGTCGCACTACCTGAAGAATGGCGCGCTGCACTACTTGGGAACGGTCAGCGGCAAGATGATAGACGAGGAGCTGGTGTACAGCGGCGTCAAATCCTATGCCGAGCATATCTACGGCGCTGTTGTGGGCTACATCAAGAATGACGGCAGCTGCTATCTGCAATACTCCTACTCCGCCTGTGAAGAGGCCTACGGAAAAGGAGCCTTCAAGGTGATGGATAAGGGGCAGGCGAAGATGATCGTGCCCGGCGGCATCATTGATAAGAACAACACCTTCTACCGCTGGACGGAGAAGGTGACCGGCCTGGGCTATGACGAGGCGGCGTGGAGCCGCGGCGAGTTTATTGAATACAACGATTATGAACTCGGCAAAGAATATATGACGGACAACGCTGTGCGCGTGTTCTCCTATGAAAAGTTCCTGGGGCAGTATGACCCTGACACCACCATCAAGACCGGCTTCGTGCAGAACGCAAGGGGCGAGATGTGGGCGTTCGGCCTACAGGCAAGGGTCGATATGGGCATTATGGAGGAGAACGGTCAGAAGGAGCTGATCAAGCACATCTTCCCCGTATTCGAGAGCCAGCAGCCCGCATGGAAGGACAACGGCCACTTTGTGGGCTTTGTGCCGGAGGAGAACGGCAACCCCTACGCCATGGTGGCCAACCACTGCTCCAACAACGTACCGAAGGTGGGCAAGATGGCGGCAGACTATCTCAGCGATGTGCCCGGCGGCTACAAGGCCACGGATCGCTATACCTACGCCTTTGACAACAACGCCGACGACGGCACCTCTGTCAGACAGTTCCGGATGGTGCCCACGGAATTCCACTACCTGAACGACAGCAGCGAGGTGTTCATGGCGCTGAATACCTCCACCAACCCCGTGGGCAATCTGTATCTGCTGCCCAACGTGGCGCGCAGCTCCTATCACCTGAACAACAGCCGCTGCAATACCGTGCTGCTGGAGCGGACGGACGGCTCCATGTGGATGACGCAGCTTTATCCCAGATCCTCCGCCTCCATCACCGTATCCAAGCTGGGCGGCTGGGAGTGCTCCAACGCCGTCCAGATCACCCCGCCCACCAACACCACCGGCACCCGCACCCGCTTCGTGGACTACATCGATCTGGTGGACAGAGCCGCGCTGGAGAGCAGCTTCCCCGGCATCAAGGAGACGAAATACCCCGAGGATGACGGACCGGCAGCCTTCATGGAGTCCGACTACTACACCCAGATCACCCCCGGCAAGGCGGATAAGCTGTACCGGAGCAGCGGCGATCCTTTCCTGCTGCTGGTGACAAAGACCACCTGCGGCAACTGCCAGACCCTGCAGAGGAGCGGCGTGGCCAAGCGCATCATCGAGGAGTACGGCGTACCCATCTACGGCGCCGTGATCGATCAGGGCAATGTTTCGTTCCCCTTTGCTTACCAGAAGTACCTCACCACACCGTACTTCGCACTGGTGTATCCCGACAGCGGCGCGCTGGACGGAAGCAGCGGCGTGGCGAAGAGAACGGTGGAGATCATCTGCCCGGTGACCTCCGGTCAGATCAACGAGAGCCAGATCATCGACATCGTTAAAAAGGCCAAGGAGCTGGGAGTCAAGACCGACAAGTCCCTGCAGGAGCCCACTTCTGTGAACGGCAAGGTGCCCACCGACAAGCTGTCCGTCAGCCAGCAGGAGTGGGACGTGCTGAAGCTGGTGAACCGCGCCCGGTACCTGAACGGCAAGCCGCTGCTGGCCATGCCCAACGAGCTGCAAAGAGCCTGCAACATCCGCGAAAACGAGCTGACAGAGCTTTACGAGCACAAGCGTCCCAACGGCAAGAGCGTCTATACCACCATACCCGCGCCCCTGGACAAAGGAAGAAATGGTGTGGCGGAGAATATCGCCTGCAACCAGTACACGGCGGCGCAGGTGGTGGACGACTGGATGCACTCGCCGGGCCACCGCGCCAACATTCTGGACGCCGGAAACTACGGCCTTGCCTACATGGGCGTGGGCTTCATCAACAGCAGCCCCCGCTACTGGGTGCAGCTGTTCACCACCAGCCAGGGCTTCACCAGCGTGACCTCCAGCAGCGGGTCGCTGACCTTCCCCAGCGTGGAGGCCATGCAGAAGGAGTACCTCATCTGCACCGATAAGGAGGGCGTGGTGTCCTACCTGCCCATCGATGTCAGCGCCATGACCCAAAACGGCGACAGCTTCACACTGGAGCTGGTGGGCCGCACCGTCACCCTGACCATCTCCGGCAAGCAGGATCCCACCATCGACATGAACGGCGACGGACAGGCCAGCGTGTCCGACATGCAGTGCCTCTTTGAATATCTGGCCACAGGCAAGGCGCCCGCCAACGCCAGCTTCATGAAGCTGGCCGATGTCAACGGCGACAATGAGATCAACATTCTCGATTATCAGGCAATGTATCAGCGCTTGAAGAGCTGAACAGACCGTGAGGAGGGAAAGACGCCCATCCCGTCAGGGGATGGGCGTCTTCGTATGCCCATGTTCCACCCGTAGGGGACGGCGTCCTCAACGTCCCGTTCCGCAGGGGCGGACGACGCTGTCCGCCCTTTTGCGTGTCACCGGCGTGGGAATCTGTTTTGTTTGTTGACGTTTTACCTTTTTTCGGGTAAAATATAATAGGAATTAAACTTTAATTAAAGTGGATAAATAGGCGAGTTTTCGCGCATAGAGAGGTAATTTTCATGGCAAACGGATTCATTGACAAGGCACGCATCACCGTCCGCGCCGGCAACGGCGGCAACGGGGCGGTGGCGTTCCACAGGGAAAAATATATCGCCGCAGGCGGCCCCGACGGGGGCGACGGCGGAAACGGCGGCTCCATCATTCTGAAGGTGGACGACAACATGTCCACCCTGATGGACTTCCGCTACAAGCGCAAATATGTGGCCGGCAACGGCGTGGACGGACAGGGCGGCCGCAAGACCGGCAAGGACGGCGAGAGCCTGACCATCAAGGTGCCCCGGGGCACGCTGGTGCGGGATGCCGAAAGCAGCGAGATCATCAAGGACATGTCCGACGACGCGCCCTTCGTGCTGTGCAAGGGCGGGCGCGGCGGCTGGGGCAACCAGCATTTCGCCACCCCCACCCGGCAGGTGCCCCGGTTCGCCAAGGCGGGGCTGCCCGGCGAGAGCCACGACGTGGTGCTGGAGCTGAAGCTGCTGGCGGACGTGGGGCTGGTGGGCTTCCCCAACGTGGGCAAGTCTACGCTGCTCAGCGTGGTCAGCAAGGCGCACCCCAAGATCGCCAACTACCACTTCACCACTCTCTACCCCAATCTGGGCGTGGTGTACGTGGACGAGGGCGTCAGCTTCGTCATGGCCGACATTCCCGGCATCATCGAGGGCGCCAGCGAGGGCGCGGGCTTGGGTCACGACTTCCTGCGGCACATCGACCGCTGCCGCCTGCTGGTGCATCTGGTGGACGTGTCCGGCAGCGAGGGGCGCGACCCCGTGGCGGATTTCGACGCCATCAACGGCGAGCTGAAGGAATACAGCCCGGAGCTGGCCACCCGCCCGCAGATCGTGGTGGGCAACAAGACCGATCTGGTGACCGACCCGGAGCAGATCGACGCCCTGCGGCAGCACGTGGAGGCGCTGGGCTATGAATTTTTCGCCATGTCCGCCGCCACCCATCAGGGCACCCGGGAGCTGGTGCAGCACATCGCCCAGCGGCTCAGTGAGCTGCCGCCGGTGACGGTGTACGAGCCGGAGTACGTGCCAAAGCCGCCGGTGATCGACACCAGCGAGCCGCTGCACATCGAGCGGGAGGACAACACCTGGCTGGTGGAGGGGCCGTGGCTTCAGCGGCTTATGGGCAACATCAATTTCTCCGATTACGAGAGCCGCATGTACTTCGACAAGATGCTGCGGCAGAGCGGCCTGTTCGACACGCTGGAGCAGATGGGCATTCAGGACGGCGACATCGTCAGCATGTACGACCTGGAATTCGAGTATCAGAGATAGGCAAAAAGACCGCCGATGGCGGTCTTTTTTGCGCTTATGTTCAGCCGAAGTCGTGGCGTCCGCCGCAGAATATGCCCTGCCGCTCCAATGCGCAGATAATTTCTTCAATTTTGCAAAAGCACTCCGGGTCGGACAATGCTTCGTTGGATATGATTTCTCTTATTTCGGCCAACGAAGTGTAGCAGATATTTTCTGCAAGCCGCAGGGCGATATCTTGCGGGACGACCAACCGCCGCAGAATTTCTTCATATAGCTCCATGGCAGCCTCCTTTGCCACAATATTGTAGCATATCCAACACGGATATGCAACAAAATAGTAGCATATCCGTGAGGTGAGGATATGCATTTCCAGAGGTTGGAGGATCTGCGGGTGGACGCGGACAAAACGCAGCAGGAGATCGCAGATGTGCTCCATTGCAAGCGTGAGGTGTACCGCCGCTACGAAAAGGGTATTCACGAGCTGCCGGTCTGGGCGCTGATCGAGCTGGCGAAGTATTATCATACCACCACAGATTATATACTCGGATTGAGCGATAAGCGCTGAAAAGACCGCCGGTGGCGGTCTTTTTGCGCGTTGGCAGGGGAGGGCGGACAGAGTCGTCCGCCCCTACGGGGTGGGACGTCGGGGACGCCGTCCCCTACAGCGCGAAGCGCTGTCATTGCGAACCAGTGACCGTGTCACTGGTGTGGCAATCCGTTTTCCTGTAGCCGTATTGGTCATACAGGGCGGACAGAGTCGTTCGACCCTACAAAGAGACGGATTCCCACGCCAGTCTGCGGACTGGCTCGGAATGACAGGGAACGGGACGTCGTACCCCAAGGGCATTTGTTCCGCTGCGCTCCACTGCAGGACGCC
>OLWA01003528.1_pt1 | contig 11727 bp, 10 predicted proteins | sample 1673251 | NCBI WGS metagenome assembly OLWA01 (sample SAMEA3178937, study PRJEB25190) | human gut metagenome | biome: human gut; feature: human-associated habitat; material: faeces | place: Austria | collected 2013
ATCTTATGTCTTGTATAACCGACGCCCATAAACTGGAAGCTGTCGTTCATGATATTGGCATAGTGGCCGGGGCTGTTCATCCAGTTATCGACAGCGGCCTGCGGCAGAATATAGCCGCCCTCGGCACAGGATTGGATGTTTTCACCGGCTGTGGTATACTTGAAGTCGGACGGGAAAGCGGTAAAGCACTTTTCGCCGTTCGGACGCGTATGCGAATACAGTGTGATCAATTCGTTTTCACGAACATCGCAGGTATCCTGCATGATTTGGGTGGTGGAATAAATCGTTTTGCCGAGCTTGAAGCGTTCGACATTGGTAAAGCGGAGGATATCCCACTCATCGCGTGAAACCGAAATTTCAGTCGGCAGTTTGCGATACAGCTTATCGAGCTTTTCCGAAAAACGAAGCTCTTTGGTTTCGCCGTTCAGAGTGACGTTGACATAGCCTAAAATCTGACCGTCTTCATCGAAGGTAGCGATCTTTTTGGTAACGCCATTCTGCCATTCGACGGTAGAACCGTTCTTTGCGGCGGCCTTTCCGGCTTCGATAAGCTGTTCTTGTGTGGTGCTGTTGCCGTATTGTTCGACCACAGCGTGCATCGCCGAGCTGACACTGCGCCAATCCTCATCCAAAAGCTTCTTGTTTCCGGTATAAACCTCGGCGATCGGACGGCCGAAGTTGCACATAAAGTACTCTCCGTTGCAGCGCACGCACAGTGCGACGGAAATGTTGCCCGGAGCTTCATCGGTCGCTTTGATCATCGCGGTAACCTCGGAATTTGCTTCATCGATGGTGATATCGCTGTCCGTAATGGCATTTTTGGCGGCTGCGATGATATCCGCAAGCGTGGTATCGTTGGTCGCGGTGAAGTCCCGCATATAGGCGACGATTGCATCCGAGGCCATCGCCACGCGGTTTGCGTCGGAATAGCCCATTTCGGGCGCAATCCGTACATTCATGGTGAAAATAACGCTGTTATTCGCATTCATGACGATTTTTACGCGAACGGTGGCACGACCCGGTTCGGTTTTGGTTGCCGGGAAAGAGACCGAAGGTTTGCCGACGCTGACCTGCATATCGGTTACGGCACTGGCCACGGCAAGGATGTCCTCGGCGGTGGTGTGGCTTGTGATGGTCATGGCCTCGATGGCGGCCTTGACATTCGCTTGTGCTTCGGCAAGAGCCGGGTTTTGTTTGGCGGCGGCAGAGGCGACAAACTTTTTTTAAAGTTTGTTTTATATCTTATTATTTCTTTTTAGTTGTATTTTTCTTAGTTCCTGTTGTTTTTTTAGAAGTTTCTTTTTTTGTACTAGTAGTTTTTTTAGCAGGAGTTTTAGTTTTAATTTCTTCTTTCTTTTCTTCCTTAACTACTTTTGTTTCTTCTTTAACAGGTTCTTCTTTTACTTCAACTTTTTCTTTTTTTACTTGTTTTTTTGTATCTTTTCTTGTTACAGAAAGTACTACAAATAATACAAGCATTACAATTACTACTGCAAGTACTACATATGATAATGCTGAAATATAATTTCTACCTACTACCATAATTAATACAAAGAATACAATTAATAATCCTAAGAAATATTTATAAATATATTTAATCCATTCTTTATAACTTACATTTTCACGTTGTAATCCAAGTAATACAAGAATACTTGTTGGTGAAATTAGTAAGAATAATGAATAAATAACTTGGAATATAACTGCAAGTACAAGATAGAATTTTGTATCTGTTATTGTATAAGTAATTGTTGATAATGTAAATTGTGTAGCATATGTATAATCTGGATATACTACTGAAGATAATGCAGATAATGTTGTTCCAGATAGAACTTTATCTGTCATACCAGCAATACTTGTAATTATTGTTGTATAGAATCCTGAATTATAAACACCAACTAATACTAAGTTAGCAAGAATTACTATCATAGCATATGGTAATGCTCTTCTTATTCCACTTGCGATAGATTCAAGTAATCCATCAAATTTAATTTTGTAAATTATTGATAATATTACTGTAGTTACTACTAATAATACAATAACATTATATAAAGTCCATTCACCAAATGCAGTAAGTGTTGAACCTAATATTGCATTAAATAATGAAACATCAAATACTTTAAAATCAGTTAATGTTTTATGGAAATTTGTGAATCCTTCAAATCCAAAGAATCCATTCCAAGATACCATACCAAGTATTAGAAATACGATAATTACATCAAATGCAATCATCATTGGTAATCCTTTTTTAACTTCTTCTTTTTCTAAATTTGTTTTTTCTGGCTTGCTTGTTAATATTGTAAATAATATTAATGAACCAAGTCCAAGTATTAATATAACTATTTTAGCAATTATATTAGATGATACTGTAGCACTCATTATTTGATTTACATAATTTGTATATAATGAACCAGCACTTCCTAAAAGGATTGCGCCTACAGTTGATGCGATAGATGTTTTACTATCATAACCTAATTTTTTAGCAATATCTATAAATGCTGGAACAAAGATAAGCATAGGCATAATGTCACCTATAACAGCTGTCATAATTCCGAATGTTAATATGCTTATTACTAAAAATAAACCTTTTTTCTTTTGAAATTTAACTGCAGTATTATTAATAACTGTTTCATATTTACCAGTTTTCTTAAGTACTGCATAAAATACACCAATACTCAAAATAAATATAAATGCACTGATAAATACACTAAATGATGTTAATCCATTTGATATAGAATCAACAAAGTTTATTGGATTAATAGTTCCCTTTTCAATACCTGATGTATAATAACCAATTGTTGAACTAGGGATTAAAAAACTTACTATTATTGCTGCTGCTAAAACTAACAATAATACTTTAAAAATATTATATTTCTTCATTTTTCCTCCTAATTTTCTGTAGTTTCTTGTGGTCTCATAAGTGGATACATAACTACATCTCTTATATTATCGCTATTTGTTAAAAGTTGAATCATACGATCAATTCCCATACCCCAACCAGATATTGGTGGCATACCATATTCCATAGCTCCTATATAATCATAATCCATATCCATAGCTTCTTCATCACCGTTTGCTTTATTCATAGCTTGTTCATGAAGTCTCTTTTCTTGTTCTACTGGATCCACAAGTTCTGAGTAACCATTAACAATTTCAACTCCGTTTATAACAAGTTGGAATCTATCTGTTATTTCTTTGTTATCATCATTTGCTCTTGCAAGTGGCGATAAACTCATTGGATGCTCTGTTAAATAAACAGGTCCTAGCATATGTGGTCTTGCAACCTTTTTGTATAAATAGTCAACAAGATTTCCATATCCTAAATTTTCAATTGGTGTTTCACTATCAAGTTCAATCTTATCTTCTTTAATCTTACTTAATAGTTTTTCCTTAGTATTATATTCATTAATATCAATATTAGAATATTTCATTATTAAATCTCTAAATGAAACTCTTCCCCATTCTCCAGATAAATCTACCATTTTATCTCCGATTTGAATATTTAATGTACCAAATACTTTTCCGATTACTGTTTGAAGTAATTCTCTTATAAATTTCATATTATCTTCATAATTATAATATGCTTGATATGCCTCAATCATAGTGAAGTCTTGTAAATGGGTAGCATCCATTCCTTCATTTCTAAAACATCTTGCTATTTCATATACCTTTGGAATACCTGCGATTACTGATCTTTTCATGTAAGTTTCAGGTGCAATTCTTAAATACACATCCATATCAAGTGCATTATGATGAGCCATAAATGGTTTTGCAACAGCACCACTTGGTTTATTGTTTAGAATTGGTGTTTCAACTTCATAATAACCTTTACTATCTAAGAATCTTCTAAGTTCTCTAATAAAGTTCATTCTAATTAAGAAATTCTTTCTAGTATCTTCATTCATAATCATATCTACATATCTGTTTCTATAGCATAACTCTTTATCAGTTAAACCATGGAATTTTTCAGGTAGTGGTTTTAATGCTTTACCTAAGAATTCAAAACTAGATGCTCTTAAAGTTTTTTCACCAGTATGAGTTGTGAAAATTTCACCTGTTGCACCTATAAAATCACCAACATCAAAGTTTGATTTGAAAAATTGATATCTTTCTTCGCCAACAAGATCAACCTTTATAGAAATCTGTAAATCTGCTTCAATATCTCTTACTTTAATGAAACTCATTTTACCCATTTTTCTCATGAATACTATTCTACCTGCAATACTAACATTATCAGTACCATCTTCTAAATTAGATGCTTCTTTTAGTGTATGAGTAATTTCATATCTTTCAGGATAAGGATTACATGTTTTTCTAATTTCATCAACCTTTTGTCTTCTAACAATTTCTTGCTCTGTTAACTCTCTCATTTTTTCACCTCGAATCCTCTTTTATTATACCATAAAAAAAGGGAAAACCAATAGTTTATTACTATTTTTTCCCAAATTTAATCAGAATTTTTATAATCCAATAATACTTTTTCTAATTCTTCCTTTGTTTCACATTTAAATATTTTATTTTTTACTGTTGCTGAATCTTTCATTCCTTTTATATACCATGCTGCATGAGTTCTCATTTCAAGTATGGCAACCTTTTCATTTTTTATTTCAAGTAAATATTTCATATGTTTTAAACACATATTGATTTTTTCATTTTTTGTTTGTTCACCTAAAATTTCATGTGTTTTTAAATAGTGTGATATCTGTTTAAAGATGTATGGATTACCTAAGGATGCTCTTCCTATCATTATTGCATCACAATTGGTTTCATTAAACATTCTAATAGCATCATCTACTGATTTTATATCACCATTACCTATTACTGGAATATTAACATTTTCTTTTACTTTTTTTATTATGCTCCAATCTGCAAGTCCTTCATAACCTTGCGCTCTAGTTCTTGGATGAACAGTAATTGCACTTGCACCTGCTTCTTCTACTATCTTTGCTATTTCTACTGCGTTAATATTATTTTTGTCCCATCCACTTCTAATTTTAACAGTTACAGGACATGGTACTGCATTTACTACTGCTTCTACAATTTCTTTTACTTTTTCCGGATTTTTTAAAAGTGCTGCACCTGCTTGTGCTCTTAATGCAACCTTTGGAACAGGGCATCCCATATTAATATCTATAATATCTGGATGCATTAATTCATATACTTTTTTAGCTGCAATAACAAAACTTTCTTTATCACTACCAAATATTTGCTGAGCAATTGGCCTTTCTTCTTCTGTCATATAAAGCATCTTTTTTGTTTTTTCACTATCATACATTAATGCTTTATCACTTACCATTTCTGCGAATAAAAGTCCCGCACCATATTCTTTAACTATTCTTCTAAATGCACTATTACATACTCCAGCCATAGGTGCTAAACATACATTATTTTCTATTTCTAAATTACCTATTTTAAACATTAGTTAACCTTCTTACAATGATATATTTTATTTGTTTTTTCATTATATATAGTTGCATAATTATCGTCATATATTTTTGCTGTTATATATGCATTTTCTTTTCCTTTATCATCACCATTTACAATTTGATGATCTATTCTTAACTTAAATTCATACGTTGTAATGCCATTATTATATTCTCTTGAATTAATGAAATATGTTCCATCTAAATAATTTTTGTTAGTGGAATCATTATATTTTTTCCAAGTAAATGTTTTATCTTCGTTAAATTTTGCAGTAACTACGTAATATGAATAATTAGAATATGAACAATTCCAAGTACCATTTAATTTTGATGAACCACTACCAACCAAAGTAAATACAACTACAACAAAAATAATAATCATATGAATTATTGTCATTATAATTGAAATTATAAGTCCTGCGAATGACAAACTTTTATATTTTGAATCATTTCCAGTTTTAGATTTATATTTACTACACTTACAAATGGATATAATATTTAAAATTAATCCTATTACTGGGATTATAAAACTAAATATCATACCTAAAATAGATATTACCTGTGTATTATCTTTTGTTTCATGTTCTTCCTTAACTTTACCATTTACTGGATAACCACAAGAAGTACAATATTTACTACCTTCATCTATATTTTTTCCACATCTAACACAATACATAAAAAACACCTCTTTATAAGTATAACAAAAAAAGGGAATTATTTCATCCCTTTATTAATTATAAATTCTACACCATTCTTTTTATTTTTAGCAATAACCTTATATCCTATCAAATCGCAGTTGCCTTTTACGATTGATAAGCCAATACCATTTTCACCTTTCTTTCCTTTTTTGTAGGGTTCAAACATTGAAGAAAGTATTTCTTTTTCAATTGGTTCACCATCATTAAAAAATATGATTTTATTTTCTTTTATAGTTATTACTATTTCACTTTTAGCATACCTAACAAAATTACTAAGTATATTATTTGTTATTGATTCCCACATATCAGGTGTACCATCGTAAAATATATCTTCTTTATCACATTTAACTAAATAGTTTATATCATTTCGTACTATCTTAAATTTATCAATAGTACTATTTATCGTAGTAATAATTTTCGTTTTTATATCGTTTTTATAGGAGTTTTGTAAATATGTAATTTTATTTAATTCTAATAGGGTTTTTACTTTATTTTCTAATTTTTTAATTTGTTCTTCGCTTACATTAATGACTTCATCGTAGGGTTCAATTCCGTCATGATAAGCTTCAATATATGATTTTATAACTGTAATAGGTGTTTTAAAATCATGTGATATATTTTGATACATTTCACTTTTATATTTATCCTGAGATAATATAATTTCTTTCATTTCATCTATAGTTTTATCTAGTAACATAATTTCATCATCAAATTCATATTTGCTTTTTGCTACATAAAATTTTTCATTATTCATATTGTCAACTTTTAGTTTTAATTTTTGAAGTCTATTTACAACTATTCTTGACCATAAAAATAGTAAGATAAGAATTATTGCAAATGTAATTATTACAATTGGAATAACTATTCCAAGTGAATTTCTTCTAATAAATTTAATATAACTATCAGTTGTTATTGCAATTGTTTTATAATTATTTCCTTTACGATTTACAGAATAATAGTAATTATTTCCTTTATATACGAATTTTCCTTGGTCAGTTACAATATACTTTAATAGTTTTTGATAATCATCAACACCTAATATATTTTTGTAATCTTCACTAATTAAAATTCTATCATCACTATATATAATGTACGCAATATTTTTATATTTTTTAGTTAATGAATCTTCTTTTTCTATCATTTGAAGTGGTTGATCTAAATAACTATATACTGTCTCTTCGAAAAAAGGTTCAAGTGATTTAGGCAGTACAATAATTATAGATACTATCATTACAAGAAGTGCGGTTAGAGTTATTACAATTAATTGATTTGATAAACTTGTCTTTTTATTATTCATGATAGTCTATATCCAAATCCATAAACTGTATTTATATTAAGATCATTTAATTTTTTTCTAAGTCTTCTAATTGAATCATCAACTACTCTGTCACTTCCATAATAATCGCTTCCCCAAACTTCATTTAATATCATCTCTCTTGTAAGAGGTTTATTTTTATTATTTACTAGATATAATAACAAATCAAATTCAAGTGTGGTTAAGTTTATTTTTTCTTCTTTATAATATACCGTTCTTTCAATGGTGTTAATTTCATAATCATTATATTTTATCTTATGAAAATCTTTACTGTATACACGTTTTATTATATTTTTTACTCTAAGTACTAATTCTTTTGGAGAATAAGGCTTTGCAATATAATCATCACATCCTAATTCCAGTCCCATAATTTTATCTATTGATTGATCTCTAGCTGAAGAAAATATTATTGGAACTTCTTCATCTTGAAGCCTTATTGCTTTAATTATGTCATAACCTGTAACATCATCCGCAAGCATTATATCGAGTATCCACAAATTAACATTATTTTTATCATTTATAAAATCTAGTGCATCTTGACCCTTAGTAAAGGTTTCGACAATAAAATCTTCCTTTTCAAGATAGTTTTTTATAAGCTTGTTTAAAGCTTCTTCATCTTCTACAAGTCCAACCTTATACATGAATCATCAACACTCCATTTCATATTTATTATAACATTATTTACCTCTTTTTTCTAGTACACACCACCTCCTTTAATGTGATATATTTTATCAGAACTTTCAGCAAGTTCTTTTGAGTGAGTAACAACTATTACTCCTTTACCTTGTTTTGCTAATTTCTTAAATATATCTATTATCTTTTTTTCAGTATCTTCATCCAAATTACCAGTAGGTTCATCTGCCATAATAAATGGTATATCTGTAACTAAACATCTTGCGATTGCGACTCTTTGTTGTTCTCCTCCCGATAATTTTAATACTGTTCTAAATGCAGCACTATTATCAATACCAAGTTCATTTAATGTACTTAATATCTTTTCTTTTTTATCTTCTTTATTTAATTTTATTCCCGCAATATCAAGTGCTACCTCAACATTTTCGTAAGCGGTCATATATGGTATTAAATTATAACTTTGAAATATTATATTTACATAGGAATTTCTATATTTGTTATATCCTATTTTTTTAATACTTTCTCCATTATATAATATATCGCCTTCTTCTATAGTATCAAGTCCAGAAAGAAGTGATAAAAATGTTGTCTTACCTGAGCCACTTTGTCCAAGTATTGAATAAAATTTACCACTTTCAAATGAGCAAGATACATTGTCTAATACTTTTTTCATTTGCATACCATCTTGATAAAAATGGGATAAATTAACTACTTCTATCTTATTCATTTTTTATTCCCTCCTCGATAATATGTCCTTTGGATCACTATGTAATATTTTTATTGAAGGTACAATCATTGATATAAGTATGATTCCATATCCTATTACAAATAGTAATGCTATATCTTTTATTGTTACACTAACATCTATACTATCTATTGTTTTAGAAGTACCAAGTCCTGTCATCTTTCCAACACTCATATCTTCTCTTTTGTTCATATTTCTATTCATTACTGCACCATTACCTCTGTTACCAGATACTGATATATTCATTTTTTCAGTAACAGTTGCCTGATTTTCAAGTAACGTATCTGCTAGTTTTTGACTTACTAGTAATGATGAACCTATTGATGTAATGAATGCAAATGTAGCAATTATTACAAGTTCTATTATGAATTGTCCTATTATTTTCTTTCTCTTTTCTCCAAGTGAAAGTAGTACACCAATTTCATAATTTCTATCTTTTAAAGAGTTTATTACCATTAAACTTATTACTACTATTGACGCAATTACAACAATAACAAGTACTGTATTTGAAAATTTTGCAACACTTTCTATTGATGAAATCATTTGTTCATATGATTCATTATCTATATCTAATGTTAAATTTCTATCTGAAAAATCTGTTACTAATTTATTTGCTTCTTCTTTAAATTTATCTGCATTTTCTGGATCATCAAGATAGAATACTGCTTTACTTACTTTATAGTTACCATCATTATATTCTTCTTCTGTTAATAATTTTGCACCTGTATTTGTATTAACATATATTAAGTTATAGTTATTATTAAACTTATCTGTTTCAGAATTTTGATAAATACCAATTATTTCAAGTTCTACATCTTTATCATCACTTGATGTAATAGTTATCTTGTCACCAACTTTTAAATTATTTTCTGTTGCAAGCTCATAAGAAATAATTGCTGTATCATCTTTTGTTTCATCAAATGCTTCTCCATTAGTTAATTTTATTGTACCATTTACATAATTATCTTCTAGTTTAAATGTATTTATTGCTTTTACCTGAAGGCCTGAATTCATTTTTTTATCAAATCCTGGTCTATCATTATTGTTATCATCTTCTTTAGAATTTTCATATAAACTAAATGACTTTTCTGTAGCATTTACATTAAAATGATATTTTACATCTGTTACATAACTAATTACTTTTAATTTATTAACATCATTTATAGTTGCAGTACTTTCATCCATAGCATTATGCATATTCTTCATATCATCTTTTTTGTTTTCATCAGTAGATTGTTCACTATCTTTATTATTCATAAACTCATCTCTGATTTTTTCCATATCAGTTTGAAGTATAACTTCACTACCAAGTGAAATTCTTGCCATCTTCATTGATTCTTCTGTTGCATTTTTTATTGATATTGAAGATAAAACTAAGTTAGCAACTATAAACAAAAATAAGAAAAATATAATTGTTTTTGATTTTCTTCTAGTAACACTTATTTTTGCTCTTTTTAACATTTCTTTCCTCCTTACACTTCCATAATAAAAAAATAATATGTTAGAAAAACAAATTAATTGTGTGAAATTGTGTGAATATATTTTGCAGTTACTACATATCTTATTTGATTATTACTTGTACATGTTATTAAAGTTAATATTTTCTTATCGTATACATTATCTAAAATACTTTTATTTTTTATATTTACTTTAGATATATCATACACTTTAAATAAATACTCATAATTAAAATCACTAACTATTATTTCATCATCTTTATTTAATTTATAAAGATTTGAAAATACATATTTATTATTGTGACCCGCAAGTATTATATTTCCATATTCACTTTCTAGTGTTTCCTTATTACTAATCATAAGAACTAAATTTTGGTTTAATATTTCATTATAATCACCATTTTTTATTAACCATTTTTTATTTTTAAAAGAAATATATCCATCATATTTTCTATTTATATTATTTTTTTCTATTAATAAATCTACATTATCATCATAGTCTTTCACTTCTTTAAAATTATTTATTATAAAAAAAGAAGAGATAGTTATAATTATTAAACTAACTATCTTTTTTAACATAATTATATACTCCTATTCCAAATAAAATTATAAATGAAACTAAATACATACTGTTTTGTTTACTAGTAACTGGCATAACTGTTTTCTCATTTGTAACATTTATACTTGAATTACATGTACTATCATTTACATAGAACTTATATTCATCATTATTTAGTATAAATCCACTTGGAACCTTTATTTGTCTAATATAATATTCACCATATGGTAAGTTATTTATGATAACCCTTCCTTGTGTATCAGTTTTACCATTAAATACTAAATTACCATCTTTATCTACCACATTTATCTCTACATTTTCTAGAAAATTACCATCTTTGTCACTAGTAATGTAAACTAAATCACATCTAATTTTTTCATTTACAAGTTTTATGTTACCTATTACTATCTCCTCATTTTGATTATTATAATTTAGATTAACTTCATAAAAATTACTATCTAATTTATAACCTGTAAGCGTACTAATTTCTTTTACATAATATTTTCCTAAAGGTAATATTTTAGATTCATTATTATTTTTTTCATCCGTTTCTATGCAATCCGTAACGCCGTATATTCCGTACTCAGGCTTGTCATTATACACTTTTACAGCTGTATGCACTTTCTTTCCTTTCTGCGGGACATAGCTGTTTTCGTTATCATGTACACGCTCATGCATTATATTGGCCTTTACCACAAAAGCATTTTCGCTCCACACTCTGCCCACCTCTATAAGGCCCCATCGGTGCGGACAGTAAATATAATGCTGAATTGAGCGGATTGCAATTTCGTTTGTATCCGCTATCATATCTTACTTGCAAATTCCACTCCGTCCGGCATATTGCCGTCAACCGTAATTTCATAATCATTAAAGCTTCTCGGCGGTGCAGAGTCTTTCTGC
>OLWA01003541.1_pt1 | contig 11675 bp, 7 predicted proteins | sample 1673251 | NCBI WGS metagenome assembly OLWA01 (sample SAMEA3178937, study PRJEB25190) | human gut metagenome | biome: human gut; feature: human-associated habitat; material: faeces | place: Austria | collected 2013
CGACCTTGAAAGAGAAAGAGGTATCACAATCCTTGCAAAGAATACTTCTCTTTACTACAAGGGTGTTAAAATAAATATTATCGATACACCGGGACACGCCGATTTCGGCGGTGAAGTTGAACGCGGTCTGGAAATGGTTGACGGCGTACTTTTGCTTGTTGACGCATTTGAAGGCTGTATGCCGCAGACACGTTTCGTATTGTCAAAGGCATTGGCACTTGACCTAAAGCCCGTTATCGTTGTAAACAAGGTTGACAGACCGAACGCAAGACCTTACGAAGTTGTTGATGAAGTGCTTGACCTGTTTATTGATTTAGGTGCAACAGAAGAACAGCTTGACACTCCTGTTATATACGCATCGGGACGTGACGGCTGGGCAACCGCAGAATACAATCCGGAACAGCCGAACAATGACCTTACAGAATTGTTTGAACTTATCGTAAATTCAATTCCTTGCCCTAAATGCGAGGACGACGCACCGTTCCAAATGCTTGTTTCAAACATTGACTATGATGATTATACAGGCCGTATCGCAGTAGGTAAAATCGAAAGAGGCAGTATAAAAGTTAATATGCCGCTTTCAATCTGCCGTCATGACGGTAAAGTAACAAGAGGAAAAGCTACAAAGCTATTTACTTTTGAAGGACTTAAAAAAGTTCCTACAGACGAAGTCGGTGCAGGTGACGTTGTTGCGATTTCGGGTATCGCTGATATTAATATCGGTGAAACGGTTTGTGACGTTGACAATCCCGAAGCACTTCCGTTCGTAAAAATCGATGACCCTGTACTTTCAATGACTTTCAGCGTTAATGACAGTCCGTTTGCAGGTCAAGACGGTAAATTCGTTACTTCCCGCCATCTTCGTGACAGATTGTTCAGAGAACTTGATTCAAACGTAAGTCTTAGAGTTGACGAAACAGATTCGACAGAAAGCTTTATCGTTTCTGGACGTGGTGAACTTCACCTTTCAGTACTTATCGAAAATATGCGCCGTGAGGGTTATGAATTCCAAGTTTCAAATCCTGTTGTTATTTATAAAGAAATTGACGGCGTTAAATGTGAGCCTATCGAAAGACTTACAGTTGACGTTCCGGATGAATACACAGGTACTGTAATGGACGGTGTTATAAACCGTAAAGGTGAAATGACAAATATGGCACCGACTGCACAGGGATACACAAGACTTGAATTTTTAATTCCGTCAAGAGGTCTTATCGGTTACAGAAGTGAACTTCTTACCGCAACAAAGGGTACGGGTATCATAAACAGTATTCTTGAAAAGTACGAGCCTTACAAGGGTGACTTTAACGGCAGAACCCGCGGTACTCTTATCGCTTGGGAGGACGGTACAACTATTACTTACGGTCTTTACAACGCACAGGAAAGAGGTACTTTGTTCGTAGGTGCGGGCGTTAAGGTTTACGAAGGTATGATTGTCGGTGAAAACGCAAGACTTGAGGACGTTGTTGTTAACGTATGTAAGAAAAAGCACGCAACAAATACCCGTTCATCAGGTTCTGATGACGCATTAAGACTTGTTCCTCCGAGAGAAATGAGCCTTGAACAGTGCCTTGACTTTATCGCCGATGATGAATTGTTGGAAGTAACTCCAAACCACCTTAGAATGAGAAAGAAAATTCTAAGCACAAGCCTTCGAGCAAAAGCAGGCAACAAGAAGAAATAAAAAAACATAACATAAAAATAGGATTGCATTAATCGCAATCCTATTTTTTTATAGCAAATGCCTTTCTTGCAGAGCATTCATTTTTTCAAGCGAAATATTTAAAAGTCCCTGTCTGTATTTTTCACGAATCGGATCACCGAAACCTGAAAGCAGTTTCATAACAGATATGTCAAGTGCAATAGCCAAATCGGTAAGCATATCAACATTCGGTTGTGATTCGTCATTTTCATACTTGGTAAGTGTCGAAACACTTATCCCTACTCTTTTCGCAAGTTCTTTTTTGGAAAGTCCCGCTCTTTTACGGTAAATCATAAGTCGTTCACCAAATGAAAAGATTTCCATTGAAAATCCTCCTATTTTATCTTTTGTAATAATGTATCGGCGATATTTGCAAATTCTTCAAGTGAAAGTGTTTCACCGCGTCTTGACGGTGCAACTCCTATACTTTCAAGAAGTGTTGATATTTCATCTTTCGGAATAGGAAAATTTGCCGAAAGGCAATTTAAAAGAGTTTTTCTTCGCTGTGAAAATGCCGCTTTCACCACTCTGAAAAATACACCCTCGTCCTTTACTTCCACCGACGGTTTATCAAGTACCTTTAATTTTAACACCGCACTGTCCACCTTTGGCGGCGGAACGAACAGTGACGCAGGAACATTTGCCACGATTGACGGCTCCGTATAATACTGACAAAGCACCGTTATCGCACCGTAATCCTTTGTTGACGGCTTTGCCGACATACGCTCGGCGACCTCTTTCTGCACCATAACCACTATATTTTTAATCGGTAATTTTTCCTCAAGCAATTTAGTGATAATCGGTGTAGTGATGTAATACGGCAAATTTGCCGCTATACTGACCTTTTCGCCGTTAAATTCATCGTCAATAACTTTTGTTAAATCAAGTTTTAAAATATCTTCGTTTATGATTTTTACATTGTCATATTCCGCAAGTGTGTAGTCAAGCACATCAATCAAACGTTCGTCTATTTCTATCGTAACGACCTTATCGCTGTTTTGCGCAAGCTCGCTCGTAAGCACGCCGAATCCCGGTCCGACCTCTATAACACCGCTTTCAATCTCTGCGGCGTCCACTATTTCTTCAAGTATGTTTCGTGCAGTCAAGAAATTCTGTCCAAGACCTTTTTTAAACGTAAATCCGAATTGTTCCTGAATATTTCTTATCGTGCGTGGTGAAGTTAAATCCATATTATAATATCCCTTCATACATATTAAGTACATATCATTAAGCCTGCCGACAAAATTTCGACAGCTCTGAATATCATTATATCCCACTTTGCAAATTTAGTCAATATAAATGCTCGACAAGTGTTTTTACGCCTATTAATATAAGAATAATTCCGCCGATACATTCTGCCTTTGAGCCGAGAAAACCTCCGAACTTCTTACCGATAAAAACACCGCCGAACGAAAACAAAAATGCTGTAATTCCGATAACCGTGGACGAAAACAAAATCGGCGTACCGACCGCCGCAAGCGTAACACCTGCCGCAAGTGCATCAATACTTGTTGCGATTGCCGCAAGCAAAAGCGATGAATTTTTTAAAGGATTTTTCGGTATTTCCTGTTCTGTGCGTGACTCCCATATCATATGCAGTCCCAAAAATCCCAAAAGTACAAACGCAATCCAATGGTCAAAACGTTCCACAATATCAGTCGCAAACCCCGACACCAAATTTCCGATACAAGGCATCAGAAACTGAAACACACCGAAAAACAATCCCACTTTAATCGCATCATAAAACCGTATTTTTTTCACAATCATTCCGTCCGTAACCGCCGCCGAAAATGCGTCCATCGCAAGTGCAGCCGCAAGGAACAATAAAGACAGTATATCCATAAATCAATCCTCCTACGTCCAATATATGCTCCGTCTATTCCTTTAATGTATAAAAAATCACTATATAATCCGCAATTTCACCCTATAAATTCTATATATTAATTTTCAAAAAAATATTGACAAAGCCTTGATTTTATTGTAGAATAGCCATATAGTATAGAAAGAGGTACGGAATTATGGATAAATTTTCAAAGGCAAATTTGAATAACCTCCTACTCCTAAGCTGAATCGACAATGTGGTCTTCAGTTTTGTTTTTCTGTACTGAACTGTATTGAAATTATGCTGGGTCACATTGTGGCTCAGCTTTTTTAGTTAGAAATTTCATATATTATTTTAGGCGTATTCGCCGGAAAGGCAGTGTTCATTATGAATTATAAAAAATATCAAAAAATGTACCATCCGATTCCGCTTGAGGATCGTCAGTGGCCGAACAATGAAATAACTCATGCTCCGATTTGGTGCAGTGTTGACCTTCGTGACGGTAATCAGGCACTTTACTCACCTATGACGACAGAAGAAAAAATCGAATTTTTCAAATTCCTTGTAAAGCTCGGTTTTAAGGAAATCGAAGTAGGTTTTCCGGCAGCGTCGCATACAGAATTTGAATTTGTTCGCCGTCTTATTGACGAAAATCTTATTCCTGATGATGTCACAATTCAAGTGCTTACACAGGCAAGAGAACATATTATAAAGAAAACCGTTGAGGCTCTAAAGGGTGCTAAAAACGCAATTATCCACCTTTACAACTCAACTTCAACACTTCAACGTGAAGTTGTTTTCAGAAAGAGCAAGGAAGAAATCAAACAGCTTGCCGTTGACGGTGCAAAGCTTGTAATGAGCCTTGTTGACGGTCAGCTTGACGGAAATATTCGTTTTGAATATTCACCGGAAAGTTTCACTTGTACAGAGCCGGACTACGCGGCAGAAGTTACAAATGCCGTACTTGATGTATTCAAGCCGTCTGAAACAAACAAAGTTATCGTAAATCTTCCGTCAACTATCGAAGTTGCGACAGCAAACGTATATGCCGACCAAATCGAATATATGTGCAAGCACCTTAACAATCGTGAACATCTTGTTATCAGCGTTCACGCACATAACGACAGAGGTACAGGCGTTGCGTCAAGCGAACTTGCATTGCTTGCAGGTGCGGACAGAGTTGAGGGTACAATATTCGGTAACGGTGAAAGAACAGGTAACACGGACGTTATCACCGTTGCACTTAATATGTTCTGTCAAGGTATCGACCCCGAACTTCATCTTGAAAATATTGATGAAATCATCGAAGTATACGAAAAGTATAATCGTTTGCCGATTAACCCAAGACACCCATACGCAGGTGAAATGGCATACGTTGCATTCTCGGGTTCTCACCAGGACGCAATCAAAAAGAGTATGGATAAATTCGGTTCAAGTCCGTCAAATAAATGGGCTAACCCATACCTTACAATCGACCCTACCGACATCGGCAGAAAATATGAGCCTATTCTTATCAACAGTCAGTCAGGTAAAGGCGGTGTAAGCTATATTATGGAAAACAAGTACGGCTACACCCTACCGAAGCCAATGCTTGCGGAATTTTCTTCACTTATCACAGATATGTCTGACGAAAAGAAAACCGTACTTACAAATCACGAAATACATCAAGCATTCAAGGATACATATGTGAATGTGGCAGAGCCTATTAAAACCCGTTTCTATCGTTCAACGGAGGAAGATGACTGTACAATTCTTTCGGCTACTATCGAAAAGGGCGGAAAAGTTACCTCTATCGAGGGCAAGGGTAACGGTCCTTTGGACGCACTTTGCAACGGTCTAAGACAATTCTTGGGTCAGCAGTTTGAAATCTGCAACTACACAGAACACGCCCTAACACGTTCATCAAATTCAAGAGCGGCAACATATATTGAAATCAATGATCACAACCACCACAAAACTTATTGGGGTGCAGGCGTTGACGCAAATATTAACACCGCGTCAATCTATGCACTTATTTCGGCAGTAAACAGAATGCTTGCAGATAACTAAACATCATTATAAAAAAAGTGGCAGTTTTTCTGCCACTTTTTTTATAATATATTTACTGATTAGAATTAAATTATACCAATTTTCCCGTTTAAATTACAATTCAATAAAAATATATTGACAAAAAGGATTTTTTTTTGTAAAATGAAAATGTACTAAATAATTGGTATATTTGTAAATTATTTTGTGCATTAATACTTTTAATAACATCAGTTTAGTGAACTTACTCACCTATAGCTCTATGCTATCTTTTATGTTATATTAATTGCATATTAGTGTTTTATACTCATATACTAATAATATTTGATACAAATAGTAAGCTTACAAAAGAATACATAACAGATGGGACATTCTGGAACGACATATTCTGTTATGTCTACTCCTCAAGCTAAAGGGCAACGAAAAAGATCTTTATTTGAAGATGATATAAACGGTATAAATGCTATTTACAATAAATAAAAAAGGAGAAATATTATTATGAAAAAATCTATTTTAAATATAATCAGTTTAATGTGTTGTCTCACAATAATGCTCACTGCAACATCTTGCGGAAATAATGCAAAAAAAGAAGAAATAGTCGTTGACGGTATTATACCGTTAATATCTGAAAGTGAGCTTATTTTACGTTCAGACTTAATAATAGAGGGTACTGTTTCAGAAATTATGGACAGTAAATGGAGTAATCCCAATAATGAAAAAGGTGAAAATTTCAGAAATATTCTTCAGACAGACATAGTTGTAAACATTGATAATTACCTTTTCGGCGAACGTGACGATAATCAAGCTATAGTAAGAATAGATAAAGGCGAAGATGAAAACACAATCGTTTCTTCCGACGGTTATCCTGACTTTGAAGTTAATGAAAAAGTTTTATTATTCCTTTCAAGAGATGACAGCGACATTGCAACCGATGAAGACTATTATGTTTTAACAGGTATGCGACAAGGAAAATACGACCTATCAGAATCAGAAAACTCACGTTCGAGTAATACTATCAATACTTATATAAGTTCTATGGAAGTCGATAACGAAAGAGATACCGAAGTTATAGATGAGTTAAAAGACAAGATTGAAAAAGAACATAATATGCACCCTAACTATTCGGATGAACAAAAGCAAAAACAGATTGAAATTGATAACGAAAACAAAAAATTGTTCGGAGAATAATTTTAATTCGAATATTGTTGTAAATTATTGACAAAAACATTCACAAAATGACCTGAAAAATCTCAAGAGCTATATTCTTGAGATTTTTTATTTTGTCGAAAAAGCAATATTTGATCTTGCTATGCAAATTCACTTATAAAAACTGTTGAATTTTATCGGAAAACAGTATATAATATAATATGTATCAAAATTTTAATACAAAGCGTATTTTAAGAGAGGATAAAGATTATGCAAAATGACAACAGAATCGGTGAAGAATGTGGTGTATTCGCCATTTATGATCCTGACGGTGATTGTGCAAGAACGACCTATTACGGACTTTATGCACTTCAGCACAGAGGACAGGAAAGCTGCGGTATCGCGGTAAATAACAATCGTGACATTACTCATTACAAGGATATGGGACTTGTCAACGATGTATTTAATGACGAAATATTGACAAAACTTGACGGTAAAATGGCTGTCGGTCACGTTCGCTATTCGACAACAGGCGAAAGTATGCGTGAAAATGCTCAACCGCTTGTACTTAGATATGTAAAAGGTAATATCGCCATTGCCCACAACGGCAACCTTGTAAATAAGGACGAATTGGCACAAGAACTAAGCGTTACAGGTGCTATCTTCCAAACAACAACCGACACAGAAATGATTGCTTACACAATCGCCAAAGAACGTCTTAATTCAAAGAGCGTTGAAGAGGCGGTTGAAAAGACTATAAATCACCTTGTAGGTGCGTTTTCACTTATCGTTATGAGTCCGCAAAAACTTATTGCCGCTCGTGACCCTTGGGGTTTCAGACCGCTCTGTATGGGTAAAAAAGGCGACGCTATTGTTTTTGCCTCGGAAACTTGTGCACTTGACAGTGTGGGTGCGGAATTTGTCCGCGACATTGAGCCGGGTGAAATTGTTGTCGTTCAAGACGGTAAAATTTCCACTATCAGAACTCACGTTGGCAAAAAGCCACATACAATGTGTATCTTTGAATACTTATATTTTGCACGTCCTGACAGTATTATTGAAGGACAGTCTGCACACGATTCACGTATGCTTGCAGGCAAATACTTGGCACAGGAATTTCCTGTTGAGGCTGACGTTGTAATCGGTGTACCGGATTCGGGACTAAGTGCCGCAATGGGTTATGCAAAGGAATCGGGAATTCCTTACGACATCGGTTTTGTAAAGAATAAATATATCGGCAGAACTTTCATTCAGCCGTCACAGGCAATGCGTGAAAATTCCGTAAGAATTAAACTTAACGTACTGAAAAGCACAGTTGAGGGAAAACGTGTCGTTATGGTTGACGACTCGATCGTAAGAGGTACAACTTCAAAGAGAATTGTAAGCCTTTTACGTCACTTCGGTGCAACAGAAGTTCACGTTCGTTCATCTGCTCCGCCGTTTATGTTCCCTTGTTACTTCGGTACAGACGTACCGTCAAAGGATCAGCTTGTAGCCTGTAACTACACCATGGACGGAATTAAAGAACTTATCGGTGCAGACAGTATCGGATTTTTAAGCGTTAATTCTTTGAAAAAGATTATTCCTAACGCAAAATGTCAATTCTGTGACGGATGTTTCTCGGGTAAATATCCTGTTGATGTTGACTGATAAAATTTAATAAGAAAGAATGAGGTAAATGATTACTGACTTGACAGAGGGCAAACCCTCAAAAATATTATGGAGCTTTTCGATACCTATGCTTTTGAGCGTGGTATTTCAGCAACTCTATAATATAGTAGACAGTATCGTAGCCGGAAAATTTGTAGGCGCCCAGGCATTAGCTGCTGTGGGCGCTTCTTATCCGATTACGATGATTTTTATGGCAATAGCCACAGGTGCAAACGTCGGTGCGGCTGTTATTATTTCGCAGTTGTTCGGTGCGAAAAATTTTGAAAAACTCAAAACTTCCATTTTCACTTCAATAATTTCAATGACTGTACTTGCCGCAATTCTTACAATCTTCGGAATTGTTTTCTGTTCGGGAATGTTAAAAATGTTATCTACTCCCGACAATATTTTTTCCGACTCAATGACATATCTTAATATTTACATAGGCGGATTGATTTTTCTGTTTCTGTACAACATATGCACAGGTATTTTTACCGCTATGGGGGACAGTAAAACTCCGTTGTATTTTTTGATTATGTCGTCAGTCGGAAATATAATTCTTGACCTTGTTTTCGTAATTGTATTTAATATGGGCGTGGCAGGAGTCGGCTGGGCAACATTTATTGCACAGGGTATATCTTCCCTGCTTGCATTCGCCGTACTTTTAAAACGCGTTCACGGTATAAAATCGGGGACATATAAAAAATTTTCAATCCGTATGCTCGGACATATTTCAAGAATTGCAATACCGAGTATCTTGCAGCAAAGTTTTGTATCGGTCGGAAATTTATTTATACAAAGTCGTGTAAACAGTTTCGGCTCTGACGTTATCGCCGGTTACAGTGCGGCTATAAAGCTGAATACATTCGCTATAACAAGTTTTTCAACGCTCGGAAATGCAATGTCAAGCTATACGGCACAAAACACAGGTGCGCGAAAGCTTCTCCGCATACCTGAAGGACTTAAAGCAGGTATTGTTATGCTTATCGTTGTTTCTCTGCCGTTTTTCATTGCGTATTTCGTATTCCCGAATACTATGATGAATATATTCGTAAAAAGCAGTGAGACAGGTATTATAGACGTCGGAAGAATATTTTTAAAAATCGTCACACCGTTCTATTTTGTAATTTCCGCAAAGCTTACATTTGACGGTATTCTTCGCGGTGCGGGACGTATGAGGGCGTTTATGGCAAGCACGTTTACCGACTTGCTTTTAAGAGTTATTCTTGCGTATGTTTTCTCATACGCACTTAATTCGGAAGTCGGAATATGGCTTTCTTGGCCTGTCGGCTGGACTATCGCCGCAGTTATTTCGGCAGTATTCTATTTTATTTATTATAAAACAACAATCAAAAACGGTGCAAATTAATTGCACCGTTTTTTAGTTTTCCTCAATATGAATAAGCATTTGTTCTATAATCTTTTTAACGTGGTCGTCATCAATCGAATAAAAGGCATTTTTACCGTCACGGCGTGACTTTATAAGCCTTGCCTGTTTTAAAGTTTTAAGCTGATGACTGATAGCCGACTGGCTCATACCGAGTGCATTCGCTATATCATACACACACAATTCCTTATCAAACAACGTCCATAAAATTCTTATTCTTGTACTGTCGCCGAACACTTTAAACATTTCCGACAATTTATCCGTTACATCTTCATCGGGAAGTTGATTTTTCAATCTATCTAAAATCTGCGGATTATATTGACAGGTACTGCATTTATCCATTTATCTTCTCCTCTTTTCGGTCATATGTTCATATATTCATATTATACCCTTTTAATCTTGATTTGTCAAATCGCTTGAAAAATCAGATATTAATTTATAAAAATCAGAATTAATTATTAAATTTACCCAATTTCTTTTTATAATATGATAAAATATAACTTAGATACTTTGAAAAGGAGGATTTTAATACACTATGAATAAAAAGAAAATCATTTCGGCTATGCTTACAGTTGCAATGCTTGCAAGTTCGGCGGTTTCCGCACTTGCCGCAGAAGTAGGCGAAAGCCTGAAAGTCGGCGATTACACAGAATCCGCCGCCGAAACACAAAAATTAATCGACTCACGACCTGATATTCAGCGTCCTATGGAAAATCTAAACAGAGGTGCTGTTGCCGTAAGAATGGACGGCTATACATATATTTCGTGGCGTTGGCTCGGCACTGAAAGTGCGGATACGAGATATAACATTTATCGAAGTTTAACAGAAATGTCCTCATACGGACAAAAAATAAATAACGAACCTCTAAATGCAACAAATTTCACCGATTTATTTATCGCAAGTGACGATACACAGTATTTCATTGTACCTGTTGTAAACGGCGAAGAACAATGGGACAAAGTTGGAGCAGTTCAGCTTTGGGACAACAATTATATGGATATTCCAATCCAAAAGCCTGAAAACAATAAAGTAAACGGTGAAGAATATTCATATACACCGGGTGACGCGTCTGTCGGTGACCTTGACGGTGACGGCGAATATGAAATCGTATTGAAGTGGGACCCGTCAAACGCAAAAGACGCCGCACAGGCAGGTTTTACGGGTGAATGTATTCTTGACGCGTACAAGCTTGACGGTACACGTCTATGGCGTATAAATATGGGACCTAACATTCGTGCAGGCGCACACGACACGCAGTTTATGGTATACGACTATGACTGTGACGGCAAAGCCGAAGTTGCTTGCCGTACGGCTGACGGCACAATCGCAGGTGACGGCTCTGTTATCGGTGACGCAAACAAAAACTATGCCGTTGTAAGCAACGGTAAAAACCTTACAGGTCCGCTTTATCTTACAGTATTCAAGGGTGAGGACGGCTCTGTAATTGATACAGTTGACTATGACCCGCAAATCACAGGCAAAACCGCAAGCGGTCAAAAATGGGATATAAGCTCTTGGGGCGATACGTTCGGAAACCGTTCCGAAAGATACCTTGCCGCCGTTGCATATCTTGACGGTACAAGACCGAGTATGGTTTTCGCAAGAGGTTATTACACAGGTCCGGAGGGTGAAACAGGCGGCAGAACCGTTATCGCAACATACGACCTTGTAGACGGCAAACTTGTTAAGAAGTGGCGTTTTGATACGATGGATTACAACAATCAATACATTGGACAGGGCAACCACTCAATGAGCGTTGCGGACGTTGATTATGACGGTTGCGACGAACTTATATACGGTGCGCTTGCAATAGACAACGACGGCAAGCCTATGTATTCAACAGGTTTGGGACACGGTGACGCACAGCACGTCGGCGATCTTGACCCGTCAAGACCGGGACTTGAAGTTTACTCTTGTCACGAAGATACAAATTCAAAATACA
>OLWA01003543.1_pt1 | contig 11669 bp, 8 predicted proteins | sample 1673251 | NCBI WGS metagenome assembly OLWA01 (sample SAMEA3178937, study PRJEB25190) | human gut metagenome | biome: human gut; feature: human-associated habitat; material: faeces | place: Austria | collected 2013
ATGACCTGCACCCCTTCGAGCGGCTCGCCCTCGTAGGGGATGCGCACGGTCTGCAAATGGCGGCGCAGCAGCGAGGTGTAAACCTCCGTCGTCAACTCGATGTCGCACTCGTCCAGCGAATTGCGGAGTTTGGAAATCTCCTCCGAAATCACGGCCAGAAACTCCACGCGCTGACGCCGGTCGTCGCCCTCGTAGGGCGTCCGGGCCACGGCGGCGACGACCCGCAGCAGCCAGTCGGACAGCTCGCGCCACGCGGCGGCGGGCGAAAAGATCATCCGCAGCAGGTCGTTGCGTCCCAGCCATGCGGCGTCGACCGAAATGCGCCGTTCGCGCACGATCTCGTCCTGCATGGCGCGGGTCTCGCGGGCATCGCTGTCCGCGACGTAGGGGTGCGCGAGAATGCCCACGGCGTCGGCATGGTAGAACGTGCATCCTGCGCCCTTCGTGCGGCGGTGAGCCTGCAACTCCACGAGGCGTTCGACGAAGGTGTAGGCCAGGCTGGCCCGCAGCGGATAGCCCATCGTGACGTTGACCTTCCCGATCTCGGGCGGCAGGGCGTAGAGCAGCGGCAGGAGCAGGTTTTCATCGGTCAGCACCACGGCGGTGCGCTTGTCCAGCGGCCCCCGTGCGGCCAGTTCCCGCAGGATCGCAGCGGCGTGCTTGCACTGCACGGCGTTCGACACGGCGGCCACGGCGGTCAGCTCCTTCGGACGCTCCATGTTGTCGTGCGACACGTCCCCGCGCGGCGGGAACTGCACGACGTTCTCGCGCACGAACATCCCGGCCTCCTGCTCGGGGCGGTCTTTATAATAGGAGTCGTAATCCCAGTAGAAATCGGTCTCGGCAGCCGTCGAGAGGAAGCGGAATAGCTGTTTCTCGCACTCCGACAGGGCGTTGAATCCCGCCACGACATATTGCCGCGCCTCGGGAAAGGCATACCCCTCGCCGCGGATGCGGTCGGCGGCGGCCCGCTGGACCATGCCGTTGTAGGCGATGCCCAGCTCGGAGAGCCGTTCGCGGAAGCGGACGTAAACCGGCCCAAGAGTCTTCCAGATCGCCAGGAAGCGGCGCTTCTCCTCCGAGAGGTCGGTTTCGTCGGCGAGCGTCGACCAGAAACGCAGGATTTGCAGCTGCGCGGGAGTGAGGTACGAAATGTCGGCCTCGATCTCCTTGATCTCCGAGATGTTGCGGAACAGCATCGCGGCGTCGATCCGGTATTTGTCGATGGTGTCGAAATCCGTCAGGAGCATGTCGCCCCAGAAATAGAACTTGTCGAACGGCTCGGCGTGGTATTCCGAATAGATTTTGTAGAGTTCGGTGATCAGCCGCACGCGGTCCCCGGTGCGGAGTCCCGAAATCTCGGTCGTCAGATCGTCGACCGTCACCCACCGGGGCTGCCACATCGGACGCCCGGCGATGCCCGTCAGGGCGTCGACGAAGAACAGCCGCGCACGACGCGACGGAAAGAGGATCGCCCTTTCGGAAAGCCCTTCGCCGTAACGGGCATAGAGGTCTTCGGCAACTTCGTGGAGAAAGGTTTTCATATAATGCAAAATTCACAATTCACAATAATTTAGTTTGCAGACGTTTAAAACCGACTTCAGCAAAGTCAAAATTGTGAATTATGAATTATGAATTGCGAATCACTCCACCCTTGTGATGTCGCCGCCCATGAACTTCGCGCCGCTGCGCACAATGGGCGGAGCGCCCTTGTAGGTGATCTTGCCCCCGGTCGAGGTTTTGCCCTGGAAACGGTCGGTCACCCACAGCGCAGCAACGCCCGAACTGGTGACGTTGGCCTCGGCGGCCATCACCTCCAGCCCCGCTGCTTCGAGTTTTCCGGTCGAGACGAACAGCGAAAGGTAGCGCACCGCGCCCGTCAGCGTCGCCGTGCTCTTGCCCGTAAGCTCCATTTTCAGGTCCTTGACATCCATCCGGGCCGTCACCTGCGCCATGCCGCCCACGGTCAGGTCGAGGACCGTGGCCACCAGCGTGCTGTCGAACGTCGCCACGGCGTCGGCAATGGCGACGCGCTCCAGCGAATTGTAATAAACCGTCACCGAAGTGCGGTCGGGCCGGCGGGCGTCGGAGCGTTCCGTGATGCGCAGCACCTTGTCCTTCACCTCGGCGCGGAATTTGGTCGTATAGGAACCTTTGGTGTCGTAGACGATCTTGGGGGCTTCGGTGTCGGGAACCTGCACGAATTTGACGTCGAGCGGCGCCGACACTTCGACGGCTGTAAACGACGTGAGCCATTCGCGGCGTTCCCCGGTTTCGGCGGGCTGCTGCGCCCGGCAGAGCGCTGCGGCGGCCAGCATCACGGCCGTCAGAATCATTTTCTTCATAACAAGATCTTGTTTTAGCTCCGCTAAATTACAAAATTATTGCGAAGTTCGGGATTTGTTTTGTATTTTTACCCATTAAAACGAAATTTCGGACAGTGAGAGCGAAGATTCTGAATGCAAGCGCCGGATCGGGAAAAACCTACCAGCTGGCCTACAAATACGTCCGCGACGTGATCGACCAGCCGGGCCTCTACCGCCACATCCTCGCCGTGACCTTCACGAACAAGGCCACCGAGGAGATGAAATCGCGCATCCTGAAGGAGATCCACCGTCTGGCCTCGGGAGGCGCAAGCCCCTATCTGGAAAACCTCTGCCGCGAGCTGTCGCTCGACGAGCGTTCGGTGCGCAAACGCGCCGCCGAGGTGCGTTCGAAAATCCTGCACGACTACTCGCGCTTCACGGTGCTGACGATCGACACCTTCTTCCAGCGCATCCTGCGGGCCTTCATCAAGGAGCTGGGCATCGACCTCAATTACAACGTCGAGATCGAGACGGCGTCGGTGCTGTCGAAGGGCGCCGACACGCTCATCGAGCAGATCACCGTCGACCGCGACCTGCAACGCTGGCTCACGGAGTTCGTGCAGGAGCGCATCGACGAAGGCCGCAAATGGGACATCCGCGACGGCATCCTTTCGCTCGGCGGCGAGTTGTTCAAGGAAAAGAACAAGGACGCGCTGTCGGTGCCGCGGTCGCGCGAGGAACTGGGCCGGATCGTATCGCGCGCCGCGGCGCAGGCCGAGGCGACCAAAAAGCAATTGCAGCAGACCGCCGCCCGGGCCGTTGCGATCATCTCCCGGGCCGGACTTACGGCCGCCGACTTTTCGGGCAAGAGCCGCAGCTTCGCCAATTATTTCTTCACCGTCGCCGCGGGCGAACTGAAACCCTACGGCGCGACGGTGGCCAAGATGGCCGCCGCGCCCGAGGGCTGGGGCGCCAAGGGATCGCCCGCGCAGGCGCTGGCCCCCGAGCTGCAACCCCTGCTGCACGAAATGTGCGACATCTACGACGCCAACCGCAAGAGCTGGAACACCTGCGACCTGCTGAAGGAGAACTACCGCAGCTTCGCCCTGCTGTCGGACCTCTACAAGCGGGTGCAGCAGCTGTGCGACGAGCAGAACATGATGCTCCTCTCGGAAACCAAATACGTCCTCTCGGAGTTCATCGGCCACAACGACGCGCCGTTCATCTACGAGAAGGTGGGCAACCGTTTCGAGCGTTTTATGATCGACGAATTCCAGGACACCTCCCTGAAGGAGTGGGAAAACTTCCTGCCCCTGCTGCAAAACGCCATGGCGCAGTCGGAGGAGACCTCGGTGCTGATCGTGGGCGACATCAAGCAGTCGATCTACCGCTGGCGGGGCGGCGACTGGAAAATCCTCCACGGCGAGGCCCAGCAGGCGCTGGGCGCGGGCGACACCCAAGTCGAGGTGCTGCGGGAGAACTGGCGGAGCCTCCCTGCGGTGGTCGCCTTCAACAACCGCATCATCGAACGGATCGTCGCCGCGGACAACCGTGCGCTGAACGAAACCCTCGCAAAGGCCTCCGAGGAGGGTTCCGTCGATCCCGCGGAGGCCGCCGCGCTGCGCGACACCCTCGCCGACGCCTACCGCGGACATGCCCAGCTCCCGCGCCGCAAGGCCGAACACCCGGGCTACGTCTCGGTCGAGACCTTCGCCGAGCGGCCGCCCGTCGTGGAGCGCATCTGCGCGCTGATCGACAAGGGATTCCGGCCGTGCGACATTATGATCCTCGTGCGCGGGGCCACCGACGGCGCGAAGGTCGCCGCCGAACTGCTCGACTTCAAACGCCGCAACGAGGACCCGCGCTACCGTTTCGACGTGATGACCCAGGAGGCTCTGATCGTGGGCAACGCCCCCGTCAGCTCGTTCATCGCCGCGGCCCTGCGGCTGGCGCTCAACCCCGACGACTCGCTCTCGCGCGCCGTCTACAACCACTACCTCGGCCGCCCGTTCGACCGGCCGCTCGACGATTCGGAACGCGATTTTTTCCGCTCGGTGCGGCTCCTGTCGCCCGAGGAGGCGTTCGAGCGGATCGTCATGCGGCACGCCCTGCAAGGCGACCGTCGGCAGACGGCCTACCTCCAGGCCATCCACGAGCAGATCATCTCGTTCTGCGCGACGAAAATCGCCGACATAGCGCTGTTCCTCCGCTGGTGGGAGGAGACGGGCAAAAACCGCTCGCTGTCGGTCGAGGAGAGCGCCACGACGGTCGAGATCACCACCATCCACAAGGCCAAGGGGCTTGAAAAGCGGGCCGTGCTCATCCCCTACTGCTCGTGGTCGCCGGACCCCAAGTCGAGCGGCACGGTGCAGAACATCGTCTGGGCCGAGGCCCGCGGCGACGGGGCCGAAGCGATCGGCCGCTTCCCGGTGAGGTACAAGAAGGCGATGGCCGAATCGGGCTTCTCGTCGGAGTACTACCGCGAGCTGGTCTACGCCCACGTCGACAACGTCAACCTGCTGTACGTGGCCCTCACGCGCGCCGCCGAGTCGCTGCACATCTTCATCCCGCAGAAGGGCGGCCGCACGGTCGGGGGGCTGCTGCTCCAGAGCATCGCAACCGACGGCGACAAGGCCCTGCTGGGCGACTTCGAAGGCAGCTGCACCATCGACGAAGCGGGCGAACACTTCGCTTTCGGGGAGTTCGCGGGCCCCGTCGCGGGCGGTTCGAAACACTCCGAGGCCGAGCACGTCATTCTGGAGGAGTACCCCACGGCGCAGGCTGACCTGCGGCTGCGGCTCCCCTCGCAACGCTATTTCGAGGACGGCGGCGAGGTCGAGCTCTCGCCCCGGAACCTCGGCATCCTGATGCACAGGGCCTTCGAGCAGGCCGACGACGAGGCCGGAATCCACGAGGCCGTGCGCGGCATGCAGGCCGACGGCACGCTGTCCGAAGCCGATGCCGCGACCCTGCGGCAGATGATCGCCCGGGCCTTGGAACACCCCGAGGTGCGCGAATGGTTCGGCGGAGGCTGGGAGCGCGTGCGCAACGAAAACGAAATCATCATCCCCGGCAGAGGGTCGACGCGGCGTCCCGACCGCGTGATGATCGACGGACGCCGGGTCGTCGTCGTCGACTACAAGTTCGGCCTGCGCGACGCCGAACGCCACCGCCGGCAGATGCGCGAATACCTCCGCCTGCTGGGCGAAATGGGTTATGCCCCGGCCGAGGGGTATCTGTGGTATGTGAAACTGGGTAAAATCGAAAAAGTGGAGCCATGAGAAGCATCCTCCGAAGCCTTCCCGCCGCATTCCGCCGCCGGGGTCTCCGCATCGCCGCGACCCTCGTGCTGCGCGCCGTGCTGAACCTGGCGGGACTCGCGGCCCTGCTGCCGGTGCTGACGCTGGTGCTCGACCCCGCGGGATTCGAGGGCGACGGGCCGCTGGCGACGGTCTACGTCTGGTCGGGCGTCGCCTCGCCGCGCACGTTCGCACTCGCGGTCTGCGGGGCCGTCGTGGGGTTCATCGTCCTCAAATGCGGCGTCAACTTCCTGCTGGCACGCGCCGAACGCCGCTACATCTACGACCTCTACCGCACCCTTTCGCGCCGCCTCTACATCGCCTACCACGACCGGGGTCTGGCCTTCATCAACAATTCGAACTCCTCGGTGCTGGCGCGCAACGTCAACGTCGTCTGCCTGGCATTCGCCGCCGGGGTCCTGCGCCCCGCCGCCGCGATGATCGCCGAGGCGATGCTCTTCGTCCTGCTGTTCGCCTCGCTGGCTCTCTACACGCCCCTCGCGGCGCTGCTCTCCGTCGTGATCTTCCTCCCCGCGGTGTGGCTCTACTACGCGCTGGTCCGCAACCGCATCAACCGTTACGGCGAACAGGAGAACCGCGCCCAGCGCGAGAAGTCGCGCCTCGTGGCCGAGACCTTCCGGGGATACGCCGACATCGAGTTGAGCGACGCCTTCCCGGGGATGCTCCGCGCCTTCGACCGCACGATGGACGAAGTGGTGCGCACCCGCTCGCGCGAGGCCGACATCGGCCAGCTGCCCCACCTCTTCACCGAGATCGGGCTTGCCGTGGGCATGGCCCTGCTGGCGGCCGTGAGCTTCGGCGGCGGGCAGTCGCAGCTGCTGTTCGGCGTCTTCGCCGTGGCGGCTCTGCGGCTGATGCCCTCCGTGCGCGGCATCATGTCGGGCTGGGCCACGATCCGCTACAACCGCTACACCATCCCCATCCTGCGCGAAGCGGCCCTCCACGAGCCGGCCTCCGCGCACCCCGGGGTCCCGACGCGCGAAACGCTGCCCTTCGAGCGCGAAATCTCGGTCCGCAACCTCTCGTTCCGCTTCACCGAAGAGAGCCGGGAGCTTTTCCACGGCCTCACGCTGACCATCCGCAAGGGCGAACGCATCGGCATCCGCGGGGCGTCGGGCGCAGGCAAGACCACCCTTTTCAACCTCCTGCTGGGCCTTTACGAACCCACGTCGGGAGAAATCGCCGTCGACGGCACGCCCCTCACCGCCGCAAACCGCCGGGCATGGCAGAACCGCATCGGCTATGTCTCGCAGCGTCTGTTCCTCACCGACGGAACATTCGCGGCCAACGTCGCACCGGGCGTCCCGGCCGCCGAAATCAACCGCCGGCGGGTCACCGAAGCCCTCGAAGCGGCCCAGCTGGGCGAATTCATCGCTTCGCTGCCCCTGGGGATCGACACCCCCGTCGGCGAATGCGGCAGCCGCCTCTCGGGCGGACAGCGGCAGCGCATCGGCATCGCACGCGCCCTCTACCGCCGCGCCGACGTGCTTTTCTTCGACGAGGCGACCTCGGCGCTCGACAGCCGCACCGAAGGGGAGATCAACCGTTCGATCGCCGCGATCGCCGCACGGAATCCGGGCCTTACGCTGCTGGTGATCGCCCACCGCGAAACCTCGCTCGAATACTGCGACCGAATCATAACGCTGGAAAAATAAGATGAAGAACCGGAAGCCGTCCCTTATTCCCATCTGCCAGCCGCGACCCACTCCCAGCGAGGGAGAGGGCCTACGATTCACCCGGCTCGTACGGCAGAGTATATCCTTGCACCGCCGGCGCGAAAAAAAATGAACGCTAACAACCGCTTTATGAATTATACGATCGCCAATATCCGCGTCTCCCTGCCCGACGCCTGCACGGGAGAGCATTTCACCCGGGCCCTGCGCCCGTTCCTGACACTCGGCGCCGGCCCTGCGGACCTCGCGCTGGAAATCGTCCCCCGGATTCCGGCCGAAGCCGATTACCGCGAACTCGACATCTTCGAGTTTCCCGACGCCGACGCCGACTGCCGTTTCGGGACCGACGCGGCGGGCTACCTGCTCGAAATGACGCCCCGCGACGGCAGCGCCCCGGCCCGCTACCGCATGGCCTACGGCGCGGCGGCGGCCCGTAGCGACATCACCCCCGGACACAATCCCGCGCTGTTCCGGTTCGGGGTCTGGATCCTTTTCAACATCGCGGCGCTGCCCCTCGGAGCCGTGGCCTTCCACTCCTCGGTGATCCGCTACCGCGGCCGGGGAGTGCTGTTCCTCGGCGAATCGGGAACAGGCAAAAGCACCCACACGCGGCTGTGGCGGGAATACATTCCGGGGGCGGAACTGCTCAACGACGACAGTCCGATCATCCGGGCCACGGACAGCGAAGCCCTCGTCCACGGATCGCCGTGGAGCGGCAAAACGCCCTGCTACCGCAACGAGAGCTGCCCGATAGCCGCCGTCGTACGGCTCTCGCAAGCCCCGCACAACCGCATCCGCCGCCTGCGGCCGATCGAGTCCATCGGAGCGTTGCTCCCCTCCGCACCCCCGGCCTTCGCCCGCGACGAACGGCTTTCGGACGACACCTGCGGCCTGCTCTCCCGGCTGATCGCACAGGTTCCCGTCTACCACCTGGAGTGCCTGCCCGACGCGGCGGCGGCGCAGCTCGCCTGCCGAACGGTTTTCAACGACGCGACGCTATGATCCTGCTCCCCAACCAACTCTTCTTCGCCGAGGTCGAGGCGATGCTCGCCGAAGGCCGCGAGGTTCAGATCCGCATGAAGGGCCACAGCATGCGGCCCCTGCTGCGCAGCGAGCGCGACCAGGTCGTGCTGACGCCCTGCGCCGACCCCGCGCGCCTGCAACCGGGCGACGTGGTGCTGTTCCGCTGCTGCGGCCGCCACATCCTCCACCGCATCGTCCGCCGCGACGGCGAGCGCCTCACACTCGCGGGCGACGGGAATTACCGCATCACGGAACAGTGCACGACACGCGACGTCGCCGGCATCGCTGTCCGGGTCATCCGCGCCTCGGGCCGCGTCGTCAGCTGCGACTCCCCCGGCTGGCAGCTCCGGTCGCGCCTCTGGCTCGCGATCCCGCCTTGGCTGCGGCGGCAGGTGCTGCGCGTGCTCTGGCATTCGGGCTGGAAATGAAAAAGGCAGGGCTTTCGACAGCCCTGCTTTTTTACGACAGCCCACGGAAGAGACCGGGAGAGAAAATCCCCGGACGGGTAACGCCAGAGTGCGTCCCGTCCGGGGATTTCGAGGGATGTGCGGAAATATCCGCCGTGGTTCCTGCGGAGAGCCGCAAATGGCAACAAAAAAAACAGACCGGATCGCTCCGGTCTGTTTTCACATAAATCGGCCTGGACTATTCGCCCAGAGCGAACCGCTTGTAAGCCACGACCGTGGCATCCTTGTCGGCCTTGTGGATGTAGTCGGCGATCGACTCCTTCTCGCCTACCACCGGCTGGGCCAGCAGCGTGTTCTCCTCGAAGAACTTGCGCATCTTGCCTTCGGCGATCTTCTCCAGAATGGCCTCGGGTTTGTTGGCGTTCTTGGGGTCCTGCTTCATGGCCTCCACGGCGATCTTGCGCTCGTGCTCGACAACCTCGGCCGGGCAATCGGCCTCCGAAATCGATACCGGAGCCATGGCCGTAGCCTGCATGGCAACGACGTGTGCCACCTCGGCCGGAACCTCCTTGTTGAAGCCCAGCAGCGTACCCAGCTTCTTGTTGAAGTGCACGTAGGCTGCGCAATAGGGAGCCTCGATGCGGGCATAGTAAGCCAGTTCGATCTTCTCGCCCGTCTGGCCCGACTTCTCGGTCACCATCTCCTCGACGGTGTGGCCCTCGGCGTTCTTCGCAGCCAGCAGAGCGTCTCGGTCGGCGGCGTCGGAAGCCACGGCAACATCCAGCATGGCCTCGGCCGATGCCGTATACTCGGCATTCTGTGCCACGAAGTCCGTCTCACAAGCCAGGCAGAGCATGTAAGCCTTCTGGCCCACGATCTTCGTTACGACAACACCTTCCGATGCCGTACGGTCGGCACGCTTCGCAACGACGAGCTTGCCCTTCTCGCGGATAATGTCCTGAGCGCGCGCATAGTCACCTTCTGCCTCGATGAGGGCCTTCTTGCAGTCCATCATGCCGGCGCCGGTCATCTTGCGCAGCTTCATTACATCAGCAGCTTTGATTTCCATAGTCTTTATACTTTTTTGCTTGTTTCTGTTGCAATTACTCGGCCTTTTCGGCGGCAGCCTCTTCAGCGGCGGGAGCAGCCTCCGTCTTGGGCTCCTCGTAGGGAGTCTCCACGGCGGCTACCACGTCGGCCAGGGCGGCCTCTTCGGCGTCGATCGAAGCCTTCACGGCTTTCTTGATGCGGGGTTTACCCTCTTTCTTGGCGGCTGCGCCCTCGGCCTCGGCCTCCTGCGCCTCCTTCTCCTTCTCGAGCTTGCGCTCCTCCGTACCCTCGGCGATAGCGGCGCACATGGCATCCATGATCACTGCGATGGACTTCGTAGCATCGTCGTTTGCAGGGATTACGTAATCAATGTCGGTCGGATCACAACAAGTATCTACCATTGCAAATACGGGGATGCTCAGACGTTTGGCCTCCTTCACGGCGTTGGCCTCCTTCTGTACGTCGACGACGAACAGGGCGGCCGGCAGACGCGTCAGGTCGGCAATCGAGCCGAGGTTCTTCTCCAGCTTGGCGCGCTGACGGGCGATCTGGAGTTTCTCGCGCTTCGAGAAGTTATCGAACGTGCCGTCGTTGGTCATCTTGTCGATGGTGGCCATCTTCTTGACGGCTTTGCGTATGGTGGGGAAGTTCGTAAGCATACCGCCGGCCCAACGCTCCGTGACGTAGGGCATTCCAACGGCTGCCACCTTTTCGGCAACAATCTCCTTGGCCTGTTTTTTCGTGGCAACGAACAGCACCCGGCGACCGCTCTTGGCGATCTGCTTCAGCGCTGCGGCTGCCTCATCGACTTTCAGCACCGTCTTGTGCAGGTCGATGATGTGGATGCCGTTCTTCTCCATGAAGATGTAAGGAGCCATTTTGGGGTTCCATTTGCGCTTCAGGTGACCGAAGTGCGCGCCGGCTTCCAGTAATGTATTAAAATCGGTACGTGACATTTTAATTCGTTTCGTTTGTTGATTCTAATTCTCTTTTCTTCAACTCCGACGGGTAGCGGATCCTCCGATCCCGGGAGTTTTCCGCGGTGCGGCAACCGAAAGGTAATACATATATAAGAATATAGAGGCAGTCCCTTCGATTTGAGAACCGGCACCGTGCGTTGCCGAAATTCCGGTCGTGCGATTAACGCTTGCTGAACTGGAACTTGCGACGTGCTCCGGGCTGTCCGGGCTTCTTACGCTCAACCTCACGCGGGTCACGCGTCAGGAAGCCGGCCTTCTTCAGCACGGGACGCATCTCGGCATCGATCTCGCACAGTGCGCGTGCGATACCCAGACGAGCGGCCTCGGCCTGTCCCTTGATCCCGCCGCCATCGAGGTTGATGACGATGTCGTAGTTTTCGACGGTGTTGGTGGCCAGCAGGGGCTGCTTCACCTGAAATTGCAGGATATCGAGCGGGAAGTATGTTTCGAGCGCCTTACGGTTGATTGTAATCTGACCTTTGCCCGGCTTTACGAAAACGCGGGCGACAGCGGCTTTACGTCGGCCTACGGTGTTTACAATTTCCATACTCTTCTTACTTAATCTCGTTCAACTTAATTGCTTTGGGGTTCTGCGCGGCATGGGGATGCTCCGCACCGGCATACACCTTGAGGTTCTTGAAGATAGCCTCGCCCAGACGGGTTTTGGGAAGCATACCGCGAACGGCCTCTTCGATCACGAACTCAGGCTTCTTCTTCAGGTAGTCCTGAGCGGTCGCGAAACGCTGGCCGCCGGGATAACCCGTGTGTCGTACATAGACCTTTTCGGTCAGTTTGTCGCCCGTGAGCTTCACTTTCTCCGCATTGACGACGATGACGTAGTCACCGCAATCGACGTGGGGCGTGTAGCCGGGCTTGTTCCGTGATAAAGCTCTATGAGAGAGCCGGTCTT
>OLWA01003545.1_pt1 | contig 11661 bp, 10 predicted proteins | sample 1673251 | NCBI WGS metagenome assembly OLWA01 (sample SAMEA3178937, study PRJEB25190) | human gut metagenome | biome: human gut; feature: human-associated habitat; material: faeces | place: Austria | collected 2013
ACATCGGTGTGGTGGGCCCGGTGCGCAGCGGCAAATCCACCTTTATCAAGCGGTTCATGGAGCAGCTGGTGCTGCCCGCCATGTCCGGCTCTGCCGCTGCCCGGGAGCGTGCCCGGGACGAGCTGCCGCAGTCGGCGGCAGGGCGCACCATCATGACCACCGAGCCGAAATTCATCCCGGAGACCGCCGTGCCCTTGCAGCTGGAGGGCGGCGGGGCGTGTCGGGTGCGGCTGATCGACTGTGTGGGCTACATGGTAGAGGGCGCTATGGGACACGAGGAGGACGCAAAGCCTCGCATGGTCAAAAGTCCGTGGTTCGAGCGGGAGGTGCCCTTTGATCTTGCCGCAGAGACCGGCACCCGCAAGGTGATCTGCGAGCACTCCACCATTGGGGTGGTGGTCACCACGGACGGCTCAATCAGCGATATCCCTCGGGCGGGCTACGCAGAAGCGGAAAGGAGGGTCGTCACCGAGCTGGAAGCGCTGGGGAAGCCCTATATCATTCTGCTCAACAGCACCCACCCGGACGCGCCGGAGACCCGGCAGCTGGCTGAGGGCATGGCGCGGGACTACCGCCGCACCGTGCTGCCGGTAAGCTGCGTGGACTTGGATGCCGCCATGCTGGGGGAAATCCTGCGGCGGGTGCTGTACGAGTTCCCGGTGCAGGAGCTGGATTTTGCCCTGCCCCGCTGGGTGACCATGCTGGAGCCCGGGCACTGGCTGCAAACACAGGTGTATGCAGCCGCCATGCAGCTGGCAGAGCGGGTGTCCCGCATGAAGGATCTGCCCACCGGAACAGACGCACCTGCGCTGGAATGCGATGCCGTGCAGCGATCGGCAGTGGCAGGGGCAGACCTTGCTGCCGGCAGTGTGCGGGTGAGTGTGGAGCTGAAGCCGGAGATCTTTTATCAGGTGCTCAGCGAGCAGACCGGGCTGGACATCGGGGACGAGGCGGGGCTGATGCCCTGCATCATGGAACTTGCCCGGGCAAAACGCGCCTACGAGAAGGTGCGCAGCGCCTTGGAGCAGGTGGAAGCCACGGGCTACGGCATCGTGATGCCCTCCATCGATGAGCTGCATCTGGAGCCGCCGGAGATCGTGCATCAGGATGGGCGCTGCGGGGTACGGCTGCAAGCCTGTGCGCCCTCTATCCAGATGATGAAGGCCACCATCCACACCGAACTGAGCCCCATCGTGGGCACCGAGAAGCAGAGCGAGGACTTGGTGCAGAGCCTGCTGGCCGATTTTGCGGACGACCCGGTGCAGCTGTGGGAGTCCAACATCTTTGGCAAAAGCCTGCACGAGCTGGTGAACGACGGGCTACAAAACAAGCTGCTCCACATCCCGCAGGAAGCCCGCACCCGCCTGCAGGAAACGCTGGAGCGGGTCATCAACGAGGGTTGCACCGGACTGATCTGTATCCTGATCTAGGGCGTATCTGAAAAAATCCCCGCCCGCCGTAAGATTTGCTTACAGCGGGCGGGGATCGTTCTGCTTTTATTTTTCTTCCTCGGTCAGCTTGTTGATCAGCAGCTGATAGATCTCGTTGCCCTTCAGGATAAACTGCTTTTTCACCAGCTCAGCGCTCAGCCGGTCGGGTGCGCCCAGTTCCAGACAGAACAGTTCACTGTCCAGCCCTTTTACGGTGCAGCGCACGGTGCAGTGACCATCGGCCTTTTCGGTGATGCGGGCACTGTACTTGGCCTCCTTGCGGGCCCATGTCTGGCAGCGCAGCACAGCAGCCACCGCCCGCTCCCGCACGCTGCGGGGCAGATCGTAGGCCAGTTCCTGCGCCACCTTGCGGCCTTTATCGGTAATGGTGTAGCTGTCGCCGGTCAGGGTGACCAGCGCCTGTTTTGTGATATCGTCCAGACAGGAGCCAATCTCAAAATAGTTGACAAGGGCTTCCTCCATCAGGGCGTTCTCAATCTCCTGCCGGGTAATGGGACCGGCGTTTTTCACCAGATAGCACAATAGCAGCCGGATCTCGGTGCTGCTGGTCAGGCCGCCGGGACGGACACCGGCGGTAAAAGCATCATTGGCGCTCATCGTTCCTTACATCCCCCTTGCGCTTTCACATGGTATCAAAGGTCTGCGCCGCTGCGGAAAGGGCGGGCAGCGGGCAGACAAAAACTCTTTCTATTAGTATAAAGGCTTTCAGCCCGGATTGCAAGCCGCAACGGCAAAATCTGTCTCAATGCGCTTGGGGCATTCCGGTGTGGAGTACACCCACCGATCCAGATGTCCCTCGGTGATAAAGTACCGTAGCTCAAACCGGTGAGGCTGACTCAGGGCATGGTTCACGATGACCAGCTTGATCTTCATCTTCTCCGGCAGGATGTTTTTGATGTAGACGCTTACCGCCTGCCCGGGTGCAAGGCCGGAGCAGCTCTCCGCAAGCCCCGCAAGGTTCGGCGCAATCTCCACAAAGGTGCCGTATTCCTCCACGCTGCGCACAATGCCCACCACCGTTTCGCCCACGGTGAACCGGGCAGCGTTCTCTGCCCATGTGCCCAGCAGTTCCCGGATGGTCAGCACAAAGCGCCCCTGTGCGTCCCGGTTCTTGATGGCACACAAAATCTGCTGCCCTACGCTTACTCGGTCGGCAGGGGAGGAGATGCGGCTTACCGACATACAGTCGATGGGCAGCAGGGCGCTGATGCCGCAGCCTACGTCACAGAACGCACCAAACGGCTCAATGTGGGTCACCGTACAGGGCAGAATATCTCCGGGCGAAAGTGTGTCCAGATACTCTGCCTTGCACAGCCGCTGCGCCTCGGCTCGGGAAAGCCGGTAGCAGGGTGTGCCGTCCTCGTCCGTGTCCAGCCCCTCGATGACAAAACAGGTGGGGCGTCCCACCCGGGTCAGCACCGCAATATCCCGCACGGTACCGGTCTCGGCACCGTCTGCGCACTGGGCAAAGGGCATCACCGCTTTTACGCCGCCCAGCTCAAACCGCAGCTGCCGCCGGGTATCAAAGGCAAGGGCGGTAGCCTGCAAAATTTCGCCGCTGGCCATGGCAGCCCGCAGCTCGGCAGGAGAAAGGCGGGCGGCAGAACGGTAACTGTTTTCGGTACGATAAGCTTGCATCATGTTTCATTCCTCTTTCTATATAGTTTTCGGGTCTCTGTGCGATGCTACAACGATATGCAGCAGTGTGCGCAGATATTTGCATTTTGTGCGGCTTTGCATTATACTATATCTGTATGCGCAGCACCCGCTGGGCGGGCGGCGGCACACACTGGCTCTGCCGGGCATCTGCGCGGCAGAAAAGAAGGGAGAGGTCGGATAAATATGGACATCGCTGTGGGAGATACCATCCTCACCCGCAAAAAGCACCCCTGCGGAGCATCCAGCTTCGAGGTGCTGCGGGTGGGCATGGATTTTAAGATCCGCTGCACCGGCTGCGGACGCGAGGTCATGCTGCCCCGCGCCAAAATTGAAAAGAACATCAAAAAGGTGGTAAAGCCCGGCGCTGCGCAGTAGCGCGGCCAACGCACCCGAACCGGAACGAATTTGTAAGGAGAACTGCAAGGATGCAAGATATTTCTTCCCGGATGGATGCGGTCTGCCGCCGCTTTGAGGAGCTTTCCATGCGGCTGAACCAGCCCGATACCGCCGCCGACCCGGCACAGTTCCGCAAACTGATGCGGGAATACCACGACACCGAGCCGGTGGTGGAGGCTTACCGGGACTGGCAGACCGCGCTGGATCATCTGGCGCAGGCCAAAGCCCTGCTGGAGGAGCCCGGTTCGCTGGACCCGGACTTCAAGCAGATGATACAGCAGGAAATCAGCGAAAAAAGTCAAGATGTGGCAAAGCTGGAAAATAATCTCAAAATTTTGCTGCTGCCCAAGGACGTGAACGATGGCAAAAACGTCATCATGGAGATCCGCGGCGGCGCCGGCGGCGAGGAAGCTGCCCTGTTTGCCCACAGCCTGCTGCGCATGTACACCATGTACGCCCAGAACCGTGGCTGGACACTGGAAGTGCTCAACCTGAACGAGACCGAACTTGGCGGCGTAAAGGAAGCCATCGTTTCGGTAGACGGCGCAGGTGCGTATAACCGCCTCAAGTACGAGAGCGGGGTGCACCGGGTGCAGCGTGTGCCGGAGACCGAAACGCAGGGGCGCATCCACACCTCCACCGCCACTGTGGCGGTAATGCCGCAGGCAGAGGAGGTGGATTTTGCGCTGGACATGAAGGACTTGCGCATTGATACCTTCCGCTCCTCCGGTGCGGGCGGTCAGCACATCAACAAGACCTCCAGTGCCATCCGCGTGACCCATATCCCCACAGGTACGGTGGTGGAGTGCCAGAACGAGCGCAGCCAGTTCCAGAACAAGGATAAGGCCATGGAGATCCTGCGCAGCCGCCTGCTTGCGCAAAAGCAGAAAGAGCAGCAGGATGCCATCAACGCCCAGCGTCAGGGGCAGGTGGGCACCGGCGACCGCAGCGAGAAGATCCGCACCTACAACTTTCCGCAGGATCGCTGCACCGACCACCGCATCGGGCTGACTGTCCATAATCTGGAAAAGATCATGGACGGCAATCTGGACGAGGTGATCGATGCCCTTGCCACCCGCGAGCAGACCGAAAAGCTGCAAAAGCTGGGCGGGTAAACCCCGGCTTTGCGGGTGCAAAACCACTTGAACGGCCGACAAGCAACTATACTTTACAGATAGAAAGAACGATGATTCGTATGGAAATCAAAACCAGAGTTTTGCCTGCCGATGAAGCAGGCGTAGCCGAGGCCGCACAGCTGCTGCGGCAGGGACAGCTTGTAGCCCTGCCCACCGAGACGGTCTACGGCATTGCCGCCGATGCCCGCAACGGTGCGGCGGTGCGCGATATCTTTGTGGCCAAGGGGCGCCCGCAGGATAACCCCCTTATCGTCCACGTCACCGGGCCGGAGATGCTGCCGGGTCTTGTCAGCGAGGTGCCGGAGCGCGCCCAACTGCTGATGGCAGCCTTCTGCCCCGGGCCGCTGACCATCATCATGCCGCGCGGGCCGGAGGTGGCAGATGAGTGCTGCGCCGGACTGGATACCGTGGGCATCCGTATGCCCAGCCACCCGGTGGCGCGGGCGGTCATCCAGCAGAGCGGCTGCGCCTTTGCCGCCCCCAGCGCCAACCTTTCCGGTAAGCCCAGCCCCACCAACGCGCAGGATGTGTTCACCGATATGGACGGCCGCCTGCCGCTGATCTTGGACGGCGGCGAGTGCGATGTGGGTGTGGAGAGCACCGTGGTGTCGGTGGTGGGGGAGAAGCCCACCCTGTTCCGCCCCGGCCACATCACGCTGGAGGACTTGGAACGCGCCCTCGGCGAAGAAGTAGAGGTGTCCAAGGCTATTCTGGAAAAGCTGCCGGAGGGTGCCGTGGTGCGCAGCCCGGGCATGAAGTATAAGCACTACGCCCCCAAGGCGGACGTAACGCTGCTTAACGGCACCTTTGAGCAGTTCAAGGCTTATGTGGACGCTCATAAAAACGAGAACCCCAGCTGCTTGTGCTTTACCGGCGAAAGCGCAAAGCTGGACGTGCCCTGCGTGGAATACGGCCGCGAGGGGGACGGTGCCGATCAGGCAAAGCACATCTTCCGCTCCCTGCGGGCGCTGGATGAGCAGGGCGATGGCGTAGTCTACGCCCGCTGCCCGCAGAAGGATGGCCTGTCCATGGCGGTGTACAACCGCCTGATCCGCGCCGCCGCCTTCCGGGTGATCGACCTATGATAACTTTAGGCATCACGGGGCGCAGCGGTTGCGGCAAGTCCACGGTCACAGCGGTATTTGCCGCCCACGGCGTGCCGCTGGCGGACGCCGACCAGTTCAGCCGGGAAATTTTGTTGCGCGGTTCGCCGCTGCTGCCACAGCTTGCGGCGCGGTTCGGCGGGGATATCCTTCGCCCGGACGGCACGCTGGACCGCCGCCTGCTGGCTGACCGTGCCTTTGCCACCCCGGAGGGCAAGGCCGCGCTGGACAGCCTGACCCACCCCGCCATCGTGGCGCGCATCCGTGCGGCAAAGCAGGCGGCACAGGCCGCCGGAGCGTCCCTTTTTGTGCTGGACGGTGCGGTCATCGTGGGCACGGCGGCACAGGCTGAATGTGACCGCCTGTGCGTGGTCACTGCACCCTTTGAAACCAGCGTGGCGCGTATCGTGGCGCGGGACGGCATCTCGCCGGAAATGGCCGCCCGCCGCCTGAACGCCCAGACCCCGGAACAGACCCTGACCGCACAGGCGGACTACACCCTGCACAACGACGCCGGGCTGGAGGCGCTGCAAGCCGCAGCCGCCCGCTTGTGCGTGCAGCTGCAGGCAGAAGGGGGCGTGACGGCAGCGCTTTGAACGAACAAAATTATGAAAAAGCCTACGACCCCATCGCCGCCCGAGAGCGCCGCGCGGCGCGGGAAAAGCTGCGCCGCCGCAAACAGCAGCACCGCCGCCGGCTGGTGCTGCGGCTGGCTGCATTGTGCCTGGCTGTGGTGCTTACGGTGTGTGTGGTGCCGCCTTTGTGCAACCGGGCAGAGCAGCTTTTGTACCCCCGCAAGTACGAGCAGCTGGTGGAAAAATGGGCAGCAGCCTACGAGCTGGACCCGCTGCTGGTCTACGCCTTTATCCGCACCGAAAGCGGCTTTGACCCGCAGGCTACCTCCAGCGTGGACGCCCGGGGCCTGATGCAGATGACTGAGGAGACCTTTCTCTGGATGCGCAGCAAGATCGCCCCGGAGGAGCCGCTGACCTTTGCTGACCTGTACAGCCCCGATACCGCCATCCGGTTCGGGTGCTGTTATCTGCACCTGTGCATGGAACGCTACAAAGGGGATGTATCCACGGCGGCAGCGGCCTACCACAGCGGCTGGGGCACGGTGGATCAGCTGCTGCAAATGGAGGAACACTCCGCAGACGGGGAAACGCTGCAGGGCTTCCCCTATAACCAGATGCACCACTACGTCAACAAGATCACCGCCTGCTACCAGACCTATCAGCGTCTGTACGCAGGTCAATGATAAAAAGTTAAGGAGCAAAAAATCATGAGCGAGAAACTTACTGCAAAAGAGTACGCCGAAAAGCTGCTCTACACCCCCGAATACGCTGCCGACAAGCAGGCAGATGTAAAGGAAAAGGCTGCTGCCTTTGCCGAGGGCTACAAGAAATTTATGGACAGCGCCAAGACCGAGCGCGAGGCTGCTGTTGTCAGCGAGCAGATGCTGCAGGCTGCCGGCTACAAGGCTTTTGATCCTAAAAAGGTCTACGCCCCCGGCGAGAAGATCTACTTCATTCAGGAGAACAAGGCTGTTGTGGCGGCTACCATCGGTCAGAAGCCTTATGAAGAGGGCTTCCGCCTGGTCATCGCCCACATCGATTGCCCCCGTCTGGATCTGCGCCCCAACCCCCTGTACGAGTCTGACCACATGAGCTACTTCCGCACCCACTACTACGGCGGTATACGCAAGTACCAGTGGGCTACCATCCCGCTGGCCATCCACGGCGTGTTCACCCGCGCCGACGGTTCCAGCGTCAACTTTGCCATCGGTGAGGACGAGAACGATCCTGTGTTCTGCATCACCGACCTGCTGCCCCATCTGGGTGCCGAGCAGAACGAGCGCAAGCTCAGCGAGGGCATCAAGGGCGAGGAGCTGAACGTGCTCATCGGCTCTGACACCGTGGAGGAAGAGGACGTCAAGGAGGCTGTCAAGCTGAACACCCTCATCCTGCTGAACCAGAAGTACGGCATCACCGAGCGCGACTTCACCCGCGCCGAGATCGAAGTCGTGCCCGCTGCCAAGGCACGCGATGTGGGCTTTGACCGCTCCATGATCGGTGCCTACGGCCACGATGACCGCGTGGATGCTTACCCCGCACTGCTGGCCGAGATCGAGACCAAGGACCCCGTGCACACCACCATCTGCGTGCTGACCGATAAGGAAGAGATCGGCTCTGACGGCGTGACCGGTATGCAGAGCATGTATGTGTTCCACTTTATGCAGCTGCTCTGCCGCGCTGCCGGTCAGGACGACATTCTGGCCTTCCGCAACAGCGTGTGCCTGTCTGCGGACGTGACCGCCGCCTACGACCCCTCTTGGGCAAGCGCCTTTGAGAAGCAGAACGGCACCTACGCCGGCCGCGGCATTGCCATCTTCAAGTACACCGGCAGCCGCGGCAAGAGCTCTGCCAGCGATGCCAACGCCGAGCTGGTGGGCGACATCACCCGTATGCTGGATGCCAACAACGTGGCATGGCAGATCGGCGAGATGGGCCGTCTGGATCTGGGCGGCGGCGGCACCATTGCCAAGTATGTGGCAAACCGCGGCATCAAGGTGCTGGATATGGGTGTGCCTGTGCTGTCCATGCACTCTCCCTTCGAGGTCATCCATAAGACCGACCTGTACATGGCTTACCGCACCTTCTCTGTGTTCTGCCAGTCTGCTGACTGATTCCACGCGCTGACGGATATTTTGCATTGAAAAACCGAGCTGCCTGCACATTTTTGTGCGGCGGCTCTGTTTTTTGCGCAAAACCCTTGACCTTCAACCGGCTTTAAGGTGTAATGTAAGGGCGGAGGTGAAGCAAATGAACATCAAACAGGCTTCCGAACAAAGCGGTGTGTCCGCCCCGAACATCCGCTTTTATGAAAAAGAAGGGCTTCTCACACCGGCACGCAGGCAGGGCAATGACTACCGCGATTACACTGCCGGGAATGTCCGCACGCTTAAACTTATCCGTATGCTGCGGATGCTGGATGTGCCGCTGCCTACCATCAAGGCGGTACTGCGCGGGGAACAGCCCCTGCAACAGGTGCTGCAAGCCCAGCAGACCGTGCTGGAGCAGCAGGCGGCGCAGCTGGCGGCAGCCATGCAGTTCTGCGCCGACCTTGCCCGGCAGGCTCCGCAGACGGACACGCTGGACGTGGACGCCTGTCTGACCCGCATGGAAAGCCCCGCCCCGCAGCAGGGCTTCTTCTCCGGCTGGCTGCAGGATTACTGCACGCTGGCGCAGGTGCAGCATCAGAAGCACTTTTTCTTTATCCCGCAGGGCAGCATCAACACCCCGCAGGAGTTTACGGCAGCTTTGCAGGCCTATGCAGAGGAAAAGGAAATGCAGTTTACCCTGACCAAAGAGGGGATGTACCCGGAGTTTTTGCTGGACGACATCGCGTATAAGGCCTACCGCAACCCGGGCAAGTACCGGGACGAGATCTGCTGCGATGCTGTGCACCCCGAGCAGCTGGATACCGGACTGCCGCCACAGCGGGAGAAGTTGCTGCGCATCCTGCGCATCGCTGTGCCGCCGGTATGTACCTTTGCCGCCATTCTGGCGGCAGGGTGGGTGGTGACCGGTGGCGCAGGCTGGTTCTGGCTGGCGGCGCTGGCCTCTGCCGGGGTGCTGCTGGGACGCTGCTTTGAAAAGTGGCTGTAAGGCGCGTTACCCCAGCGGCAGCGCCTCGGCTACGGTCAAAAAGGTGTAGCCGTTATCCGTATACCACCGGATGATATCCGGCAGTGCCTCGGCGGTGGTGCGGGTGGTGGCAGAGTCGTGCATCAGCACCACGCAATGGGTCTGATCGCCGGTCTCCCGCACCACGTTGCGGTAGATGGTATCCGCGCTGGGGTGCCCGCCCACAGCGTCCTCGGCGCAGACGTTCCAGTCTACCCACTGCCAGCCGCGTTGCTCCACCTCGGTTTTCAGCTGCGGCATCAGCCCCTTGCCGCCGTAGCGGCGGCTCACGGTGTTGGTGCTGCCGCCGGGAAAGCGCAGGTACCGGATGCTCTCAGCGTCCACATAGGGCGCAATGCGCTGTTTCAGCAGGGCAATGTCCTTCCAGTAGGCGGCGCTGCTGCGGTAGATATCGCTGTATTCGTGGGAGGCAGAGTGCAGTGCAATTTGGTGCCCGGCGGCAGCAGCCTGTGTGAGCAAGGGGAGATATTTCTCGTTGTAGCCGGTGGCTACCACAAAAAAGGTGCCGTGCACCCCGGCGGCATCCAGCGCAGCCAGCACCTCCGGGGTGGTCTTGCTGGGGCCGTCGTCAAAGGTCAGGCAGACCCATTTTTCCGGCAGGGAAGGGGCAGCGGGCGCACCGGCATCGGATGCAGCCACTGCCGGTGCGGCAGGGGTAAAGGGACTGAAGTCCGGCGCGGCGGTCAGCTCGCCCAGCTTACAGCCCGCCGGTGCGCGTGCCGGTACCAGCCACCCTGCCGCAAACGCTGCCAGCGTTGCCGCCAGCAGCCCGCCCCATAGTCCGATGCGCCAGCCGGTGTGCCGCACAAAAAGTTTCATATACAAACCCCTCCTTTGCTCTGGGCGTAGCGCCGCAGGCAGACTTTCTACGCATAAATGACCTGTGAAATTGCCCGAAAAGCTGCCTTTTGCGCGCTCTGCGCCGCTATTATAGATATGAAACTTAAAAAAACTTATGAGAAACAAAGAAACCACTTGACGAATTGCCGGAAATGTGTTACTATATGCAAGCAGTCCGCACCAACGGTTTTCTACCTCAAAAACCGGAGAACTGTAAAACAGGTATGCGAGGGTGGCGGAACTGGCAGACGCGCACGTTTGAGGTGCGTGTGGTTTATCCTTGGGGGTTCGAGTCCCCTCCCTCGCACCAGAAGGCAAGTCGGTTTTTGACTTGCCTTTTTTCTATGAGCAGAAGTGGTGGAATGGCAGACACGCTGGTTTTAGGCACCAGTTCCTTGTGAGTGAGGGTTCAAGTCCCTTCTTCTGCATAACGTAAAAATCCGCACGAATACTGGAAAATTCAGTGTTCATGCGGATTTTTTGTATTTGCGGCTTATCAAATACTATCGAATACTAACCGATATTTGCACTTACTTGCTATCCGAAAGTCTGCAAAAAGTCTGCAAGCTTTACAGGGCAAATCTGCGTGAATCGCCCTTAAAACGACACGAATCGCCCCGGGGATGTGTTGACAGGCTTTTTTGCGGGATGGTATAATATTATTAGGAATAGTGTCGGTTTATACGGGAGCTGACACGCGGCACTTGTGCACTTTTGCGGAACTTTGTGCACAGCGCTTTGGCATAAAGCCTTTGGAAGAACGTATTGTGAAGAGGTCTGGCTGCGAGGCAGCCGGGGTGGGGGAAAACCTATGAAGCAGAAACAAAAAAATATACTGCTCATAGCAGGGATGCTGCTGGTGATGCTGGTAAGCATCTTTGTTTACAGCTTCTATACACAGAAGCAGATCTATCAGGAAAGCACGGCAAACCTGCTTTCCACCTATGGGCAGTCTGCCAAAACCTTTACCATGTTTGCGCAGCGCAACTGGAATATCCTGACCGACTGGGACGGCTACTTGGGCGCCCTTGCGGAGCGGGGAGAACAGGAGGGGCAGTGGCAGGAGTATATCGCCCAAAAGGCTACCTGGCTGTACACGGATTTTTACCTGTTCAACGAGCAGTGCGAGTTCTGGACCACCGCCGGGCGGCAAGGCACAGCAGAGTACATGAAGGCAGCTTTTGAAAAGCTGTATACCGAAAACGAGCCAGTGATCTCCAGCTATATCTCCAGTCAGGGCATCCGCAAGATCCTGTTTGCCATCCCGATGGAGCAGCCGCTGCAGTTGGACGGCACTACCTATACGGCGCTGGTGGTCAGCTACGACAACGCCGTGCTGGAAAAGCTGCTGGGCAGCATGGTCTATGAG
>OLWA01003548.1_pt1 | contig 11655 bp, 5 predicted proteins | sample 1673251 | NCBI WGS metagenome assembly OLWA01 (sample SAMEA3178937, study PRJEB25190) | human gut metagenome | biome: human gut; feature: human-associated habitat; material: faeces | place: Austria | collected 2013
GTTCTACTTCTATTCTAGCCACAGTTTGACTTATTTTTGTCATTTCTGTTTTCATTTCTTGTTGATTTTCTTCAATTTTATCAACTCTGCTTATTAATTTTTCTTGACCTTCAAATAATTGTTTTTGACCTTTGAACAATTCTTCTTGCCCTTTTTTTAATTCGTTTAATATATTGTCTCTTTCATTTTGACCTTTGAACAACTCATTTTGACCTCTAAATAGCTCATCTTGCCCTTTTTTCAAATCCTTTAGCATTTCAATAACTTCTTTATCTGCCATCTTTTTCCTCCTTTCTAAATATTTGATATAAAACATATCATGTCATCATTATACAATATTACCTAATAAGTGTCAATAAAAACATTTAGACAATTTTCGACATTTGTCAACCTTCCTTTACATTCCCAATAATTACACCATAAATCTATTTTCAAAAAAATATTTTTTGTCATTAAAACTTAATATTATTTTAATATCTTTGTAATATTTATTGCTATATTTTATTGTATAATATATTTAGTAGAATTATAAGGAGAAATATATGAGTGTAGAATCAGATTTAAGAAAAGATGGAATTGAAGTAATAAAAAAATTAGACACTTTAAGAATTAATTCAATAGCACGAAATATATCTATTAGATTGTGTGAAACCTTTCCAAATTTCAATCTTAATCAAAACGATTTATTTATAAAATTATCAAGATTAAATATGTATATTGCAAAAATGCCTGAAGGTATGGCAGAGGCAAATTATTTTTATAAAAACACTTCTATTTATTTTAATGAACATATCGCTGATGAAGATTTAGAAGAATTTGCAATTCATGAATGTATACATTATATTCAAGAAATTAAAGATAAACGAAATAATTTAATTCGTATGGGCTTATGTAATTTTGATACATTAAAAATTACAGGTATGGGGTTAAATGAAGCAGCAGTACAATACTCAACATCAAAAGTAATTGGCATCCAAAAAGAAGCTGTAAAATATTTTGGAATTTCATTTGAAACAACTAGTCCATCATATTATCCACTAGAATGTAATTTGATTGAACAATTAACTTACTTTACTGGTGATGAAATATTATTTGATAGTACTTTTACAAGTAATGATAAATTCAAAAATACATTTATTAGTTTAACTTCTGAAAAAACTTATGATGAAGTAGAGAAAAATGTAGATCAAATATTAGACCTTGAAGAAGCTATTATCAAATTAAACAATAAAATTTCTACATTTGATGAGCGAAATAAAACTGTAGATAAATTAGTTACCAAAGCAGAAAACTGTAAAAATAAAATTTCTGAATATTTTGAGAAAACTCAAAATTTAATTATAAAAAATTACTTTGATAAAGCTTTCAAACATATTAAAAACTTAGAAGAACTTGATAATTATAGAAGAAAACTAGATCATTATAAAAATTTAATTGGTCGCACAGACAATTACACATTTTTTGATGATTACTATACAGAAAAAATGTCTCAATTAGAACATAAATCTAACGTGCTTGAAAATGGTGGCATTGAAACAGCTCTAACAATCAAAAAACCTACAAAAGTTGGTTCTTGGTTTAGAGCATTCATTAACTTCGTAACAGGAGATAAAATACATAATTAACAAAAGATTTTAATACACAAAAGAAATTAAAAAAACAAAAGATAAATTTTTTAACTTTTACTAAAGATTTTTAAAATACCAAAGATAAAAGTACCAAAGAATATTAATTTACAAAAGTATTACTTAAATACATATGATTTTTAAGTTACATATGACTTCACAAAAGATGAAGTTTTACATATGATATTATACTAAAGATAATCAATTTTCTACACAAAAAAGATATCCCTATCTTTTTTGAAAAGGACTAGAATACTCTAGTCCTTTATTTTTTATATATTTTTTAAATATTCATCTATTGAATTTGCCGCATCTCTTCCAGACCTAGCAGCCCATGCAACTGTTCCTTTACATCCAGCAATATCTCCTCCAGCAAATATTTTGGGCTTTGAGGTTCTATTTTTTTCATCTACTATAATATAACCATACTTGTCTAAATCAAGTTCTAAATTGTTTGTAAACTGTTCAGGCATTGAGCCTAATGCCATTATTACATAATCTATATCAATTAAATAATTTGAGTTTTCTATATTAATAGGAACTTTTCTTTTTTCTCCTTCTTTTTGCACTAATTCTGTTTTAATTAATTCTAATTTTTCTACTTTTTGATTTCCTATAATTTTTACAATATTATTCTGAAATAAAAACTTTATTCCCTCTTGTTTAGCCTCTTCTATTTCTTTTGCTTCTGCTGGCATTTGTTCTTCTGCTCTTCTATATATAACATCTACTTCTTCTGCACCTAATCTTTTTATTGTTCTAGCACAATCCATTGCTACATTTCCGCCACCTATTACAGCAACTTTTTTTCCTTGATAATTTGGATGTAACTTTTTTTCTAAAAGTTGATTTCCTCCAAATACTCCTTGTAAATTCTCTCCGTCTACTCCCATTTTAGTAGTTATATTAGCACCATAAGCTAAAAATACTGCATCAAATTTATCTTCAAGCTCCTGTAATGTAAAATTCTTTCCAAGCTCTTTATTATATTCTACTTGTAATCCTAAATTTAGTATTTTCTGAATTGTATCTTTTACAATCTTCTTTGGAAGTCTAAACTCTGGAATTCCATGAACAAGTAGTCCTCCAAGATAATCATATTTTTCGAATATAGTAACAGAATATCCTTTTTTTAATAAGAATGCAGATGCAGTTAAACCAGCAGGACCTCCTCCTACAATTGCAACTTTTTTATTTTTATTTTCATTATTTATTTCTGCAAATTTATATCCTTCTTTTATTGCAATATCTCCTACAAATGTTTCTAGTTCTCCAATACTAACAGGTTGTCCTTTTATTCCTCTTACACATGAGCCCTGACATTGCTTAGTATGTGGACATATCCTTCCACATACAGATTCTAGTACTGTTGTTTCTGACAATATCTCATAGGCTTGTTTATAATTTTCTTCTTTTATTGCTTTTATAAATCCTGGTATATTATTATTTAATGGACAACCTTTATTAGAACAAGGTTTTGTCACACAATTTAAACAATAATTTGCTTTTGATTTTATTTCTTCCATTATAAGTAACTCCATTCAACTAATTTCGTATAAATATTTTATATTTTTATACTATTTCAGTCAATATACCTGACCTTTTATTCAATCTATTGGCATATTTCATTATATCTTTTTATAACTTGTTTTAAGTCTTTAATAAAATCTATTTTTTTATTTTCATCTCTCAATAATGCTGCAGGATGCCATGTTGGCATATAAAGAATTCCTTTTTTTTCTATCCATTTTCCTCTACTAGCTGTTATTCCATATTCTTTTCCTAATATGTTTTTTAATGCAACACTACCTAATAAGACAATTATTTTTGGTTTTACTAAAATCACTTGATTTCTTAAATAATCTAAACAGTTTTCTGCCTCGTCATCTTGTGGATTTCTATTATTGGGTGGCCTACATTTTACTATATTAGCAATATACACTTCTTCTCTTTTTATTCCTAACATATCAAATGCCATATTCATAAGTTTTCCTGCTTTTCCCACAAAAGGTTCGCCTTGTGCATCTTCATCTGCTCCAGGCCCTTCACCTATAAGCATTATATCTGCTTCTCTATTTCCTACTCCAAATACTACATTTTTTCTAGTTTCACATAGCCTACATTTTCTACATTTTTTTACTACTTCTTCTAATTCTTCCCAATTGTTATACATATTTTTTCCTATATTATAGTATTTAGGTTTTTCTGGATTTGCCTATAAACCTTATTTCTCTATTTCAAAAATTTTCATAGCATTTTCATAAGTTTTTTTTGCAACTTCTTCTAGTGAAATTCCTTTTAAATCTGCAATTTTTTGAGCAACATATTTAACATTTCTGCAATCATTTCTCTGTCCTCTATTTGGTTCTGGTGATAAATATGGGCTATCTGTTTCTATTAACATCTTATCAAGAGGAACCATATCAATTATTGCTGGAGCATTCTTTGAATTTTTAAATGTGATTGGTCCTGCAAATGATATATAATATCCAAGTTGTAAAGCTTGTTTTACTAATTCTTGATTTTGTTGGCAACAATGAAATACTCCAGCTTTATTTACTTTATGATTTTTTATAATATCAATTGTATCTATAAATGCATCTCTTGAATGAATTACTATTGGTAATTCTAATTTATTAGCCAATTCTATTTGTTTTATAAAAGCTTGTTTTTGCAATTCTTTATTTTCAGTATTCCAATAATAATCTAATCCTATTTCTCCTATTGCAACTATTTTTTTATTTCTATTTTCAACTGCAATATTTGAAATTTCTTCTATACTTTTCCACAATTCTTCTTCAGTTTGTGGAATATCATTTGGTGAAATTCCTACTATTGAATATATATAATTATACTTTTGGGCTAATTCTAATGAAAATTTTGATGATGGAATATTATATCCTGCACATACAAATTTTGTTATTCCATCATTATATGTTTGTTCTATTATCTCTTCTCTATCTTCATCAAACTTTTCATCATTATAATGTGAATGTGAATCAAAAAACTCCATCTTTTTTCTTCCTTTACTATAACTTATTTGAATATTACAACTACATTAGCAATTGCATATTCTTTACAATGTGATAAGCTAATATCTATATCTTCTATATTTTGTATCTTATTATTTAAAATATTAACATATGGTCTACCTTTTTCATCATTTAATATTTCTATATCTTTCCAATTAATTTGAAATTTATTCTCTAATTCATCTGATACTGCTTTAAAAACAGCTTCTTTAGCAGAAAATCTAGCTGCATAATGTTGATATTTTTGCATCTTTTTGCTTTCACAATATTCTCTTTCATTTTTAGTATATACTTTTTCACAAAATTTTTTATTTGTACTTTCTATACTCTCTTTTACTCTGCTTATCTCTATAATATCTGTTCCTGTTCTTATTCTCATCTTTAATCCTTCCAAATTTGAAAAATATATATAATACTTTTCGCAAAATTCTTCATAGTAATTTTAATCCATATTACAAAAAATAGCAAGTTAAACTTGCTATTTTTCGTTTTTATTATTTTACTAATACTCTTTTTCTGATAAATATTATTGTTGCTCCAACTAAGATTAATCCTGCTGCTACTGTTGTTACATATAACCATCTTGATATTATTGTACCTGTTGGTGGAGTTATTGTTGTTCTTACTGAATCTTCATCATCTTCTTTTGCTCCTCCAGGTATTAAATTTCCTGGTGTCGTTACTTTTCTAATATATCTATTATACTCTGTTCCATTTTCTACTCTAGTCTTATCATTTCTATCTTTATTTTGGCTATATCCTGAATATTGTAATATTTCTACATCATTTGTATATATCATTGAATCAGCTGTTGGAGATAATAATCTACTTACTTTATATGTTATATCCTTTGATTTTCCTATTGTTACCAAATCTCCATCTGTTTTGGCAAATGTATTTGTAGTATATATATTATATTTTCCATCACCTAATTTTTCTTCTTTTTTATTATCTGTTGATAATAAGTTTGTTCCATTATATGATTTCAAATCATCTATAGTATTTTTATTCCATTTTGCCATTGTATTATCATTTGCTATTAATTCTTTTCCTAAATAATCTCCTAAAAGATCTATCCTTGTTGTTACTGCTTCATTTATTAATAAACCATCTTGGCTTCCAAAATAATAGTAATTTCTTCTTTGGGCTATCTTTTCATCAGTATCTGTATCCCAAATTTTATATATTGAATAATCTAGTTCTGAATTGTTCTTTATTGTTATTGTATATTCTTCTTCTATAGTTGCATTGTGTAATATTTCTGTATCCATTTCTATTGGAACATAATCATCTAATTTTGTTCTTACATATGGTAAATTATCAGTACTTGGATTTCCATTTATTAATACTTGACCATTTCCTAATGATACTTTTAATCCTGTTATTGTCTTATCTACTTGTAAATCAACTACTGGTCTTTCTATTATTCCTAAGTCAATATTATCAATAGTATATACATAATCTACTTTTCCATTTTTATTAAGAATTAATTTATAATTATTTTCAATATCTTCACCATTTTTCTTATATATTAATGTGTTTGTATCTGGATCTGTAGTTATTTGATAATTTTCAGGTATAATTTCATTTGAAATCTCTCTGTCTTTTACTACATTTGTATCTATATCTATTTCGTCACCTATTTCCTGTGTAACTCTTGTCTTATCATCATTTTGATCATTTAATTCTTCTACACCTATTTTGAAATATGGCGTATATGCTTCCATATTATTATAAACATAGTCTTTTCCATTTAATATTTCATAATTAATTTTTGCATCTTTTTCTAAATATGCTCTATATTTTACATCATCAACTGCATCTGAATATCTAGTTTCTTGATTTTTTAAGAACCATGAATAATCACCGTTTAAGTTTGCACTTCCATTCGTAATATTCATTGCTTTAGAAATATCTTCTGATTTTAATATTGTTGATTTATATTCTCTTGCTTCTATTGTTTTTATTTTATCTCCATCACTTGTATGAAGTTCTGTTGCATCTCTTAATTGGTCTGTTTCATTTCCATTTTCGTCTACATCTTTCATATCTTTTCCATATGTAAATCTTATTACATATTTTCCTGCAACAACACCTTTAAATTCATATTTTCCATATTTATCTGTATATGTCACTGCTAATACGTTAGATTCTTGACCTTTATTAGTTTTTGCTTCTTGATATAATTTTGCAACATTATAACTTTGACCTGATATCTCAGAAGTACTATTAACTTTTCTTGCGTCATCTGATTCATATTTCTTATTCTCTTTATCATCTGGTACTACCAGCAATTCAACTTTTACATTGGCCATTACATTTTCATTTTCGCTTGATTTTGCATTATATTGTCCATCACCAATTCTTTGATAAATTTTATTTGTATTTTCTCCATCTTTTACTTCAACTTCAATATTTTCAGTTAATGGTGAATCTTCATATACTATTCCTGATAATGTTGTTTGAACACCTTTATATAATTTAAATGTTGGTGCTATTGTTGTATCATTTTCAAATGTATCTGTTGCAAATGAATTGTCATTATCTATTTGAACTTGTGCATTTCTTGCTGATGAATTCTTATCTATACTTGCATACGCATACTTTCCTTCTGTATCTGCTCTACTGTATTTATTTTCTTCATTATTCGCATATGTTGAATATGTTTTTATTTCAGCCATAAAATCAAATTTTATTCCTTGATCATTATTTAAAATCTTCATTATTGTATCTGCATTCACTCTAAATGTTACTTCTAATACATTTTTGTTTTGATTTTCTATTAATTTATCTTCTAATTTTTCTAAATCTATTGTCGCTTCTTTGATTTTTGCATCTTGCTTATTTACTGTTATTTCATGTTCTTGATCATATGTTGTATTAATAATATTAGTTGAATTTTCGTAATTATATGATATTAAATTCAAATCTCCATCATAATCTAATGTCAACTCTTTAATTTTTGCATATAATGTATTTGATTTATTTTGTAAATATATCTTATATGTTATATCTGCATATAATTTTGCATTTGGTGTTGCACTATATGATATTGTTGACTCATGAAGTTGTCTTTCATAATATTTTCCTTTTATTGCTTTTAATCTTACATCCATAGTATCATCATTATCTGGATTTACTAATGTTGCATATTTATATATATGTTGATATCCATTTACACTTAATACAAATCTAGCAACATCACTATTAAGTCCAACATCAACTTGTTCTCTTGCATATAATCCTAAGTTTATATTTTTTATTTCAGTAACATGTGCTATTGTTGTATTTTCTTTTGCAAGATATTCATTTAAATATTGTTTGAAATCACAATTCTTATATGTTGTTGCTTTTATATGATACATTTCTTCTCCATAATCTGTTTTATCAGCTTTTGATTCTGTTAAATTTTTTCCATAATTTACTGTTGATTTATAATCTTCTGTTTTATTATAAGTTATATAATTTGAATTTACATTTCCATTTGAATCAATTACTGTACCTGTTGACTCTCCATTGGCATCAATCTGTTTTCCAGATGAAATTGTACTAAATTTTTCATTAAATCTTTGTCTTACACTTGAATCTTCATCTGATTTTCCAGATGCAATTTCTTCAGATGCTCTTGAACCATTTGGAATTTGTGCACTTGGTTTTAATTCTACATTTCTGTATTTTACACCATTATATTCAAATTCTATATAATATTTGTCTAAATCTTCTATTCTTATGGTATCATCTGTATATGTTAGATTTTCATTTCTTGAACCAAAATGGTATTCACCATTTTCATTTGTCCATGTTTCAAATTCTCTATTTCTAACAGTATCATGTAAAATTACTTTCACACCAGATACTAATCTGTCTTTATCATCATACTGATTATCTTGAAATAAATTATTTCTTGTATTATCCTTTCCTGTTAATTGATCTTCCCATACATATCCTGATATATCAATAAATTGCTTTTTGTTATATAATTTTACTATTACTATAACATCGCTTTCATTTATTACTATGTCTTTAAGTCTTTTATAACCTTTACTTGTATCATAATTATCTTCCCATACACCATATCCATAAGGTGATTCGATTTCCCATACTTGATATGTTCCAGCATGTAATCCTGTAATTGATTCTCCAACTCCAACAGTCCACTCTTGACCATCGCCTTTTACTAAGAACTTAAATTTTGAAGCTGTTGGATCATCTGGATCATATAACATTTCACCTGTATCTTCGTCAAATTTATATATTGTAATACTTTTTGGTAACTCTTCTGGCTCAAATGTTAATGTTGTTGAAAAAGATTGTTTATAAGATTTTGTAACTGAGGCACTTCTTGTTATACCAATCTCTTGGCTATCTTCAGATGTTGCTGAACAATTAGGGCATTTATAATCTTGTGATACTTTAAATCTATCTGTCCAAGAAAATGAAACTGTTATTGTTATTGTTATTTCTCTTGTAATTGTTACACTTAAAGATGTTACACCACTACTTCCTGTTAATAATTCTGCTGTAGCACTTCCATTTATTCCAGCACCACCTTTTATAGCACTTTCTATTTTTTCCATATCATAAGTTCCTAGATTTGTTGGATCTATTACAGAACCAATAGCTTGCCATAATGCTGATGATTCACTTGCACTAAATTCACCTGGTAAACTTCCTCCTAATGAGAAATCAAAACCTTCATTTGTCCATTGAAGTACACCACCATTTGGATCTGCTCCTTCCACTGTAAATGTTGTACTTGTTATTGTTGGCTCTGATGGACCTAAATAATCACACTTTACTGCTCCAATTGCATAAAAATTAATATTTTCTTTATTTTCTTCATAACCAATTATTTTTCCTGTTTCTGGATCAACAATTTCTTTTCCTCTTACAGTATGGAAATGGCTTCCTGATTTTAGACATTCACCTTGTCCTACATATGTTCCATCTGGATTATATATATAAAATGTTCCTGATCCTGATTTACCATTATATCCTTGTAATATTATTTGAACTTGTGGTGAAACCCCTTTTGAAGCTTCTGCAACTGCTGAATTTACCATTTCTCCAATTTGTGCTTGTGCATCTGCCATTGTTCCTTCTATAGAGTATGCATACTCTTTTGGACTAAATGCAAATACTGAAGTTGCAAATATAATTGCAAATATTACAAACATTCCTTTTCTGTTTACTACTCTTTTTATAAAATAAATCATTAATGCTACATACAACAATCCCATAATCACACCTCCTACTAATTTGAAGGCTATCTCTATACCTGTTGCAACTTCTATCATTACTTCTGCTTTATCTGTATTGTTTTCTGTATTTAAATCTTCTTTATGTTTTAAACTTTCACTTGAAGCTATTTTGGCTATACTCGTATAAACTCCAGCATCTGAATCCTCTAATGTTTTACTTAATGTAATTGTTGCTTCTATACTTTCACCTGGTTTTATATCTGTATTTGCATAACTTACATTACTTACTGTATTAGCTAATGATTTAGTCCATCCATCATTTAACTCTGAATGGAATTCCATTTTGGAAGGAATTTCATCTAATATCTCATATACTTTTCCTTGTATATCTCCAATATTAGTTATCTTAATTTTATATTCTACAACAACTGTAGAACCTATAAATTGTTTTGAATGAATTGATATCTTAGCCATCTTTTTATTATTATAAGTATATTCTTTTGTTCTCTTGTCATTTTTAACTGTTATTTTATTTATAAATTGTTCTATTTTTAAATCAAAATTTTTCTTTTCAACTAATCCCATATCAATATTAGTCTTATGAGAATTCAAATTGATTGTATTTGTAAGTCCTACTCTTAGATTCTCACCTAATAGATTTACATCTTTTTCTATTGCATCATTATTTTCTGTACTTGATATATCAGTTTTTTGATATTCTGTAATATTATAAGTATCTGAATCAAATTTAAATACTACATAATATTGTCCAGTATATATATTTGTAAATGTATATTTACCATTTTCATCTGTTGTTTTAATCAACGTTTTTCCGGTTTCATCTGTTACAAATTTTTGACTAGAAACATCATATAATAAAACTTCAATTCCTTTTTTTAGTTCTTCGTCATTATCTCTTTGTCCATTATCATTTTCATCTACCCAAACAATACCTGAAATAGAATATTTTGCTTTTGTTGTTTGTGTACTATTATTATCTGGTTTTGGTATTGGAGTATTACCATTATCAATAACATTTCCATCTGAATCTATTTCAATTACATTTGTTGTTTGTGGATGTACAAGAGTATTTTGTACAATATTTGATTGTTTTGTTTTTATACCTGTTCCAGTTAAAATTGCTGAGTTTGAAATTTCAATATTATTTTTTTGAGCATCAAAAGCTTTAACTTTTGTTTTTATCTTTATTGTGATTTTTTCTCCATTTTTTATATTCAAATCAAATTTCAATCTGGCACCATTTGAATTGTCTTTTCCATTTATTTGAGCAATTTCAACAGATGATAAAGTTTTTTCTTCATTTGTTACTGTATATTTTCTTATTGAATTAACTGTTTCTTGTTGTACTATAAAATTATTATATTCTATACTTTGGACAGAAAGCTCTGTTGGAAGATAATCTTCAAATGTAATTGATGTATATCCACCAAATTCATCTATTACATGTCCTATATTATTTATTTCATATACATATGTTATTTCTTTAAACTCTTTTACTTTTTCTCCACTTGTCTCAGAGCTTTGGGTAATACTTACCCCTTCTATCCATCCATTTGCAACACACTGATTAGAATTATATTTTGTATTTCCATTTTCGTCTGTTTCTTTATATATATTACCATTTCCTAAATTTTCTTTTATTATTCCTATATCTTCTTTTGATATTTTTTCAGTTTCTTCTGGCATATTACTGTTATATTTTTCTAGTATTTGGTCTATAATTTCTTTATTTCCTGTTACTTCTGAATTTTCTAATGTGGATTTATCTACAACTAT
>OLWA01003552.1_pt1 | contig 11643 bp, 9 predicted proteins | sample 1673251 | NCBI WGS metagenome assembly OLWA01 (sample SAMEA3178937, study PRJEB25190) | human gut metagenome | biome: human gut; feature: human-associated habitat; material: faeces | place: Austria | collected 2013
CGGGCCTGCGCACATCACGCCAGCCGACGCTACCTGAAACTGGCCGTACTGTTCGGGATTTTGCGCAATGAAGCGACGGGCTACCGCCTCTGCCATTGCGCTTCTGCAAGTATTACCAGTACAAACAAAAAGAATATTCATGATTTCACCAACCTTCAAACACTTTTATCGCCTGCTGCATTGCGCAGACGGTTCATCAAGGCCGCGCCAATCTCTTCGGTGGGAAAATCCTCCGTATAAATGGCTTCTACATCGGCCTCATCAAAATATCGCAAGGCGGCAAATAAATTGCCGGCAATCTGTTTCAAATCTTCGCGGGAACCTAAGTTGACTGCCAGATTTTCATCGGCACGATGAAGCAAACGCAGCGTTTGGCTGGACAGCATGACGCCGGCTTTGCCCCTATGGGCTTCTAGCTGCGTATCTATTTTTGCTGCAATTTCCTCTGGCGTACCGGTGCAGATATAAACTGGCGCTTCCGGCGCGTAATGGGGATACTGCAGGCCTGGCCGCGCTGTTTTCTGGCTGGAGCTGTCTGCCGCCGCATCATACACTGGCTGACCGAGGATTTCTTCTAGTTGTTCTTTGGTCACGCTGCCAGGGCGCAAAATGACCGGCTGTTCTCCGCTGATATCCAATACTGTGGACTCAACTCCCACAGCGCAGCACCCGCCGGACACAATGGCGGCCACCCGACCTTCTAAATCGTGCTGCACATGAGATGCGGCAGTGGGGCTTGGCTTGCCTGATAAATTGGCGCTGGGCGCAGCAATGGGCAAGTTAGTCATTTGCAGCAGGCGCAATGCCACCGGATGGTTAGGCATGCGGACGCCAATCGTTTCCAGCCCACCAGTCACACAGGCCGGCACCGCGTTGGGACGGCACTTGAAAATTAACGTCAATGGTCCCGGCCAAAAGGCTTCCATCAGTTTCTTCGCTGCATCGGGAACCTGACTGACCAAATCCGCCAGTTGGGCCTGGTCATAAATCAGCACGTTCAAGGGATTGTCGGAGGGACGGCCCTTGGCCTGATAAATTTTATGCACGGCGTTTTCATCCAGCGCATTGGCCCCTAATCCATACACGGTTTCGGTAGGAAAGGCCACAATTTCCCCGGCACACAGTAATCGCGCAGCTTCTTGTAAATCTTTGTCTTGTTCACCTCGTAACAATTTTGTTTCCATAGGCTTTGCCTCTCTTCATTCACACCAATACATCTTTGACAGTTGTTTGGAAAGACATTCTGAAACAGTTGTCAAGTTACGTTTTTATTTTTATATACCATTCTATTATATCATCATTTTCGAAAACAACACTAGCTTTCTTTTTATTTTCTTCTATTCGATTCTTTCTTTTTGCTACCCATCGTTTTTGTTTGCTACACTTCGCCTGTTCCTCCGTAATTCGCACACCCTCTGGACTGTTCAGCTTCGACAGGCTCAGTGTGACAAAGCGGTTCTATCCCTTGGAAGATGCTTCGACAAGCTCAGCATGACAAGACCGGCTCAGCATGACAAAACAACGACGCTAGGCGCGAAAAAAACCAGCGTGTTTGCTCATGATGTATGGGGCGCTACGCCCAGTCATGGCTTTTCTATGGTTGGGGCAAAAATGTTTCACGTGAAACATTTTCCATTGTGATTTTTGCTTTTGCCAGCGTTTTCTGTATTGGTAGCTCTATTAGGGGGGTGGACAATACAACGAAACCGCCCGTTTTCTGCTCAACCAATAGGTTTTTCTGGATTTTACTTTGTCCTGTCTTTTTTTGCTCTGCACTTCGATTTTTTTGCTACCCATCGCCCGTTCCTCCGTGTACCCGACTAGAAAAACGTCGGGCATCGGACAGTTCCTTGCCTGTGCAGCTTTGCTGGACTAGCGTTCATCACGCTTTGCACAAGCTGCGTCACAGTTCGCCCCAAGTCGGAATTTTGGCGAAGGTAGCGGGGAGTTTTTAAACCCATAAGGCGGTAACGAGTGCCCTGTAGCAGAATTTTGATAAAGATGGCAGAGAGCTTAAAACCAGAAAAGGGTAGCAAGTGCCCTGATTTTTCTGCATTCGGTTTGGCAGATACATTGTAGATAGGGTACGCTGCCACTAGCGCATTCTTTTGCGCTAAGGCGTACCGCTAGTAAATTCGGGCGATTCCTATCTAAAACAACGACGCCAGACGCGAAAAAGACCAGCATCATCAAGTTATTTTCTGCGCGTTGTATCATGTTCGTTGCCGATGGGGAGTCGATTCGCCCCCTCATTTTTCTCCACAGCTTACATAGCTTCCATAAAGCGGCGCTGCATTTCGGCTTTTTCTTTTTCTTCTTCTGGATCCAGATTGCAAATGCGCAGCAGCACGCTGTACATCAGCTTCAAGCCATTTTGCACAGCTTCGTCGCTGACTGCTTCTTTTTTATTATGGCTAATGCCTTTATCGCAGGGTACAAAAAACATGGTGGCTCTGGTTAAGCCGGCCATATACATGGTGTCGTGCCCTGCGCCGCTGACCATGTGCAAAAAGGTCAAACGATTTGGCACACATTGTTCTACTAGCAGCTCTGCCATATCGTCATCCAGCTTCACCGGCTGTTCCTGTCCTAAAATAGCCGGCTCTATCTTTAGCTTTCTTTCCGCGGCTATACGGTTTAGTTCTTCATGTAATTTTGTCACCACTTCGGCAATCACGTCTTTCTCGATGCCGCGAATATCTACATAGAGTTCCACGTGGCCGGGCACAATATTAATGGCTTCATTGATTACATCGCATTTCCCCACGGTGGCTACAATGCGTTTATCTGCATATTGCCGTCCCAGCTTTTCTACTGCCAAAATCATTTCGGCCGCGCCGGTGAGCGCGTCGTTGCGGGAGCCCATAGGGCAAGCGCCGGAATGGGCCGCTGTGCCTTCTACGGTAATGCGCAAGCGGTATGGCGCTGCAATATGACCTACAATACCGATATCGGTATGCCGTTCTTCCAGCACCGGTCCTTGTTCAATATGCATTTCAATAAAACCGAAAGCATTTTTGATATAATTGCGTTCTGCATATAAATTGTCCGGATTGCCGCCTAATTTTTTTATTTCATCATATAAACTGACGCCTGCTTTGTCTACATAGCCCTTCAGCATTTCGCCAGTCAGCCGTTCCGCTAACAGCTTGCTGCCGACAGTGGCGCAGTTAAACCGGCTGGATTCTTCGCAGCGGAACACAATTAAGGTAACCGTGCGGCGCTGCGGCATACCGTCCAATAAACGCATAGCATGGAAAGCGGTCATGACGCCCAAAAGGCCATCATATTTGCCGCCATCCGGCACACTGTCCATGTGGGAGCCTAACAGCAGCGGCGGCATATCAGCCTGGCCGTCATCGGTGCCGCGGCGTGTAATCCACAGGTTTCCGGCGCCGTCCCATTTCACCTCAAAGCCTGCCGCCTCTGCCATTTTGGCCAACAAGCCATGGGCTTCCTGGTCTGCCTCGGTATAAGCCAGCCGGTCCACACCGCCATCTGCATTCTGTCCAATGGCAGAAAGGGCGGCAAAATCTGCCTGATACTGTTCCCATTTTAATTGCTGTACAGAAATTCCTCTCATCATCCAAACTCCTTTGCAAAATTCTATTTTGTTACTGTTCTCTATGATTTTTATAAAAATTGTGAAAAATCTTTTATATTCTTATAATTACTCTTTTTCTCGGAACACTCCTGCATTTTATCATATTTCTATCTTCTTGCCAAAGGGAAACCGATTTTTATTTCAAAATGTTCTATTACTATGATAGGTTTTGTGACCATTTAGTAACACTCTGGTTACAAAATCGGTTTTTCACTTTTCCTTTTGGAAAAATTGTGCTAGAATGAGGTTGCGTTTAAAAGGTCTTTTTATTTTGCCTTGCGCAAATCTATTTTTGGTTTTTCTTCTTATAGAATTGCAACATCATATGAAGATAAAAAGGAACTCCAACGAAAAGAAAGGTGGCGGTTTGCAGATTTTATCTGCGTAACGTATGAACAATCTGACGGCAAAGTTCATGAATTTTATTGAAAGCACTGGATCGAAAAAGTATTTTTTAGGTAGTATTGTAGTCGCGCTTCTTATTGCATTTGCATGTACATTTTCTTTGAGTACTTCCTATGCGGTTGTCATTGATGGCAAAACAATGGGACAGATCAGCTCGGCAGCAGCTTTGAATCAGGCATTGGCAGCAACCAAAGAAAAAGTACAACAGGAAACAGGATTGGAAATCACAGCTTCTTACAACACTGTAGAAGCAAAAGTCGGTCACAATTTCTTCACAGCAAAAATGGACAGCACAGAATTAGCCGCTTTATTGGAAGAAGAAGTTGAATGGTTAGCTCCTGGCGCCGTTATCAACATCAATAACGGTGAAATCCAATTTGCAGTGGCAACAGAAGCCGATGGTCAAAAAGTATTGGACAAGCTGAAAGAAACAGCGACTGCCGATTTAGGCAATGCTGTTGGTTGATTTTCAGGAAGATGTCAGCATCGAAGCTGGCAATGTAAAAGTTTCTGAAATTCAATCTCCAGAAAAAATTCTGGAACAGATTCAAGAAGGAAAAGAAGAAGTGAAAACCCATGTTGTTGAAGAAGGCGAATCCTTCTGGATGATCGCCCACAACAACGATTTATCCGTAGATGAATTGCAGAAATTAAACGCTGATACCGTACCAGAAAAATTACAGATTGGTCAGGAAATCGTATTGACCAAGCAGGAACCGCTGGTAAGCGTAATCGTTACCAAGGAAGTTACCGTAGAAGAAACAATTGCCCATTCTACCGAATATAAAGACACTTCCAGTTTGTTAAAAGGCGAAAACAAAGTGGTGACAAAAGGCTCCGATGGTAAGAAAAGCGTAACCTATGAAGTAAAAGAAGCAAATGGCAGCACTCTGGAAAAGAATGTTGTGAAAGAAGTTGTTATTTCGGAACCTGTTACAGAAGTGGTAAACAGAGGTACCGGCTCTATCAAAATTTCTTCCCGTTCTGCTTATAATAGCGGCGGTGGCAACGGAACCTTAGCATGGCCGCTGAGCAGTAATAAAATCACATCGCCTTATGGCACCAGAAGCCGTGGCTTCCACTCCGGCATCGACTTGGCGGCGAAAACAGGCACTTCCGTTTATGCTGTTGCTGGCGGTACTGTAGAACTGGCTAGCTGGTATTATGGCTATGGAAATTGCATTGTAATCAATCATGGCAATGGCGTAAAAACAAGATATGCCCATTTGTCTGCTTACAAAGTCAGCGTTGGCGCAACCGTTTCCCGTGGTCAGTTGATTGCCCTGTCCGGCAATACTGGCAATAGCACCGGCCCCCATTTGCACTTTGAAGTGATTGTTAATGGCGTGACCAAGAACCCTGTAAACTATTTGAAATAATATTGCAACCAAATCTAAACAGAAAATTAAATGCACAGGAATTGCTCCTGTGCATTTTTTATGCTATGATACTGTAAACTGGTAATATACGACTGATTTTATTACAGCACCTATAAAGGAGGATTCTTTCATGTATGAAGTATTAATTATCGGAGCCGGTCCAGCCGGTATGACTGCCGCTATTTATGCAGCGCGGGCAGGCTACAAGACCGCTGTCTTAGAACATGGCGTTCCCGGCGGTCAGGCGGCAACTACCGATATGATCGAAAATTATCCCGGCTTCCCGGAAGGGATTTCCGGCCCGGAACTGATGATGAAATTTTTTGAGCAAACGCAGACTTTTGGCGTAGAAATGATTTACGAACAGGTACAGTCGGTGGAATTAGATGGCACTATAAAACGGGTAACTACCGATAAACAAACCATTGAAGCAAAAGCTGTCGTAATCGCTTCCGGCGCCAAACCAAGAGCATTAGGCGTTGCCAACGAAGGCCGTTTGCGCGGCCGCGGCGTTTCCTACTGCGCTACCTGTGATGGATTTTTCTTTAAGGATCAGCCAGTGGCCGTTGTCGGCGGCGGCGATACCGCTGTAGAAGAAGCCATGTATTTGACTAAAATGTGTTCCAGTGTTACGCTCATTCATCGTCGGGATGAACTGCGGGCCAACAAACTGGCGCAAAGCCGCGCGCTTGCCAACGAAAAACTGAACATTATCTATGATACTGTTGTCGATGAAATTATCGGCGACGATAAAGTAAGCCAATTAAAACTGCGCAATAAAAAAACCGATGAAACCAGCACACTGGACATCAACGGTGTTTTCATTTTTGTAGGCTATCTGCCTAACAATGCGTTCTTCCCTCCAGAATTGGAAGTCAATGAACAGGGCTATATCGTTACCGACGATGAAATGGCAACCAATATTCCAGGTGTATTCGCTGTAGGGGATGTACGTCAAAAGAAGCTGCGCCAAGTTACCACCGCGGTTGGTGACGGCGGTGCTGTTATGCATGGCATTGAAGAATATTTCAGAGCGTAAAGACTGGAGGTTCTCTTATGTATTACAATAAGAAAAAACAAACCAAACTGCAAAAAATTTTTTTAATTGTACTTGTAGCCATGCTTTCTGTTGGTTTGTTGCTGCCGTCCTTTCTGTCCATTTTCTCTTACGGAATTTAATTGCGTTAAACCGAAACGGCCAACTGCTATGATATTTCATCGCGCAGTTGGCCGTTTTTTGTCTATTTTTTTATAATCTCTTCTCGTTCTTCTGTTTCTTCGGCCGGAATTATAATCTCATAGGCCCTGTGCAAAACCTCTATCTGGACCTCCTGCAAATTGCCGCCAAATTCACCGTCTAAGGTCCAAGAAATTTCCTCTATGGCAGAAATCCGCAGCGCGCTGGTGTGAAAGGCGTGCAGACACGGATTATTAAAATCATTCAGCAATAATGCTGCAATGGCGCCCTGCAATTCCATGGGATTGCGCGGCATTTTCACCAGCAAAACTTCTAATAGCCCGTCGTCCATAGAAACATTGGCCTTGGTATTCATTTTGAACCCGCCGACAGATATGGAATTGGACACCATGCCAAAAATAAATTCTCCGCAAATCGTTTCGCCATCATGCTCTACCGTCAACTGATAGCCCTTAATTTCTGCTAAATGCTTAATGCCTTCCAAAATATAAGCGGCCCGTCCCAGCGCATTTTTGAACTGCTGCGGCGTAGAATAGCTGACCTCTGTGAAAGCGCCAAAGGCTGCTACATAAACGAAATGCCGCTCATTAAAAAGCCCCACATCACAAGAGAACGGCTGTCCTTTTACAATTACTTCTGCTGCTTGCAATGCATTGCGGGGAATTCCTAGGCTTACCGCAAAGTCATTGGTGGTGCCGGCTGGAATATAGCCTAACCAAGGATGGCTGTCAGACTGCAGCAGACCGCCCACCGCTTCATTCAAAGTGCCGTCGCCGCCGGAACAGACAACCAAATCGTATTGTCCGGCCTCAGCCTTAATAATTTCGACTAGCTCGCCGGAGTATTGGGTAGTGCGCACTACAACTTTCCAGTCATTCTTTACGAATTGGTCGATGACCTCCAGCAAATTATTTTTAATTTCTGCTCTTCCCGCCTTCGGATTCACCAGAAAAAGCAATGTTCTCTGCATGAAATGTCCCTCCTAGAATAATGCCGCAATATCATCCATACGCTGCTGTGCCAATGCATAGCCATAACGATAACAAGCTTCTATCTTATCCATATCCTTCTCAAAACTGTCTATAATGCCATGATGCGCCGGACGAAGCAATACCGCTTTCCCCTGTCGCTCCAGCTCCTCACAAAAACGAACTGTTTCATTGTATTTGTTATGCCGTGTCAGCAAAGGCTCCACCAAATTCGGATACTTCCGTTTTAATATCCGCGCTACGGCCAAATTACTTTTGCTGAGTGTTTTCTCGTAACCAACAGGACGAGTCAATATAATCAATAATTTTTCGTTGCCGTCAGCCAGTGCTTTCCGCACAGGGATGGGATCGCAAATACCGCCGTCAAAATATTCTTCTCCGTTTAATTGAATTGCCGGAAATACCAACGGAAGGGCACAGGTTGCTTTCACCATGGTATTGGCCCTGTCTAAATCCTTCCCATTCAAATATTCTGTTTTACCGGTACGGGCATTGGTAACGCCCACCAAATAGGTCCCCTCATATTGCGCAAAGGTATCCCAATCGAATGGAATTAGCCGGTTCGGAATTTCTTCAAAGGCAAACTGCAAGCCAAACAGACTGCGGCATTTCAAAAAGTTTCCTGCACCAATATAACGTTTATCATGACGGTATTGCCTTAAAATTTCTAAATTGCGCCCTTTTTGTTTGGACACATACGAAAAGCCATTGGTAATTCCCGCCGACACGCCAATACAATAGGGAAAAAGAATGTCATGCTCCAGCATGGCATCCATAACGCCAGCGCTGAATATAGGACGAAACGTCCCGCCTTCTAATACCAATCCCGGCATGTACCCATCTCCTCTTGATTATGAACTTGCAAACCGTTCTGCACTGTTTTGTAACATTATTCTATTCTGCCTTCCGCGGAAAAAGCCCTTCTTAAAAAAATGGTTTTGTGCCGATCACATAAAAATTTACTAAATATTTGCAGCAACATCTTTCTTTTTTTCAACATATATGTTATACTTATTTTAAGGAAAAGAAAAATTTTATTTTCCTTAACAACAAAATTATTTGACGCATCAGGAGGAATTTATATGGCTAATATTGTTATTACGATTGGTCGAGAATACGGTAGTGGCGGGCACGAAATTGGTGAGAAGCTGGCCAAAGAACTAGGCTTCAAATTCTATGACAAAGAATTATTAAAAATTGTCGCCGAAAAAAGTGGTATTCAAGAGCAGGTATTGCAGAAAGCCGATGAAGCTGCCTCCAATCCATTGTTCGCACCTTATTATCCACCATCCATTGATCCAGGCTCTTTAAACGACCGCGTTTTTAAAATGCAGGCCGATTTAATCAAAGAAAAAGCAGATGCTGAAAGCTGCGTAATTGTTGGACGTTGTGCAAACTATGTACTGGAAGACCGTGAAAATGTAATTCGCGTATTCATTTATGCCGACATTGAAAAACGTATCAACCGCATTATGAGCCGTCATGGTATTGCTGACCGCGATGTTGCCAGCAAATTAATTAAAAAGACAGATAAACAGCGCCGCAGTTACTATCAGTTTTACAGCGAAATGAAATGGGGCCGCATAGAAGGTCAGGATTTATTAATCGACAGTAGCTTGCTTGGAATTGACGGTACCGTTGCATTGTTAAAAGATTTAGTAGAAAAGAAATTGGCACAATAGTAACTATTATTTAAAAAATCAAACAAAATAAGGAAGAGAGGAAGAACGGTCATCTATCGACCTGTCTTCCTCTTTTTCGGTTTTTATTTATTTTTCTATGCTAAATTTTTAGAAAATAAGGTTACCTAACGGAATCCCAACTAAAATGGCTAAGATTAAAGCAAGGACAAGATGCATAATACCATTCACATAACCATCCTTAGAAGATAGTGAACTATGTCCGAATATCAGTGCTGCATTCATACTTGCTGCAGGAGTTGCAAATGCAAAGGTCAGAGCCCATACCAAACACATATACAAGGTTGCAGGATTACCGCCCATAGAAGCAAACAGTGGACAGAGAATTGGCAGTAAAACGATTGCCACTATTAAATTGTGTAATAATACCTATTACAATTGTACAGATGATTATAAATAAAATGCCGTCCATATTTGTTAAAATTGGCGTTAAGAAGCTCATCAGCGTTGCCATGATGCCGCATTCCTCTGCATTAAATGCAGCTGCCAAAGGCGTAGAAGATACTAATAACCAAATTACTTCCCAAGGGATTGTATGGGCAGCCTTTTGTAAATCTGCATAAGGTGTTCCATCCTTTTTCCGAATCCCTGATAAGATGGATAAGATAATTGTCAGCATACCCATAATACCCAGCGTTTTGATTTGTTGTATAAACACCAATTCGTCTGGAAGAATGATGGGCAATAGCATTACAACTAAGAAACCCACTAACAACGCCAAGCCAAATTTTTGATCTCTTGTCATAGCTGGACATTTCTTGTCTCTATATATTTCTGAAGCGGCACCAATTTTACTTAAATCCAATTTTAATATAAATTTTGCCACTAACAAAATAAATACTACATAGAGATTTATCATCACAATTTCCCAAATAATAAGCGGAAGTTCTGGGATAGAACTCTGCATGCCTTGTGCATAAAAGCCGAGATACATAATCTGCCCTGAGAAAAACGGAAACATATAGCTTGCTGTTATATATACAACCATCAAAGCCGGAATCATAAAAGTGAGAAATGGGTTACGTTTCTCATAACCTGCCTCTTTTGATAAAACAACTACCATTTCCCATAACATAAACAGCCCCACCCATTGAGCTTGCAGCACAGAAAGCAATTCCATGCCCAAAAGCAATACTGCAACTAGTATCCAAGGTCGTCCAATAATAATTTTTCTGCTCATTAACCACTCCGTTAACCAGGTTGTTACGCCCGTCGTTGCAATCGCACCAGAAAATATGAATATTACTATCATCATCGGGACCAAATAATAAGAAAACCCATCTACATATGCCTGCTGCACACCTGTAAAGCCGACCAATGCAAGAGCCAGCATAGAAAACAGACTAGGAAAGATAATACCCAATGTCAGCCATCCATAAATAGAGCCAACAAAAACGCCTAAACATTTCATCCCCAACTCTGTAATTGCTCCAAACGGAGGCAAAAAGCCAATGCCAAAAGTAAGTAACATATAAATAATAAGATTTATATAATAAATTCTGTTTTTACTTGCTGTTTCAGATGACATATTGATTTCAACTCCTTCTAAATATTGCATAAATCCCCTGATACTTAACTACTAACTTATCATTTCTGCAAAATTTTAACGCTAGCAAAACTATAATGAAACCTTCATAATATGTGTCTATAATTCGCTCTGCGCATGAAACAATTCACCGCACAACAATTTTTATACTTGCAGAAGATCTATAGATTTATAGCAAAGCATGTAATAAATCTAATGGAGATTTGGAGTATTTAACTCTAAATCTCCATTTTTATTAATATTTTTACTCATTTTTATAAATCTATAACTTATCGTTCACGAAATTTCTCTCGCACATAAGAAATAACAAGACTTATGCTTTCATATACTACATTTCTTTGCTTAAAATCTGATATACAGGAGCGCCTTCGCATTGCTTCGGCATACGCACGCCACCTAACAACGCCACTGTTGGTGCCACGTCTACCTCCCGAATAATCCGGTCTGTAATGAAATTCTCTTTAATACCTGGTCCAGCTGCCAGGAAGATTGGCGACACAGATGTATCAGCAAAACCAAATGTTGTTGACAGGGAATCACCATGGTCACGGTTGTAACCTTCGCTCATCCAAACACAGATGTCTCCGCATTCTGGACCACCATACCCCAACAAGACTGCATCACGGTTACGCAAAGCCAATGCCACAACACGTTTCCCAGTTTTAGGATCCCGATAACCATATAAGGCTGTCATAATCTCTTCTTCTAATTCATATTGATCTTCTGGTTCTACAATTCCGTGTTCTGTGCGTCCTTTCAAATTCAAATAAATGTTGTTACCACGGCTTAAATTCTTCTTTTGGGATGCATATTGCAAATTTG
>OLWA01003557.1_pt1 | contig 11627 bp, 8 predicted proteins | sample 1673251 | NCBI WGS metagenome assembly OLWA01 (sample SAMEA3178937, study PRJEB25190) | human gut metagenome | biome: human gut; feature: human-associated habitat; material: faeces | place: Austria | collected 2013
CGTTCTCTTGGGGGTTCAAGGGGGCCATTCTCTCACGTGAGAGAATGGCCCCCTTTATTCGCACTCCCTGCGCGGCCGCAGGGAATCCCCTTCGCACCCTACGGTGCGACAATATGAACCACCGCCGTGTACGGCTGGTACCCCGACCCGCCAAGGCTCGCATAATACTGCACCGTCACGTCGGCGCTCTTGCCGTCGTCCGCGATCACGGCGCCCAGGACGTCTGCCTTTTCGTCCACGCTGACCCAGCCGTGACGGTAGCGCGGCAGCGTGAGCCCCTGCGCGCCTGCGATCTCCGCGATGCGGGATGTGCCGTCCGACTGCTGTTCCAGCCGGTAGCTCACGCCGACCGTCGCCAGAAATGTCTCGTTCCCCTCGATCCCGACAGGGGCGAAGTACGTGCGCTCCGCGCCGTCGCCCTCCGTCCAGTCGGTGAGCGAGGTCTGCTACGCGCTGCCCTCGCGCGTGACCGTCACCTTACGCTCGCCGCTCTTGCCGGAGACCGTCGCAATGATCGACACGCCGTCGGGCGCAAAGGCGAGGCCGCTGATCTCCTCGCCGCTCGCAAGATCGAGCGCGGCGAGCTTTGTCCCGTTGAGCGCGTAGATGTCGGACCAGTAGGAGTAGACCGCGGTGGAAAGGTCATCTCCTTGCCAGATAAGGTTGTTGCCGGGGAAGGTCTTGAGCAGCGTGCCGGCCACGAAATTGAACACCACGTAGAGGTCGTTTTTCTCCCCCAGGCTACCGAACGCCACAAAGTAGTTGCCTGCGGTCCCAATGTCCTCAAACCCTTTGAGCGACGGGTACTGTTCGGCAAAGTCCCAGCTTTTTCTGTCGATATAGATCGTTGTGTCATCCATTGCCACTCTGATCGTTTTCGGCGATACGCAGTACCAGCGCTGCACCTCGCTCGTCAAAATGAGCTCGCCGTCCTGTTGGGCAATGAGAAATTCGCTCTGGTCGATCAGCTCATTGACGCGCGCTGCGAATGCCTGCTGCGATTCGCCCCAATCGCCGTTCTGCGTTCCGTCCCAGTTCAGATAAATGCTCGTGTTGTTGTTTTCCACGATGTTCAGTTTGCCGCCGTCAAAGGTGTGAAGGCCGTAGTAGTAGTCACAATAGCTGATCGCGTCTTGATTTTTGCCCTCGAACAAGCTGTATTGCAGCAGCATGTCGCGTCCGTTTTCGCGGCAGAGGAAGTAGACGTCGCCCTCCCACATGCGGTCGCGCATCAGCTCCTCGCCGTTGTCGTCGACGACGCACAGCTCATAGCCTCCGAATGCTTTCTCGCAGATGATCTGCTCTGCCCTGCCGTCGTTGTCGAGGTCGGCGGACGCCAGCGTCCTGCTTCCGTCGCTCTCCGACGGTTCTGCGCAGCGGATGACCGTGCCGTCGCCGTAGGAATGCAGCTCGGCGTTCAGCGTGGAGAACAGCAGCTCGCTCTTGTCTAAAAGCCTGTTGACCTCGTCCGCGAATTTCCGCGCCTCGGCGGGCCATGAATCGGCGGAATCGGAATTTACGCTGAAGCTCACCGAATTCTCCGCCAGCGTGGTCGTCTCGCTTCCGCTGAGCAGAAAGAGCCTATAGGAATACGATGCCTCGCCCTGATAGATCGTCGGCTCGTAGCGCAATAGCGCCGTCTTGACGCTGTCGCGATAGAGGAAATAGCTGCTCCAGCCCGCGTGCGCCAGTCCCAGCTCCGCGCTCCAGAGCTCTTCGCCGCTCTGATTGCTCACCCGCAGCCGGTACGGCTCCTGCGTGGAAGTGCCGGTATAGGAGATCACTTCCTCGATCCCGTCGCCGTTCAGGTCAGCGCGGGTCAGCTCGGTCGCGCCGCCGTTCAGGCGGACGATCCAGCGGTAGGGATGTGCCCCGCTGTAGGGAAGTACCCCGCTGCGATAGCCCATCACGAGGTAAAGGCTGCCGTCCTTCTGCTGCAATAAGAGCCACTGGTCCATCGCTGCAAGCTCATCCTGACGCGCGATCTCCGGTATCGTGGCTGTTGCATTGTCGTCATCGGCCGTTTTCGTACCGCGCCAAGCGTGAGCATTTTCGCGGCGCAGCTTCGCAGCGCTCGTGCCATTCCAGTCTTCGCCGCTCGCGCTGCGGAACAGCCAGTCGAAGTTGCTCACGGTCAGGTCGATCTCCTCCCACTCCGAAAAGCGGTAGCTGTATCCTCTCGCCGCCGTCACTGTACCGTACAGAATACCGGTCATGTCCGTGCCAAGTGCGGAGGAAAGCCACAGCTCGGGCGTGGACTTCGTATTGGCAAAGGTCTCCTCATAGCTGGTTTCCCAGACGGAATCCTCGAAAACGGCCTCGCCGAGCGTATACACCCCCGTTGTCATCCCATAGAGTGCATACGACAGCCGGTCTGCCATGTCGATCGGACTTGCCGAATCGCCCTTTAGCACATAGTTTTCCCATTCCGCCTGATTCTCGACGTCCGCATCAAAAGTATCGCCGTCGATGATCAGATAATGGCCCACTACGCTGCCGACAGCATGCACCGTGCCGTCGTCCATCGTGAGAAGGAACCACACCGGCAAGCCGGCGTAAACCGTCTCCGGTTTTTCGATATATGTGCCGCGGCTGCTGTTGATCAGTTCGACTGCCTGTGCCATTTCTTCCGTATCGAGTTTTTTATACTGCCGCGCCTCCCCTTCCGCCGGAACGTAGAGCTCGATTGACGCAACGTCCGCCGCATTCAGCTTCTGCGCCCAGACAAGGCTGCCGCGCTCCGACCTCGGATTCGTCAAAAAGCACACGGCCACGATCACGACCGCGAGCACCGCCGCGGCGGCGACCCAAAACGCGGGCTTTTTGTAGTGCAGCGCGCTTTTCACGCGCGTTTTGATGTTCCCCTCGCCGAATGCCAGCGGGCAGGCCGCGACGGCTCTTTTCGGCGCGGCGCAGGACAATAGCGCCTGCGAATAGTCTGCGCGTGCCGCGCCATCCAGCCCCTTGACGACTTTTTCATCGCACGCGAGCTCGATGTCGCGGCAGAAGAGGATATAGGCGACCCACACCAGCGGGTTGAACCAGTGCAGCGCGAGCACGAGGTAGCCCAGCACCTTCCACCAGTGGTCGCGGCGGGCGAGGTGCGCGTGCTCGTGCGCGATGACATACGCCGCCGTCCCCTCGTCCATGTGCATGGGAAGATAAATGTTCGGCTTCACCACGCCGAAGACGAACGGCGAATCGACAAATTCGCTCTCGTAGATGTTATCTCGCAGCAAAATCGCCGTTGCGAGCTTTCTTTTCAGCTTTCCCGCGCTCACGAGCGCGTGGACGAGCAGCGCCGCCATGCCGGCGAGCCAGAGGACGCTGTAGATGTTGAAATCGACCTGCGCCTGCTGGCGGCTCACGCCGACGGGGACCTCCGCCGCCGAAGGCAGCGTCGGATTCGTGACGATGTCAAGCGTCGCCTGCTCGTAGAGCACCGGCTCGCGCGTTTCGGTCACGATCTCGCTCGGGATGGTCTCGGCGCTCGGGATGAGCGAGAGCGCGCTTTCAATCGAAAACAGGCAGACAAGCCGCAGTGCGACCACACCCCAGAGAAGCGGCATGACCCACTTCGGCGCTTTTTTGAGGACAACCCGCAGCACGAGCACCGCCAGAATGAGCCAGCTTGCGCTGATGCTGAGGTTCACGAGCTTCAAAAAGACGTCATCCATGATGATTCTCCTTTCGATAAAGGTCGATCATTTTCTGCACCTCGTCAAGCTCTTTGTCGCTCACGTGGCTCGACTTTGTAAACGCGGCGACGAACGCGGGCAGCGAGCCGTCGAAGCGCTTGTCGAGCAGCTCGTCGATCTCGGCGGTCTGCGCCTCGTCCTGTGAGATGAGCGACGTGACGACAGTATTCTCGTTTTTCAGCACCCCGCGCTCAGAGAGCCGTTTGATGACCGTGTAGGTCGTCGTCGGTTTCCAGCCCAGGTGCTCGGCGCAGAGGGCGACCAATTCACGGCTCTTGACCGGCTCGTGTGCCCACAGGATTTGACAGAAGCGGTATTCGCTCTCAAAAATTTTCGGCGTTTCCATCTTGTTCCCTCTCTAATCTGTTAGAGTATATTTGTACACTAACAGATTAGAGACCTTCTGTCAAGCCCTTTTGCGCTCAATTTTGGGCAAATCTCACTTGACAAGGTCCTCCACGCTCCTTATAATAATTCATATCGCACAAAAAGCTCCGCGCAGGAGCTTTTTTTATGTTTGGAGAAAGAGAGTGTCATCCCATGTCAAAAAAAGCCAATCCCGCGGCGCTGCTGCCGATCTTAGTGTTCCTTGTCTTATATCTGGGCCTCGGCCTGATCTTTGAGTACGTGCTCAAGATCCCGATGGGATTTTATTCCATCCCCATCGTCGTCATCTTTCTCATCGCGCTGCTCGTAGCCTGCTGCCAGAACCGCGCGCTGTCGTTCGACGAAAAGCTCACGCTGATGGGCTATGGTGTGGGCGATAAGAACATCATCACGATGCTGCTCATCTTCTTAGCCGCGGGTATGTTCGTCGGCGTCGTGGGCCGCTCGAGTGCGGAAAGCGTTGCGTACTTCATGCTCTCGATCATCCCGTCGAAATTCGCCGTGGCGGTGCTGTTCGTCGTAAGCTGCTTTGTCTCCACCGCGATGGGCACGAGCGTCGGCACCATCACGCTCATCGTCCCCATCGCCATCCCCATCGCCGCGGCGAGCGGCTATTCCCTGCCGCTGTGTGTCGCGTCCGTCATGGGCGGGGCAATGTTCGGTGACAATCTGAGCTTCATTTCCGACACAACCATCGCCGCCTGCAACGGGCAGGGCTGCGCGATGAAGGACAAATTCCGCGAAAATTTCCACATCGCCTTCCCCGCCGCGCTCGCGTCGCTCGCACTCATCCTCGTGCTGACGCTGAATGCGGACGTGCACCCCGCGCCCATCCCTGCCTACAATCTCATTCAGATCATCCCCTATGTGCTCGTGCTCATCGGCGGCATCATCGGTATCAACGTCTTTGTCGTGCTGCTCATCGGTATCGTATCGGGCGCGGTCATCGCGCTTGCGACCGGCGCAACGGGGCAGACCGGCATCCTCGCGGTCAAGGCGCTGCTCGAAAACATGGGCAGCGGCGCGGCCGGGATGTTTGAAACCTCGATGGTCGCGATCTTAGTTTCCGCCATCTGTGCGCTGATCCGTGAGTACGGCGGCTTTGAAGCGCTGCTCGGCTGGATCAAAAAGGCGTTTCGCGGCAAGCGCGGCGGCCAGATCGGCATGGGCCTTCTCGTCGGCGCGATGGACATTGCCACCGCGAACAACACCGTCGCCATTGTTATGGCGAACCCCATCGCCAAGGAGATGAGCGAAGAGTACGGCATCACCCCGCGCAAGGCCGCATCGCTCCTTGACACGTTCTCCTGCATCTTCCAGGGAATCATCCCCTACGGCGCACAGATGCTCGTCGCGATCTCCGCGGCGCACGAGCTGGGCTACGCCATCTCGGCGTTCGACATCATCCCAAACCTCTTCTACCCCTATCTTCTGGCGGTGAGCTCATTCTTCTTCATTGCGATCGACAGCAAAAAGAAGGCGTGACTGATGGTTGACCATAATCTTCTTCAGCGCAAAAAGCTCTTTCTTTTCGACCTCGACGGCACGCTGTACTTGGGCAACCGGCTCTTTGAAGGCGTCCGCGAGCTGCTCTCCGCCATCCGCGCACGCGGCGGGCAGTACCGCTTTCTGACAAACAACTCCTCGCGCAGCGTGGAGGCCTACGTCGAGAAGTTCACGCGCCTCGGCGTCGCGACGGAGGCGGCCGATTTTCTCACCTCGGTCGACGCGCTGATTCACTATCTCCGCGAGCACGGCGGAGAAGACCGACGCTATTACGTCTGCGGTACGGAGTCGATGAAATCACAGCTCCGCGCGGCTGGCTTTACCGTCGCAGAACGGCGTGAGGACGCGAACGCGCTCCTGATGGGCTTCGACACCGAGCTGACATTTCAAAAGCTGGAGGACGCCTGCATCCTGCTCGGACAAGGCATCCCCTACCTTGCGACCAATCCCGACTGGGTCTGCCCCACGGCCTGCGGCTTCGTGCCCGACTGCGGGAGCGTGTGCGAAATGCTCTGGCGCGCGACCTCCCGCCGCCCCATCGTCATCGGCAAGCCCGAACCGCTGATGCCGCAGCTCGCAATGCTTGAGGCGAGCGTTTCCGCGCAGGAAACACTGCTCGTGGGCGACCGCATCTACACGGATATCGCCAGCGGCGCGAACGCGGGCATCGACACGCTGCTCGTCCTCTCTGGCGAGACGAAGGAAGAAGACCTCCCCACCGCTGACCCGCAGCCGACGTTCGTTCTGCCGGACGTCGCTGCACTGCTGAACATCTTAGAATCTTAAAAAGGACAAGCTATGGCAAACATCATCGAAATCCACGATTTTTCCGATCCCGCGCTCGACGTCTACGCGCGCCTGACCGAAAACCAACTGCTCAATCGCGCGGACCCCGACAACGCGCTCTTCGTCGCGGAAAGTCCGCTCGTCATCGGCCGTGCGCTTGATGCGGGCTGTGAGCCGGTGTCGTTTCTGATGGAGCGGCAGCATACTCAGGGCAAGGGGCGCGAAATTCTCGCCCGCTGCTGTCAAGATATTCCGGTTTACACCGCTGATGAATCCGTGCTGACACAGCTCACCGGCTTTCACCTGACGCGCGGCATGCTCTGCGCCATGCGGCGGCCGAAGCTCCAAAGCGTCGAGGACGTCTGCCGCGATGCGCGGCGCGTCGTCGTGCTCGAAAACGTGATGAATCCGACGAACATCGGCGCGATCTTCCGCTCCGCCGCCGCGCTCGGCATGGACGCGGTGCTGCTCACGACCGCGGGCAGCGATCCGCTCTATCGCCGCGCCTCGCGCGTCAGCATGGGAAATGTGTTCCTCATCCCGTGGACCTACCTGCCCGAAAGCGGCGACTGGACGCAGCTGCTGCGCGATCTCGGCTTCCGCACCGTCGCGATGGCACTGCGCAACGACTCCGTACGGCTCGACGATCCGCGCCTTGCCGCCGAAGAAAAGCTTGCCATCGTCATGGGCACGGAGGGTGACGGGCTCGCGTCCTCGACCATCGCGAGCTGCGACTACACGGTCAGGATCCCGATGTACCACGGCGTCGACTCGCTCAATGTCGCCGCAGCGAGCGCCGTGGCGTTCTATGAGCTGGGACTTCCCCCGCTGAACGAAAAGGAGGACTGACATGCTGAACAATACCGGCTTCGACCTCTGGGCCGACGGCTATGACAAGAGCGTCGGCCTCTCCGACGAGAACGACCGCTACCCCTTTGCGGGCTACCGCGCCATGATGAACGCGCTCTATCAGCGCGTGCTCGCGCAGAGCGGGCGTGATGTGCTGGACATTGGCTTCGGCACAGGCGTTTTGACCTCGCGGCTCTATGAGCAGGGCTGCCGCATCTATGGGCAGGACTTTTCCGCGCGCATGATCGAACTGGCGCAGGCAAAAATGCCGGACGCGCGGCTCTATCAGGGCGATTTTTCCAAAGGCCTTGTGCCCGAGCTTTGCGCACGGCAGTACGACGCCATCGTCGCGACCTACTCGCTCCACCACCTGACGGACACGCAGAAAATTGGCTTTCTTCGCGCGCTTCTGCCGCTTTTGAAGCAGGACGGCTGTCTTTTCATCGGCGACGTCGCCTTCCGCACGCGCGAAGAGCTCGAAGCGTGTCGAACTGCGGCAGGCGAGGATTGGGACTCAGATGAAATTTACTTCGTCTACGGCGAACTCCGTCCCCACTTCCCCACGCTGACGTTTGAATCCTTCTCCCACTGCACCGCACTCCTGACGCTGCGCCGCTGATTCCCCGGGAAATACGATAAAAAGCCTCTGTATGGTCAAACCATACAGAGGCTTTTCTGTGAAGCATTATTCCTTTTCAGTCGTTCAAATGGTCGAGGATCGCCGCGATCAGTTGCTCCTTGCCCGTGCCCTTTTCGGCAGAGAACGGAATGACGAGCTCATCGTCGCGCAAACTCAGCGTCTCGCGAATTTGGGCAAGATTCGGCTCGATCTCGCGCGCTTTGAGCTTGTCGAGCTTGTTCGCCACGATCACGACGGGACAGCCCGTCTGCACGAAGTAGTCGTGCATCGTCACGTCGTCTGCCGTCGGCTTGTGCCGCGCGTCGACGATCTGCACGCCGAGGTGAATGAGCCCCGCAGACTGGAAATAGTTTTCCATCAGCTTGCCCCAGCGGTCGCGCTCGGTCTTGGAGACCTTGGCGTAGCCGTAGCCCGGCAGGTCGACGAGGTAGAGCTTGCCGTCGATCTTAAAGTAGTTGATCTGCGAGGTCTTGCCCGGGGACGCGCCCACGCGGGCAAAGTTCTTGCGGTTGACGAGCCGGTTGATGACGGACGATTTGCCGACGTTCGATCGCCCCGCAAACGCGAGCTGCGGCATCCCGTCGCGCACGAACTGCTTTTCCGACGCCGCCGAGAGGATGAATTCGACCTTGTTGAAGTTGATCGCCATGGTTTTCGTTTCCTTTCAGCTCATTTCGCCCGCACGCAGCGCGCTGTGCGCGCTCTCCTGCACGGGAGGAAGATAGCTCTCGTGTGCGGCAGCGGTGCATTTTTCGGGCAGCACCAGCGCTTCGGCAAAGACGGCGTCCACCGTCTCGACCGGTACAAAGCGCAGCTTTTCGCGCACCAGCGGATCGATCTCGTCGAGGTCCTTTTCATTCTCCTTCGGGAGAATAACCGTATGTACGCCCGCGCGCAGCGCGCCCATTGTCTTTTCGCGCAAGCCCCCGATGGCGAGCACACGGCCGCGCAGCGTGATCTCGCCCGTCATGGCGACATCGCGGTGTACCGCCTGCCCCGTCAGCGCGGAGAGCACCGCTGTCGCGATGGCGATACCGGCGCTGGGTCCGTCCTTGGGGATGGCCCCCTCAGGGAAGTGGATATGGATGTCCCTCGTCTTGTAGAAGTCCGGCGCGATGCCGAGCTCCTGCGCCCGCTGGCGCAGGCACGAGAGTGCCGCGCGGCAGCTCTCCTGCATCACGTCGCCCAGGTTGCCCGTGAGCTCGACCTTGCCGCTGCCATCCATCACGCCGACTTCGACGGGCAGAATTTCGCCGCCCACCTCGGTCCACGCAAGGCCGTTCACCACGCCGACAAGGTCCTTTTCGGGAATCTTCTCCTGTGCAGCACGCGGCGCACCGAGGAAGTCCTTGATGTTCTTCTCTGTCACGGTGACTCGCTTTACATCGCTTGTGGCAAGCTGCATTGCCGCCTTGCGGCAGATCTTGCCGAGCTGACGCTCAAGCGAGCGCACGCCGCTCTCGCGCGTATAGAGCGCGATGGCCGCGCGGATGGCGCTCTCGTCCACGCGCAGGCTCGAGGCCGTCAGCCCGTGGGCCTGACGCTCCTTGGGCAGCAGGTGCCGCTGCGCAATCTGCACCTTCTCCTCGTCCGTGTAGCTGGGGATTTCAATGATCTCCATGCGGTCCAGCAGCGGACGCGGGATTGTCTGAAGACTGTTGGCAGTCGTAATGAACATTACTTCGGAAAGATCCAGCGGTACTTCCAGATAATGATCCCTGAACCGGCTGTTCTGTTCTGAATCCAGAACTTCCAGCAAAGCAGAAAATGTATCTCCCTTGTAGTCTGTGCTTACTTTGTCAATTTCATCCAGAAGAAGTACCGGATTTTTGACTCCCGCACTGCGGATTCCGTTTGCAATCCTTCCCGGCATTGCACCCACATACGTCTTTCTATGCCCACGGATCTCCGCTTCATCCCGGACTCCTCCCAGGGAAATCCTCACATAAGGCCGATTCGTTGCCCTTGCCAGCGACCTTGCAATGGAAGTCTTACCTGTTCCCGGGGGACCTACCAGGCAGAGGATCGGACTTTCTTCTCTCCGGGTCAGCGTTCTGACTGCCAGTGACTCCAGAATCCTCTCTTTCACGGTCTCCATTCCGTAATGATCTTCATCCAACACTTTCCGGGCATACTGAATGTCATTATTTTCTTCGGAACGCTTTTCCCACGGCATTTCAAGAAGTGTCTCAATATAGGTACGGATCACTCCATTTTCAGCCTGTGATCCGATCGTATTTTTGAATCTGCTGATCTCACGTTTCAGCTTTTCCTTTACCTCTTCCGGTGCTTCAAGCTTTGCTGCCGCCTCTTCAAACTCTTCTGCATCAGAAATACCTGAATCCTCCCCCAGCTCCTGTCGGATAACTTTGAGTTCTTCCCGCAGGATATATTCTCTCTGATGCCGGTCCACCAGTTCTTTGACCTTTTTCTGAATCTCTTTTTTAACATCTATGATCTGAATTTCATCTGTCAGTTCCGAGCAAAGTTTCTCATATCTTTTTTTAATATCCAGTTCTTCCAGAAGTTTCTGCTGTTCCGTATATGAAAATGGTACACTGCAGGCAATCTCATTGGTCAGCTTCTTCAGATCTTCGATCGAAATCAGTTCTTTCACTGCCTCCTTGGACATTTTTCCACTTTTGTCCGCATATTCCGTAAGAACCTCTCTCAGGTTTCGTGCCATCGCTTCCTTTTGTATCTCATCCTCTATGCCAAAATCTGTCTCTTCCAAAAGTTCAACTTCCGCTTTGAGATACGGTTCTTTTTCACTGATCCCGGTCAATCTTCCTCTCTGTTCTCCTGAGACAAGAACCCGCACAATTTTCTTCGGCAATTTAATGACCTGCCGGACTGTGGCAACTGTTCCGATACTGTATACATCTTCCTGTCCCGGATCTTCTGTCTCTATGGATTTCTGGGCAACCAGAAAAATCTTCTGATCTTCCATCATTGCCTGCTGTACCGCAGTGATCGAGCGTTCTCTGCTCACATCAAAATGTACGACCATCTCCGGCATGATCGTCAGTCCTCTCAGAGCGACCATCGGAAGGCTTTTCATTACGCTGTCCATTTCTTTTCCTCCGTTCTTATTTTTATGTCCTTCTATTTGAATCTATTCTTCTCCTCTTACAGACTACCATGCGTAAAAAAAGCGGGTGGATGGGATTCGCCATCACGCCCGCCTTTTTTATGCACTCTCTGATGTCAGGAACGACTTTCTTTCTTCGCCGTCACGCGTATATCTTGGCGGTTCTGTTCCGAGAACTGCTTCTTTCGTGATCCGGCATTCTTTAATTGTCTCATCAGATGGGACTGTAAACATCGTATCCATCATGATATTTTCCATGATTGCACGAAGACCACGGGCTCCTGTCTTACGCTTCAGAGTCGTATCGGCAATCTCCAGCAGTGCATCCTTATCAAACTCAAGCTTCACTCCGTCCAGCTCAAGCAGCTTCTGATACTGCTTTACGATCGCACTCTTTGGTTCTGTCAGAATACGGATCAGTGCATCCCGATCCAGAAGATCCAGTGACACTGTCACAGGAAGTCGTCCCACCAGTTCCGGGATCAGACCAAATTTCACAAGATCCTGAGGAAGTGCCTCCTGAAGCAGCACATCCATATCGTATTCATGCTTTGTTGCAATCTCTGCATTAAATCCGATCGACTTTCTGTCGATCCGGGTCTCTATAATCTTATCAATTCCTTCAAAAGCTCCACCACAGATAAATAAGATATTCGTCGTATCAATCTGA
>OLWA01003559.1_pt1 | contig 11625 bp, 6 predicted proteins | sample 1673251 | NCBI WGS metagenome assembly OLWA01 (sample SAMEA3178937, study PRJEB25190) | human gut metagenome | biome: human gut; feature: human-associated habitat; material: faeces | place: Austria | collected 2013
ACCGGGCAAGGCTTCCGGAGTTGCGCCTTGCGTGCAGCGACGACGCCTCGCTGCCCGTCTCGGAGGAGGGCTACCGACTGACCGTCTCACGGCGCGGTGTGGAGATCCTCTCACGCGGCGACGCGGGACTTTTCTACGGACTGCAGACGCTGCTGCAGCTTCACGATCACTACGGCCAAGCACTCCCATGCGTGCGAATCACCGATGCTCCGCGCTTCCCCTACCGGGGCCTGCACCTCGACGTGTCACGGCACTTCTTCGACAAGGAGTTCGTCAAGAAACAGCTGCGGATGATGGCGCGGCTGAAGCTGAACCGTTTCCACTGGCACCTGACGGACGGTGCCGGCTGGCGCATCGAGATCGACCGCTACCCGCTGCTGACCGAAGTGGCGGCCTGGCGACACGGCTCAACGTGGCAGGCATGGCGCGACGGCGGATACCGTTACGCCCGGCATGACGACCCCGAAGCCACGGGGGGCTACTACACGAAAGCGGAGATCCGCGAAGTGGTGGCTCTGGCCGACTCGCTGCACATCACCGTCATTCCCGAAATCGAGATGCCGGCCCACTCCGAGGAGGTGCTGGCCGTCTACCCCGCCCTCTCATGCAGCGGACGCCCCTACACGACGGGCGACTTCTGCATCGGCAACGAAGCAACGTTCGAATTCCTGGAAAATGTTCTGACGGAGGTCATGGAACTCTTCCCCTCGAAGTGGATTCATATCGGCGGCGACGAGGCGTCGAAGACGGGCTGGACCTCCTGCCCGAAGTGCCGGGAGCGAATGCGACACGAAGGTCTCACGACGGTTGACCAGCTGCAAAGCTATGCCATTCACCGCATCAGCGACTTTCTGGCACAACACGGCCGGCGGCTGATCGGCTGGGACGAGATTCTCGACGGCGGACTGGCCCCCGATGCGGTGGTCATGTCGTGGCGCGGCGAGGAGGGCGGCCGCAAGGCTGCTGCCGCGGGGCACGATGTGGTGATGACCCCCGGGTCGCACTGCTATTTCGACGGCTATCAGGACAATCCCACGACCGAACCGCAGGCCTTCTCGGGTTATCTGCCCCTGCGGAAGGTCTACGCCTACGACCCGGCACCGGAGACGATGCCCGGTCACGAACGGATTCAGGGTGTACAGGCCAATCTCTGGACCGAGTACATTCCAACCCCGCAGCAGGCCGAGTACATGCTCTACCCGCGGCTCTTCGCGCTGGCCGAGGTGGCGTGGAGCGATCCCGCGCGCATGGACTACACGGATTTCCACCGGCGGGCGCTCGACCTCACCGCACGGGCCCGTCGGGCGGGATACAACGCCTTCGATCTGACGAACGAACAGGGTGAACGTCTCGAATCGCTCGGAGAGGTCGACCACCTGGCCCGCGGCTGCCGGGTCGACTACGCGACGCCGTGGAGCGACCGCTATCCGGCAGCGGGTGTCGCAACGCTGACCGACGGAATCCGCGGCTCGTGGAGCTACAACACCCGCTGGCAGGGCTTTCTCGAGAGTGATGTCGAGGTGACAATCGATCTGGGCCAGAACCGCGAACTGCACGAAGTGACGGCCGATTTCATCCAATGGTTCTCGGCGTGGGTTTGGCTGCCGAAACAGGTCGAGATCTCGCTGTCGGACGACGGCCGCGAGTTCCGCACGATCGCGACCCTCCGAAACGACTATCCCGAGCGCGCCGAGCGTCCCGAGTTCCGGGCCTTCGGATGGCAGGGCAAGGACCGCGGGCGTTATGTCCGCTACCGGGCCATTCACAACGGACGTCCCGGTGGATGGCTCTTTACGGACGAGATCATCGTCCGCTGACCCGCTCGCACGAAAACAATGCGCCGACCCCGGAAATCCGAGGTCGGCGCATTTCAAAACGGACCGAGCCGACGACTACCCGACGTACTCGTAGCCCAGCTGGCGGATGGTTGCGATGATCTTCTGCGGATCGAACACCCCTTCGACATGGGCCGTACCGGCCGCCAGATCGACCTCGACGGACGATACGCCCTCGACCTGCGACAAGGCCCTCTCGACGTTGGCCTTGCAGTGGTTGCACATCATGCCTTTGATTTTGAACACGTTTTTCATATCGGTTTGGATTTTGGTTTTGCGATAGCGTTTGAAGAGCGCCGCGGCCAGCAGCACGACGAAAATGACGCTCGATGCAATCTTCCACCACGGCGTGGCTGCCGCCATGGCGCAATGCCCTCCCAGAGCCGACATCGGCAACGGGCGGAACCATTCGGCCGGCAGCAGCGTGTCGACCGCCAGTCCGAATCCGAAGGCCCCGGCAATGATCGCGGCCAGATAGAGCAGCAGCGTACGCCGGCCGAGAACCTTTCCGACGACCAGGATGGCGGCCATGTTCGTTGCGGGACCGGCCATCAGCAGCACGAGCGCCGCCCCGGGCGAAAGCCCCTTGAGCATCAGTGCCGCAGCAATCGGCACGGAACCCGTGGCACAAAGATACATCGGAATCGAGAGCAGCAGCACGATCAGCATGCCGAGCAGCGGATGCTGTGACGAGACGGCGAAGAGATCGTCCGGGACAAGGATCGTGATGGCCCCAGCCAGCAGCAGTCCGACAACGAGCCAGCGTCCGATGTCCTGCATCATCTCGCCGAATCCGTATTGAACGGCCGAGCGGCATCGCTCCAGGAACGGACGGCGGGGCTCCTCGCGGGATGCGGCGCCACTCAGCGGAGCCTCGTCGCGGCTGACGGCACCGACCAGCGCCCCGCCGAAAAGTGCCGTTACAAAGGCCGCCACGGGTCGGATTACGGCAAACGGCAACCCGAGCAATCCGGCCGTGGCCAGGATGGAATCGACGCCGGTCTGAGGCGTGGCGATGAGGAACGAGACCGTGGCGGCCTTCGAGGCTCCCTCGCGACGCATGGCCGTGGCCGTCGGGATCACCCCGCACGAACAGAGCGGCAGCGGAACCCCGAACAGCGCAGCCAGAACAACCGACCGGAAATCGTTCCGGGAGAGATAACGCGTATAGAACCGCCCGGGCACGAAGGCGTGCAACAGTCCGGCGATCAGAAATCCGAGCAACAGATAGGGCGACATCTCGTTGAGCAGCCCGACGAACGGCATCAGATACTCCTGCATGGTTTCGATGATTTGACCCTGCAAAGATAGAGCGAGCGGGGCCCTCCCGTGTTACAGATTTCGCGGTTTCCGTTACAGGATTTTCGGAGGGGGGGGGCCGGCCTCCCGATCCTGCGGCCGGGAGGCTACACCCGGTCGAGTGTCCGCCGGCGACCGCCGCCCGAAAGTTTGTAGCGGCTGGGGGTCAGACCGGTCACCTGCTTGAACTGCGCACTCAAATGGGCCACGCTCGAGTATCCCAACCGGAAGGCGATTTCACCAAGCGAGAGTTCGTCATAGACGAGCAGCTCCTTGACCCGTTCAATCTTCTGGGCGATGAAATACTTCTCGATCGTGCGGCCCTCGGTCTCGGAAAAGAGGGCGCTGATCTGTCGGTAATCGACCCGCAGCCGCTCCTGCAGATAGTCCGAAAGGCGCACGTCGGGCACCACTTCCGAACCGCGCACAAGCCCGATCACGGCATTCTTCACCGCCTCGATCAATCGGGCGCGACGATCCTCGAGCAGTTCGAAACCCAGTGCCGCAAGCCGTGCGGCCAACTCGCGCTTGCGCTCCGGGGTGAGCTCCTCCCCGATCTCGGCCTCCCCCAACCGCACGTCGCACACCCGGCAGCCGAGCCGTTCCAATTCGGAGCGAACGACCATCACGCAACGGTCGCAAACCATATTCTTGATGCGCAGAATCATGGCAGCAAAGATATGAAAACGGCACCAAAAAACCGGACGGATCCCCGACAAAATGGAGGATCCGCCCGGCAAACCGTTTTTTCGGCCAACGACGGTCAGCGGCCGGTCACCCGCATGTAGCGGGCCAGCGAAGTTCGGTATGCGGCACAGGCCGACGTAAGGTTGTTGCGGCTCTCGGTGTAGAGCGTTTCGGCATCGAGCAGATCGGTCAGCGGAGCGGTGCCGGCTTCGTAGAAGTTGCGGTTCTCGCGCAGATTCTCCGTCGCGGATGCCACCGAACGACGGGCCAGCAGGATCTGCGCATAGGCCTCCTGCACCTCGCTCCAGCTCTTCTCGATCTCCACGGCCAGCATTTCGCGGGCCTGCAGCCGGTCATTCTCGGCCTGCTCCTCGCGGATCCTGGCCCGCTTCAGGGCATGGGCCCCGCCCCACCACTCGGAGATCGGCACCGATACCTGGGCGAAGACCATCCCGTCGTCGACATCCTTGTCGGTCACGTTGTAATAGAGGTATCCGGCTCCGACACCGACGGTCGGCAACCGCTTGCCACGCTCCATGCGTTTCTGGTAGCGCTGCGCCTCAACGTTCTTTTCAGCCAGCAGGTATTCGGCCCGACGGTCGAGCGCCTCCTCCACCGGAACATAACAGTTTCCAGGAGCTTCGGGTTCATCCCAGGCCGAAGTCGCGACATCGAACCCGTGCCAGTCGACCCCGATATGCCGGGCCAGCAACAGCTTCATCACCTTCAATCCGTTCTCGACCTTCAACCGGTTCGAGGCGACCTCCTGCTGCCGCAGTTCGACCCGCAGCAGATCGTTGCGCGTCACAAGCCCGGCGGCAACCGACAGCTCGACCTGACGGTGAATCTCCGCCAGCTGGCGCTCGACGGCCTCGATGGTCGAGAGATTGTCCTTCAACGAGACGATCTGCCAATAGTAGGTATCGGTCTGTTCGCGGACCTCGCCTTCGGTCCTGCGCAGCTGAAGCTGACCGACCTCCTCGCCCAGGCGGGCAAGCTTGTTGCCGTTGACGATCTTCAGACCGGCAAAGACCGGCTGCACGGCCGTCACACTGCCGAACAAGCCGCGCTTGGCCAGCGAGACGGGCAGATTCATCTCCCCCAACGGTGGAATCGACAACCCGAAATCGGCCTGCACCAGCCCGTGCTGCGCCTGGAAGGCGCCCCCCGATGCGGAAATCTGCGGAAAATAGTTCGTAAAGGCCTCGCGACGGGTCTGAAGGGCCGCCTCCAGATCGTAACGGCTGTCGCGCAGCGTGCGATTGTGTTCGAGGGCCGCCTCGCGACACTCCTCGAGCGTGAGGCTCTGCGCCCCGGCCTGCATGACGGAAAGAAGTCCCGCCAGCAGTGACAGACAAATGAACCGCGTTTTCATCACTTGTAGATTTTCGAATAGAGAACCGGAAGAATCGTCACCACGAGAATCAGCGCACCGATGCCTCCGGCAAAGATCGTCACGCCGACCGGCGCCCAGAACGTACTGCCGCCGAACATCATCGGCACAACACCCACGGCCGTCGTAGCCGTCGTCAGGAAGATCGGCACCATGCGACGCCGTCCGGCATCGTAGGCCGCCAGACGAGCCGACCAGTGACAGGTCTTGCGTTTGTCCTCGGCGTGCTGGTACATCAGGATGACGTTGCGCACGATCATGCCCAACAGCGTGATGAATCCCAGCACGGAGGTCAGTCCGATCGTGAAGTCGGCAATCCACAGCCCTACCATCGCTCCGAACAGACAGAGCGACATGGCCGCCATGATGACCAGCGAGATGCCGAACTTGCGGAAGTTGATCAGAATAAAGAAGAAGATGATGACCAGCGAGATGGCCAATCCGTAGATGATCGGCGGGAGGGTCTCCTCGTCGAATTCGCGGGCTCCGCCCACCTCGGCGGTCACGCCTTGCGGCAGCGGCAGTTCGCGGTCGATCACCCGGCGGATCTCGGAGGTCTTCTGCATGGCATTCACGCCGCGCTGAAGGTCGGCCGACACGGTGATGCAGCGCATGCCGTTGCGATGGACGATCTTCGTCTCGCTCCACTGCGGTTCGACCTTCGCAATCTGACGCAGCGGAACGCTCACCCCCGGAACGAGCGACGACACATACGTATCACCCACATCGGAAAGGGTGCGTTCACCGTCACTGTCCTCGTTCTTCAGTACGACGGGGAGCTTGTAGTCGCCCTCCCAGACGGATCCGACCGCCACGTCGCCGGCCGCCAAAGCCAGATTGGCCGCCGTCATCGTACGCGTAACCCCCAACTGGGAGGCCGTCACGGGATCGAGCGTCACCTCGGCAATGGCCCGCGGATCCTCATAGTCGGAATGGATCCACTGCAGTCCCTCCATGCCGCGCATGCGGGCCATCAGCCGGTCGGCCGCCTCGTGCAGCGAATCGAGATCCTCGCCGTAGAAGCGGAACTCCAGCGAGGGGACGTTCTGGTAGTCGAGCTGCTTGAACTTCACGTAGGCCTCCGGAAAGCGGTCGGCCCATGCGTCGGCATATTCGTCGAGGATCTGCTCCGTGGCCTCGATCGACGTCGTATTGACGATGAACTGGGCATAGTTCCGACCGGCCATCTGCGGCGCATAGCTCATCTGGAAACGGGGCGACGAACAGCCCACGAACGACGTCACGGACTTTACCCGTTCGTCAGCCCGCAATACGCCGTACAGCGAATCGGCCACGGCGGCCGTCCGTTCGACGGGTGCATCGGGCTGCAGGTAGATCTCCACGGCAAACTGGTCACGATCGGCAAAGGGAACCATGCGGAACTTGAGCTGCGGGACGATCAACAGCGCCACGACCACCGACGCAACTCCCATCGAGATGGTGAGCCAACCGTGGCGGAAGGTCCAGGCCAGCACGCGCCGGTAGAGATGCTGCACGCGGTCCGTCAGCGAGAGCTTCCCCTCGCGGCGGGGCTGCACGCAGGGGATGATGAGGATCTCCAGGAAGGGAATCACCAGCACGGCCAGCAGCAGCGAAACCATCAGGTTGATGGTGATCGTCCAGGGGAAGAAATTCAGGAAATCGCGGAACATTCCCGTCATCGTGAAGAGCAGCGGGTAGAAGATCATGCAGATGCAGACCGTGGCCAGCAACAGCGAGGGGAAGAATTCACGGGCACTTTCGACGGCTGCATACCAGCGCGAATAGCCGCGTCCGAGGTAGTCGAGATAGCCGTCGATGACGACGATCGAGTTGTCGACGATCATGCCCAGTACGACGATCAGCGCCGCGAGGGTCACCGTGTTGAGCGGAATTCCGCACATGTACATCACCCCGACGGAGATGAACGTAGACAGCGGGATGGTGATGGCGGCCACAAGGGCCGAACGGAACGGGAAGAGGATCATCATCACGGCGATGATGATGGCCATCGAGACGAACAGGTCGCGCAGGAACGAATGGACCGAATCGCCGACAACCTTGGCCTGATCGGCAATCCGCTGCACGCTGACATCCGAAGGCAGCTCCTCGTCGATGAACTGCCGCAGCACCTCGTCGACCTCCCGGCCATATTCGACGATGTTGTTGCCGGCCTGCATCTCCATCGACAGCAGTACGCAGCGATGACCGTTGTTGCGGATGTAGCTCTCCGGATCGTCATATTCGCGCACGACGCGCGCCACGTCCCGCACCCGAAGGACATGTCCGTCGGGATCCGACCAGATGATCTGATCGGCCACCTCCTGCTCACTGGCCAGCGACGGTGCAAGATGGATCGGCGTTGCGGTCTGCGCATTGTCGACCGAACCGCCCATCGGCGTAAGTCCCTGGGCCGCCAGAGCCGTCGAGAGGACCTTCTCGCCGATGCCGTAGGCCGCCAGGCGCTCCCGGTCGACATAGACCGAAATCTGCTCCTGCTGCACTCCGTAGGGGCGCAGGTTCGAGACCGATTCGATGCGGCGCAGCCGGTCGCTCAACCGATCCATGTAAACCTTCAGCTCGCGGTAGGTGCGCGTGTCGGATTCGAGCGTGATGAGCAGCGCCGAGGTATCGCCGAAATCGTCGTTGGCCACCAGCGCCACGACTCCGGCCGGCAACTGAGCCTTGAACGACGTCAGGCCGTGTTTGATCTTCGACCAGACTTCATCCTTGTCGTCAATGTCGTCGTTGAGTTCGACCATGACGTAGCACATGCCGTTCTGCGACGTGGAGGTGGTCTTGTGGCGCTTGACCTCCTTGTAGGTCATCAGGAACTGTTCGAGAGGCCGGGCAAGCTGCTCCTCGACCTCCTCGGTTGTCGCTCCCGGATAGAGGCCGACGACGACCCCCTGACGGATCGTATATTCGGGAAACTCCTGCTTGGGAATCCGCGTCAGCGCATAGATTCCGAAGAGAAACAGACAGCCGACAAGGAGAAAGGTGATGCGGAAATTCCGCATGGCCCAGGCGATAACGTTGTTCGAGGCTTTCATTGCAGCACGACTTTGGAACCCTGACCGATTTTCTGCATGCCGTCGACGACGATGCGGTCACCGGGGCGAATACCCTGCTCGATCACCACGTCGTTCCCGACGAAACGGCCCGTACGAACGTCGGCTCTGACGACCGAATCGCCTTCGACCCGCCATACGAAACGGCTTCCGTCACCGGACTGCTGAACGGCCCGCACCGGCACGGCCAACTCCTCGACAGCCCCGGCCGGCGTCACCGTCACCCGGCACACCATCCCCGGCAGCAAACGTCCGTCGCCATTGGGCAATGCGGCCCGTACGTCATACGTGTGGGCCGCCGGATTGGCCACGGTTCCCTTTTCGAGCCGGCCAGCGTCGAGCAGCGAATCACCCAGAGCCGGCACACCGACCCGCACCCGGCTGTCCGTCTTCATCGAGGCGATCTCCAGCTCGGGAACCGAGAAGCGAACCTTGACCCGGGCCGTCTCCAGCAGCGTCAGCACCGGTACGCCCGGCAGAGCGGTCTCGCCGACCGACATGCGCCGAGGACCGATCACACCGGAGAACGGCGCATAGAGCTTGCAGTTGCCGAGGTTCTTTTCGGCAATGCCGTAAGCGGCTTCGGCCTGCCGCAGGCGGGTTTGCGCCTCGATCCACTGTATTTCGGGCAGGCTCTTCGCATCGTAGAGTTTCTGCAGACGCCCGCAGGCATCACGAGCCTGCTCGAGCGCAGCCTGGGCCGCATCGCGGGCCTGAAGGGCCGACGTCGGGTCGAGCTCCGCCAGGAGATCCCCCTTGCGGATCCGTTCTCCCTCGTCGGCATACAAACGGGTCAGAGTTCCCGCCACGGGAAAACTCAAAGCAGCCGAATTCTCCTCCTCGATCACACCCACATAAATACCGGCATTGATATCCTCACGAGGCTCCACAACCACGGTCCCGACCCGCAGAGGAGCCGTCGCCGTAGAATTCGCGGAAGATGAGCAACCGCCTGCCAGGAGCAGCACGGCTCCGAAAATCACACGTTTCATCTCAAACAAAATTCACTTGGTTTCCGCTGCAAAGGAAGGCTTTTCGACCGCAAAGGAAAAGGCCTTGCCGTCGGAGGAATTGATCGAAAGGTTCGATTTCGTACTTTCCGGCGAAACAAACCGGATATTTCGTTATATTTGTCCCGTAAACAAGCACAAGCATGAACGAAAAGAACATTTCGAGTATCTCTCTGGCTTCACTATTGAAAATTTATCCGCCTCAGCCCGAAGACCTCCTGTTTGACGGATGTATCGCCGGATGCCGGGAGGCCCTCGAGAGTGAAACGGCCATGAATCTGTTCCGCTTTCCGACACGCATCAACTCCTTCGGCATCGTCTTTTGCTCCAAAGGTTCGATTCGGGTCACATGCGATCTGAAACACTGCGCCATCGGTCCGCACTCGATGTTCGTCTGTCCGCCGGGGACGATCATCCAGGTAGAATCGCAGGAGCAGGTTTCCGTCTTCTTCATTCTGTGCGAGGAGGAGTTCATCAACCGGATCCACATCGACATGAAACAACTGCTGCACCTCTTCATGGCGGTTCGCGAAAACCCCGCAATCACCCTGAACGACGGTCAGTGGTCGGAAATCACCGGCTCGCTCGACGAGGTTTTCCACGAATGGCGCGGCCAACGCAACGACCCGCTTTCGACCGAGATCCTGCTCACCCTCTTCCGAGCCCTGGCCTACCGGATCTGCCGGACCATCGACGACCAACTCGGACAACGTGCGGACAACTCGACACCGGAAAATTACACGCAAAACCGCAACGCCGTATACTTCAACACCTTTATCGAGGAACTTTCAAAAAACTACACCCGGGAACGCAGCGTGGGTTTCTACGCCGAACGACTCCACCTCACCCCGAAGTATCTCACCACACTGCTGCGCACGACCACCGGCCGCACCGCCTCGGACTGGATCGACGAATATGTGATTCTCGAGGCCAAAAACCTGTTGAAATTCTCGGCGATGAGCATCCAGGAGATTGCCTATTTCCTGCATTTCCCCAACCAGTCGTTCTTCGGGAAATACTTTAAACAGCACACCGGAATGACCCCTTCCGCCTACCGGGCAAGCAAGTAGGCGGCTCCGCACGATCGTTCGCACGAACTCTCTTCAGGCCGGAATCCCGATCGCTCCGCCGCACAATTCTGCCCGAAAATTCCTATCTTTGCCGTCGAACACCCCGCATACACCGATCCGGATCCCCCCATCCGTACGGATCCGAATCGGAATAACACGGGCCCCATCCAATCATGAAAAACCTGCTCGACAAGCTCAAGGGACATCCAACGCTCCAGACGGAAACAACCTATCCGATTCTCTTCACCATCGGGTTCTGTCACCTGCTCAACGACATGATTCAGTCGGTCATCCCGGCCATGTATCCGATTTTCAAGGAGAGTTTCGGCTTTACCTTTGCGCAGATCGGTCTCATCACACTGGTCTTCCAACTCACGTCATCGATATTCCAACCCTTCGTGGGACTTTACGCCGACCGTCATCCGCAACCCTACTCGCTCTCGCTGGGCATGTGTCTTTCGCTGGCGGGCCTCGTGGCTTTGGCCTTCACCTCGGCTTTCGGAGCCATTCTCCTGACCGTGGCACTCATCGGCGGCGGATCGTCGGTCTTCCATCCCGAGGCCTCCCGCGTGGCGCAACTGGCCTCGGGCGGCCGTAAAAGCCTCGCACAGTCGATCTTCCAGGTCGGAGGCAACGGCGGCAGCGCCGTAGGACCCCTGCTGGCCGCACTGATCGTGCTGCCCTACGGCCAGCACGCCGTGGGATGGTTTGCCGCCGCGGCGCTGCTGGCGGCACTGCTGCTCGTACGTGTCGGGTACTGGTACAGCCTGATGCTCAGCGGAACGGAGACTCCGCTCCGTCGCCGGGAATGCACTCCCTGCACCCTCTCCCGGCCCAAAATCCGCCATGCCATGTGGATTCTGGTCATCATGATCTTCTCGAAGTATTTCTATACGTCGTGCATGACCAGCTACTTCACCTTTTTCCTGATCGACCGCTTCGGCGTCACGGTACAGCAGTCGCAGCTGTGCCTGTTCGCCTACCTGGCAGCCTTCGCCGCAGGAACGCTGCTGGGCGGATTCCTCGGCGACCGCTACGGCCGCAAATACGTCATTCTGTTCTCGATCTTCGGAGCAGCCCCCTTCGCGCTGGCACTACCCTATCTCAATCTCCCCGGAACGATCGCCATGTCGGTCCTCGTCGGATTGATCATCGCTTCGGCCTTCTCGGCCATCCTGGTCTATGCCACCGATCTGATGCCCGACAAGGTGGGAATGGTCTCGGGCATCTTCTTCGGACTGATGTTCGGACTGGGCGGCATCGGCTCGGCCTTCTTCGGAT
>OLWA01003560.1_pt1 | contig 11617 bp, 12 predicted proteins | sample 1673251 | NCBI WGS metagenome assembly OLWA01 (sample SAMEA3178937, study PRJEB25190) | human gut metagenome | biome: human gut; feature: human-associated habitat; material: faeces | place: Austria | collected 2013
TGAATTAGGTTATGTTTATGCTAAGGATAAACATGAAGCAGTAGAAAAGTTCTTTAAAAACTTTGGTTTTATGAATGTAATATCTAAGATTGAGCAGATGAATTAATAAGTTAATCCATAAAGTTATAGAAAATATTTATTGATTAACTTATTTGAAATATAAATATTAAAAAGTACTTGCTAAAAAATATTTACTATCATAAAAAAAATTGATAGACTATAGTAAAAGTTACATTTTTAGAAGGGACATAGGAAGATGAGCAAAATATTTGTTAATTACCCTAAGTGCAGCACATGCAAAAGGGCAGAAAAGTTTTTAAAAGAAAACAATGTAGAATTTGTTAATAGAAATATAGTAGAAGAAAATCCAACAGCGGAAGAATTATCTTTATGGATGGATAAAAGTGGTTTAGAACCAAGAAAGTTTTTTAATACATCTGGTGTTTTATACAGAGAAATGAATTTAAAAGATAAGATAAAGACTATGTCAAAGGAAGAGATGATTGAAATATTATCCACTAATGGAATGCTAGTAAAGAGACCGCTATTAGTTACAGAAGATATAGTGCTTGTAGGATTTAAAGAAGAAAATTATAAAGAAATTATATAAAAGAAGTAGTAGAACTGTATATATGGCAGTTCTATTTTAAATTAAAGGTAAGATAAGATTAGCATTAATATACAATATTTCAGTAATATGTTAAAATACTAAGTGGAAGGAGACATTTATATGGAAAACTACATCATAAGAAGTAAAGCTAGAAGACAGCTTAAGGATAGAATGGGACTAGCGGTTGGAACAATATTACTTTCGACAATTTTACTTAATATAGTAAATGTAATGTTGGATATTACAGATGATAATATATTACTGTTTTCTTTACTATTTGCAATAGGATACTTATTTATTTCTGCCCCAATACAAGCAGGGAGATGCAAGTTCTTGTTAAATATGGTTCAAGGAAAAGAAGAACCAAAGATATCAGATTTATTTTCACAATTTAATATATTTTTAAAAGTATTTACCATGAGCTTAATAATATTTATTTTTCAATCTTTAATCATGTTAATATCAATTTTAATTATAAAAGGCTTATTACCAGCAGATGTAATGAGCACAAAGTTATCAGTTAGTAGTATTACTTTAATATTTATGATTTTATTAGCAATATCAATTTTTTTATTTTTTATTGATATAATTTATTCACAAGTTAACTATATAATGGTTGAAGAACAGGAAATAAAAGTAATTGAATGCATGAAGAAAAGTAGAAAGATGATGAAGGGATTTAAATTTAAGTATTTTAAACTACAAATCTCTTTTATTGGTTGGTGGATATTTTCAATATTTACTTTAGGTATAGCTACTTTATGGGTAAATCCTTATTCAATGCTTGCAAATGCAAACTTCTATGAAGAAGTAAAAAATATTAATGTGGAGGTGCAGCATGAGAAAAATATATTATGAAGATCAGTATAAGAAGGAATTTGTAGCTGAAGTAGAAGCAATTGAAGAAATAGATGATAAATATCATGTTAAGCTTAATGAAACTGCTTTTTTTCCTGGCGGAGGCGGGCAGCAAAATGATTTAGGATTTATTGAAAAAATACCAGTAGTAGATGTATATGAAAAAAATGGGGAAGTATATCATGTTTTAGAGAAAAAACTTATTAAAATACATAGAGTAAAATGTTCCATAGATTGGGCAAGAAGATTAGATGGAATGCAGCATCATTTAGGACAGCATGTTTTATCAGGATGTTTTTATCAGCTATTTAATGCTAATACTGTCAGTGTTCATGTTGGAAAAGAAATTGCAACGGTAGATATTCAAGGAATACTGACAGAAGAACAAATAAGGCAGGCAGAAATTAAAGCAAATGATTGCATTAGAGAAAATATTAAAGTAGAAATGCTTACGCCTACAAAGTCAGAATTGAAAAAAATTAAAATTAGAAGAGATTTACCAAATACTAATGAAGAGATAAGGATAGTTAAAATTGGTCATTTAGATATTAATGCTTGTTGTGGAGTACATCCTTCTTCAACATTAGATTTAGGAATAATAAAAATAAAAAAATGGCAAAAGCATAAAGGAAATACAAGAATTGAATATCTAGTAGGAAATAGAGCTTTTAATGATTATTTGAAAGTTGATAATTTTAGCAATGATATTTGTAAATATCTAAGCTGTGGAAAAGATGATGTTATTAATACTATTAACAATTTATCAAACCATATAAAAGAGTTAAGTGATGAAAATAAGAGCTTAAATATTAAGTTATCGGATTATCAGATTATTGAAATGCTAGAAAGTTCAGAAAAAATAAAGGATATTTCAATTATAAAAAATATATATAAAGATACAGATATGAAAAATCTTATTAAATTAGCAGATAGAATTACAGAAAGAAGTAAAGCTATTGTATTATTTGCTTTAGTACAAGATGATAAAGCTAATATGATATTTAAATCTTCTGCCCAAGTTAAAGATGTTTCTATGAATGACCTTTTAAAAGACGCTATAAGTTTAATTGATGGTAGAGGCGGTGGAAGTCACAATCAAGCCCAAGGTGGTGGAAAGAATAATAGCAATCTTAAATCTGCAATGGAATATGCAGTGATGAAAATAAATAAACAATTAAAATAATTAAATTGAATACTTAGATTTATTACTTTGAATATCAGTATGAATAGATAGCACTAATATATTTTAGTACTGTCTATTTTATTTTCATAATGAAACAAATAATAACATTTATTTTTAACTTTCATATAATAAAATATAAAAAATATATCACAAAGGAGATATAATTATGTACTATGAGAAACCAAGAGAATATGAAGAGTTTGAAGATATATGTGATGTAAGAGGTTTTGAACAGGCTGAAGACAGTGGGAAATTTGATTGCAGAATTGGTGAAGATGATATACAATGTTGTAGTACCAATGATAATGTTGATTGTGTAGATATAGATCAAACTTCATATTCTAAAGGATGTTGTAATAATCATGCAGAATTCATTATAAGCAGTTTTCAAGAGTGTTATGAAGAAGAGCCTTGTATTGAGCAGTGTAAATGTAATGTAGAAGAAAAATGTAATGCAGAAGAAAGATATAATATAGAAGAAAAATGTAATGCAGAAGAAAGATATAATATAGAAGAAAAATGTAATGTAGAAGAAAATTATAATTATTATAATAAAGAAAATTGCTTAGAGAATTATGAATGTAAGCCAAAGAAGCACCATAAAAAACCAAGGAAGATGCCTTGTATGGAATATCAAAAGGGCATGCAGGTAGGATATAGGATGGGGTATATGAAAGCACAGCAAGAATTTAGAAGAAGGATAATGTATATGTATAATATGTTTCAATGCAGATAGTCATATATTCTTTTAAATAGAAAAGTTGAATTTTTCAACTTTTCTGTTTAGTTTATAATTATAGTATACTTTCAGCATATTTGGTAAAAATATATATGTATATTTATCAGGAGAGTATAAATGAAAGATTTAATTTATAAGATAGATGCTTTTGGCGAAAAAATCATAGGATTTATCTATAATAAGAACAAATTTCTAGATAAATTAATGATAGCAATTACTTTAAGTGGCGATTTAGGTATTATATGGATTATAATTTCTTTTTTCTTGTTTAGTAGAAAGAAGTATACTAATGTAGCCATTATGCTATTATTGGCCATAGTATTAGCGTCTATATTAGGTGAAGGAATAATTAAACATATAGTAAAGAGAAGGAGACCATTTATAAAAAATAAAATAGCAAAATTATTGATTCCTCATCCAGGAACATACTCTTTTCCTTCAGGTCATACAGCATCTTCTTTTGCAGCAGCTACTGTATTTATAAGAACTGATATGAGACTTACATCTTTAATAGTTGCTATAGCTGTTTTAATATCTTTTTCAAGATTATATTTACGAGTTCATTATTTATCTGATGTTATAGGTGGAATAATACTGGGAGTTTTTTCAGGAACAATAATAGTCACTATGTTTAGTTAAATAGGAATATATTAAGGTTTACCTTAATATGTTCCTATTTTTTTAAATTATATATTTAACAAGCTTATTGGGGAAAAGATCATTAAATTCATTGGTAAAAAATTCTTTGATTTCATCAAGAGTCTCTTTAGGATAAAGATATTTTCCATATCCAATTTTCATATATGAAAACAGGATAATTTTTAATGAGGTAATATAATTATTATCATAAATTTAGCTGATAATATTGTCAATGAGTTATATATTAAAAGCTTAGATAAGTATTGTGTTTTAAGGGTACATGTATCTGTAAAACCAATAGATGAAGCAACAACAATAGTATCTTTATTTTTACTATTTGCAATATTGGTGGGACTTGTGATGGCATTGGTAATATCCACATATTATTCAAGAGCTATCAGTAAGCCACTTATAAAAATAAATGAAGCAGCTAAGAAAATGGCAAAACTTGATTTTGATAATTATATCGAAGTTGACGGTCAAGATGAAATTACTCATACGCCAAATGGAGAAAATATAATAATAAAAGAACAACTTCACAAAATTACTGTGGAAAACACAGGGGTAACTATTGAAGAAGCTGAACTTAAAAAAGTATTTGATGCTTTTTATAGAGTTGATAAATCGAGAAATAGAAAGACTGGTGGAACAGGGCTTGGTTTATATATAGTAAAAACTATTTTTGATAAAAATAAAAATATTAAATATAATATGAATTCAAAAGAAAATTCTGTAGAGTTTTCGATAGAATTCCAAAAAGCAGTCATTATTAGAAAAAATGGTTGTTTTTTTATGTTTTTGTAAAAATAATGTTGACAAAAATACTATGATATTGTATTATACTGAAGTAGATGATAATGATTATCAATATATATATAAATAAAATGCGGAGGATAAAATGAAAAAAAGATATTTAGCAATAGCTTTAGTAATATTATCGTTTATTTCGTTGTTTATAGGAGTAAGCAATATAAGTATTAAAGACATATTAGCTGGTGACAGCAGTAAGGTGCAGATAATTTTAATAAGTAGATTGCCAAGGCTTATCAGTATAATAATTGCTGGTATGGGACTAAGTATAAGTGGTCTTATAATGCAGCAGATAAGTAGAAATAAGTTTACATCACCTACAACGGCAGGGACTATGGATTCAGCTAAAATGGGCTTGATGTTTGCTATGTTATTTATGCCAAAGGCAGGAGTAATATCAAAAGCTATTTTTTCATTTGTCTTTGCATTATTAGGATCTTTAATATTTATGACCATATTAAAAAAGTTAAAAGTAAAGAATATAATCTTTGTACCTTTAGTAGGTATGATGTTTGGAAATCTTGTTAGCTCCATAACATCATTTATATCTTACTATAAAGATATGAATCAATCATTAAATGCATGGTTTCAAGGAAGCTTTTCTACTGTAATGAAGGGAAATTATGAGTTGCTTTATTTATGTATACCAGCAATTATATTAGCTTTTATATATGCAAACAAGTTTACAATTGCAGGAATGGGAGAGAGTTTTGCTACCAATTTAGGCTTAAATCATGAAAGAATAGTAAATATAGGATTGATATTAGTTTCAGCAGTATCAGCACTAACGTTAGTTATGGTTGGTAATATTCCTTTCTTAGGACTTATTGTTCCTAATCTAGTAAGTATATCTAAAGGAGACAATCTAAAAAATTCGCTAGTTGAGACATGCCTTTTTGGAGGAAGTTTTGTACTTCTATGTGACATAATTGGAAGATTTATTATTGCTCCATATGAAGTTTCAATTGGACTTACTGTAGGAGTTATAGGTAGTGCGATGTTCTTATACTTAGTTATGAGGAGGAAAAAATAATGCAAATTAGCAGGGACAAAAAAGCAAAAAATCAGATAATTGTATTATTAATACTTACAATAATAGCATCTATAGTTTTTGTTGTTATTGGTATGAATAAAAATAATATGGATTATCTTTTATCAAAAAGAATTCCAAAGCTCATAGCAATATCTTTAAGTGGTGGAGCAATTGCATTTTCATCAATCATATTTCAGACAATATGCAATAATAGAATTTTGACACCTAGTGTATTGGGGTTAGACTCAGTATATAGCTTTATACAAACCATAGTTGTTTTTGCATTTGGTAGTACAAGTATTGTAATGACCAATAAAAATTTAAATTTTATTTTATCGTTAATAGGAATGTTGATTATTTCAACTTTACTATATAAGTTTGTTTTTGGAAGAAATAATAATGGAATAATGCATTTATTATTAGTGGGATTAATATTGGGAACATTTTTTAGCAGTCTTACATCATTTATGCAAGTGATTATTGATCCTAATGAGTATTTAACATTACAAAGTAAGCTTATAGCAAGTTTTAATAATGTAAATACTGATATAATTATTTTATGTATTCTGATAATTTTATGTATACTTCCTTTTATATATGATGAATTAAAACTACTTGATGTGATGGCATTGGGAAAAGAACAAGCTATAAATTTAGGGGTAAACTATGATAAAGTTATGAAAAAGCTTTTAATAGTAGTTGCTGTTATGACAGCAATGTCTACAGCATTAGTAGGACCATTAACATTCTTAGGACTTATAGTTGTAAATGTAACATATCAAATAGTGAAAAGTTTTAAACATAAATATTTAATTATTACTTCAATATTAATAAGTGTTTGTAGCATAATAGTGGGACTTATATTTGTTGAAAGAATATTTAGATTCACTACAACATTAGGAGTAATAATAAACTTTATAGGAGGATTATATTTCTTATATCTATTGCTTAAAGAATCAAAACTTTAGAGAATAAGAAAAATTTTTAAAGTAAGGGAGAATCGCTATGATAGAAGTAAGAAATTTAACTAAAAAATATGGAAATACAAAAGTAGTTGATAATGTATCTTTAAACATAGAAAAGGGAAAGATGATTTCGTTAATTGGACCAAATGGTGCAGGTAAAAGTACGGTTTTATCAATGATAACAAGATTAATGGATATGGATGAAGGACAAGTTATTATAGATGATGTTGAATTATCTAAATGGGATAATAGAGAACTTTCAAAAAGAATTTCAATATTAAAACAAGCAAATGATGTTAATTTACGTTTAACAATAAGAGAACTTGTTGAGTTTGGAAGATTTCCACATTCTCAAGGTAATATAACAGAAGTAGATAATGAGTTTATAGATAAAGCCATTAAATATATGCAGCTTGAAGATATTGAGCATAGATATTTAGATGAGTTAAGTGGTGGACAAAAACAAAGGGCGTATATAGCAATGGTAATTGCACAAGACACAGAATATATATTTCTAGATGAACCATTAAATAATTTAGATATGAAGCATTGTGTACAAATGATGAAGGTTATTAGAGGGCTTGTAGATTATTTAGGAAAAACAGTAGTTACTGTGTTACATGATATTAATTTTGCATCATGCTATTCAGATATAATTGTAGCTTTAAAAAATGGAAAAATGTATAAGCAAGGTGAAACTTTATCCATCATTAATAATGAAGTATTAGAAGATTTATATAATACAGAATTTAAAATACAAGATATTGAAGATAAAAAAATATGTATTTATTTCTAAAAAATAAGCCTTGCTTATTTTTTAAAAGAATTTATTGATAATGAAATTCATTATAAAATATTAAAGTTAATTTTAGGAGGAATAATAATGAATAAAAAAGTTTTAGCAATAGTTGCAGCAGCGGCTGTAGTAATAGCTGGAGGAGCATATTTACTTAAGGGGAATAAAGTAGAAAGTAAATATAGTGAAGGAGCTATAGAGGTTACACATAAATTAGGAACTACTGTTTTAAATGAAGCACCTAAAAATGTAGTAGTATTAGACTTTGGAGCATTAGACGTACTTAGTGAAATGGATGTAAATATAGTTGGTTTACCTAAATCAGGAACTTTACCTGAATATTTAGAAGAGTTTTCAGGAGAACAATATACTAATGTTGGTAGTGTAAAAGAACCAGATTTAGAGGCCATTAATGAATTAAATCCAGACTTAATTGTAATGGCTGGAAGAATGTCTGATTATTATGAAGAATTTTCTGAAATAGCACCAACTGTATATGTAGAAAGTGATGGTGCAGATTATATAAATAGTTTTAATAAAACGGCAACAATGTTTGGTGATATATTTGATAAAGAAGAAAAAGCTACAGAAATAATTGAAGAAGTAGCACAAAAAGTTAAAGAAGCGAATGCTGAAATAGCAAAGAAAGATATTAATGCATCAATAATAATGGTTAATGGAAGAAATATCAGTGCTTATGGTGCAAAATCAAGATTTGCACTTATTCACAATGAATTAGGAATTAAAGCAGCAGATGAAAATATTGATGACTCTACACATGGACAAGAAGTTACATTTGAATATTTAGTTGAAAAAAATCCAGGATATATATTTGTAATTGACAGAAATTCAATTACAGGTTCTAAAGACATAACAGCTCAGTCAATTATTGAAAATGAATTAACAAAACAAACAGATGCTTATAAAAATGGAAATATAGTGTATTTAAATTCAGTTAACTGGTATACAGTATCAGGTGGATATACTTCAACTTTAAATATGATAGAAGAAGTTTTATCAGCAGTAAAAGCATAATATAAATATAAAAAGTCTTTGCAATTAATAGCAAAGACTTTTTATAATATAAAGATATATATGTAAAAATTACATTTGTTGAGTTATAGATTTATTTAAATATTTATGAGATAATGAATAGAAAAATATTATATAAAAGGTGATCTAATGTATAAGGTAGCAATTTTTGATTTAGATGGGACGTTATTAAACACTTTGAAAGATTTGGCTGATGCTTGTAATTTTGCCTTAAGGTCGCATGGCTTTTCAGAACATCAAATTGATGAATATAAATATTTTCTTGGAAATGGAGTATATAAGCTAGTGGAAAGAGCATTGCCAATGGATAAAAAAGATGGTGAAACGGTAGATAAAGTTTTAACAGAATTTAAAAAATACTATGAAAAGCATAAGAGTGATTTTACTAAGCCATATGATGGTATAGAAGAATTATTAATAGCTTTAAAAGAAATAGGAATAAAAACAGCAGTTGTTTCCAATAAACCACATGAATTTGCAGTTGAAATAGTAGAAAGATATTTTGGTAAATCTTTTGATATAGTTTTTGGAAAGAGAGAAGGATACTTGGCAAAGCCAGATCCAACAACTGTAATAGAGACATTAAATCATTTTAAATGTAAAAAAGAAGAAGCAGTTTATATTGGAGATTCCGATGTTGATATGTTTACAGGAAAAAATGCCGGTCTTTTTTCCATTGGTGTTGCGTGGGGATTTAGAGGTGCTAGAGAATTATCTGCTGCTGGGGCAAATAAAATAGTATATACTTCAGAAGAATTATTAAGTGAAATTATCAAATAGTATTAAAGTTAAGGTAGGTACATTAATATAACAGTAGTAAATAAAAATGTAGATTATAAACAATTTTTATTAAAAATAAAGGGTAAACAATAATGTATAATTTTTTATTAATATTATAGAGGTAGAAAAATGAATAAATTAAGAAAGAAAAAAAGGAAAAAAATAAAGCCTTTTGAGTTAAAAAAAATCAATGAACAGTCCATTGATAGATTAATACTTGTAGGCATATCTATAGGTGTAGTAATAGTAGTTTTACTTTTAAGAATGTTATATCTTACTATTATAAAGGGTTCAGAGTTAGCAGAGAAAGCTGAAACAGAATGGAAATCAGAAATGAATTTAACGGCTATGAGAGGTAATATAGTAGATAGAAATGGTTCTATTCTAGTTACATCAACTAATGTTTATAGAATTGAAGTAGATATGGATACATTAAGAGCATATGTTGATGATGAAAAAACCACTATAGAGAAAGTATCTGCCAATATAGCTGAAGCGATAGGTACTTCCTATGATAATATTTATAAAAAGCTCAGTGATAAAGAAAATAAATTTATAATTTTATCTAAAGGACTTGAAAAAGATGCTATAGATAAGGTAAAAGCTTTAGAAATTGCTGGGTTAGTTTATTATGATGAAATAGAAAGATATTATCCTAATGGTAATTATTTATCTCAAGTTTTAGGTACAATCAATTCAGAAGGTGTAGGATTAACAGGATTAGAGCTTCAATATGATGATTATTTAAGTGGACTATCAGGAATACGTATAGGAGGTATTGATGCTTATTCTAATGATCTTCCATTTGTAAGTGGAAAACAAACTAATGCAATAAATGGGAAGGACATTGTTACTACCATTGATGAAAATCTTCAATATTATGCAGAACTTGTAGCTAAAGAAGGCCTTGAAACACATAAAGCAAAGCGAGTATCCATAACAATAATGAATCCTAATAATGGAGAAATATTAGCTATGGCAAATGCACCAGGATATGATCCCAATAGCCCATATGAAGAATATGAAAACTTTGAAGGAGACACTGAAAATGATAAAATTCAAAATATGTGGAGAAATTCTATTGTAAGTGATACTTATGAACCAGGATCTACATTTAAAATAATTACCATGGCTGCTGCTATGGAAGAAGGATTAATTCATGATGATGATGTGTTTGTTTGTAATGGAAGTAAGACCTTTGGAGATGTTCAGGTTCATTGTTGGAACTTGTCAGGGCATGGTGCACAAACAGCAGCAGAAATACTTAAAAATTCATGTAATGTTGGATTTATGGAATTAGGTGCAAGATTAGGTGCTGAAAAGTTAAATGAGTATATTAAAAAATTAGGTTTTGGGAGTATTACAGGAATAGATTTACCAGGTGAAGCAGAAGGTATTGTGAAAAGTACCAATAGTATCAGTGATATTGATTTAGCAACAATAGCATTTGGACAAACTAATACATTAAATGCTCTTCAGCTTTTAACAGCAGTTAATGCAGTTGCTAATGGTGGAACTTTAATACAGCCTCATATTGTAAAAGAAATAACTCATAAAGATTCTAATGGAAATACTATTGTTGATAAGACAATAGAAGGAAAGAGTACAGAAAATGTGCTTTCAGAGAAAACATCCGCAACTTTAAGAGAGTATCTTGAAAGGACTGCTACACAAGATGCTGGAGCAGGGACTTTTGTCCAAGGATACGATATTGGAGGAAAAACAGGAACAGCTCAAAAGGTTGATCCAACTACAGGAGCATATTCAGCTGATAAATATATTGCATCAATGGTTGCAATGACACCAGTAGATGATCCTCAATTAACGGTATATATATCAGTTGATGAGCCAAGTACAGGTGTGTATTATGGTGGACAAGTAGCATCACCACTGATGAAAAAATTATTTTCTTATATATTCTCATATATTGAGTCTCCGACAGGTAAAGCTAGTTACTCAATTTCAAAAGATGTAGTTATACCTGAAATAAGAGGAAAATCAGTAGAAGAGGCTAAAACTATTTTAGAAGAAAATGATTTAGGATGTGAAGTTGAGGGAGAGGGAAATACTATTGTTTCTATAAACCCATATCCAGGAACTACTGTAAAAGCTGGTTCAAAGATAAAATTAACAGCATCTGCTAAATCTTCA
>OLWA01003566.1_pt1 | contig 11595 bp, 10 predicted proteins | sample 1673251 | NCBI WGS metagenome assembly OLWA01 (sample SAMEA3178937, study PRJEB25190) | human gut metagenome | biome: human gut; feature: human-associated habitat; material: faeces | place: Austria | collected 2013
TATTCTTGTTTTCTCCCCGATAAAACAGTTTAAACAGGTTTTCTTTGTCTGCATCGGACATTCCTACGCCATTATCAGACAAGCGGATAATAGCCCATTGTTCCCAATAAGCTATCAGGACGGATGAAGTCCGGTTGGAAGAGTACTTGCAGTTGTTCTCTACCAGATTCACAAAGGCAGTAGTCAACAGATAGCTGTTTCCGATTACGGTCAGCACATTATCTTCCTCAGCTTCCTGCTCAAATACTAATTCGATATGATAATCCGGATGGGCTTTTAGGACTAATTCTCTGGCATCCAACAGCAGTTCATCCAACCGGACCTCTTCCATTGTAATCTGTTCCGACTGATAGTCGGCTTTTGCAAGATTCAGCAATCCGTCGATCAGGTTTATGATCCGTCGCGAATCTTGTAGTGCATTGCCGATAGCTGCCTGATATTGTCCGGAGGTTCGTTCTTTCAACAGGGCCAGATCCAGTTCGGCTGTAAGGGCTGCCATAGGTGTACGTAATTCATGAGATACATTGCTGACAAACATCTTTTGTGAGTTGAAAGACTTCTCCAAACGTTCCAGCAGTGCATTGAATGTAATACTCAGTTCTCCCAGTTCGTCCTGTTCGTTTTTTACAGGCAGTCTTTTGTCGATATGTGAGGCGGTGATTTTCTCCGCTTCTCTCACGATATTGCGTATGGGCTTTAAGGTGCTTCGGGAGAGGATATAACCGACAATCGCCAACACGCTCAATCCTCCTATAAATAACAGAATGAGCATATTTCTCAGTGCATCCCGGTTAGCGTATCCATAGCCATCATAGGCAGCGGCAGTGACAATGTAGTATTGTCCTTCAAACGGATACACAAGTCCTATTGCCTGATATTCGTCCACATAGAAACTGATATTCTTTCGTTTCAGAATACGTTTTACCATTTCGGGTGTTTCCTTGACTATGTCGTTTTGAAGGGCATCATGATATAGTATTTTAAAATCTGTGGTATAGACGGCTACCTCTACTTCATTAATAAACTTCTGATTGTTCAGGTAAATAGACTGCATCGTTTTTGCATCTACCTGATTATTAAGAAATAAGTGGGCTTTGGTTATAGCTTCACTTTGCAGGTTGCGAAAGAAAGCATTGCTGCGCGAATGCTCGCTTACGTAATAGACAGCTATGACAAATGCGAAGAATACCGCAGCTGTAATGCCCGCATATTGCAGAGTCAGCGTTGTCCGGATTTTCATAATTTGTCAGTCAGTATGAAACCCATCCCTGCTTTGGTATGAATAAGTTTCGGTTCAAAGTTACGGTCTATCTTTTTGCGAAGGTAGTTGATATATACATCAATGAAGTTGGTTCCCGTATCAAAATGTGTGTTCCATACTTTCTCCGCTATCTCTACCCGGCTCAATACTCTTTCGGCATTTTCGACCATATATAACAGCAGGTTATATTCTTTCGGAGAAAGTTTAATGGAAACGTTATTTCGTTCTACGTCCTTCCGCTGAAGATCAATGCGCAGATCCGCATAAACAAGTTCCTGTGGCAATTCCGGTACATTTCCCGAGACACGTTTCAATAGAACTTTGATTCTGGCATTCAACTCTCTGAAATCAAAGGGCTTCACCATATAGTCGTCTGCACCGGCATCGAAACCATCCAGCTTATCGTTCGTTGATCCTAATGCCGTCAACATTAATATAGGAATACGGGGATTGGACTTACGGATTTCTTTCGTCAGCTCAAATCCGTCCATCTTAGGCAGAACAATATCAGATATAACCAGATCGAACGTATGTGCCTGAAAAAGCCGCAGCCCCATTAATCCGTCATAAGCTACCATGGTCTGATAACCATTTTCTTCCAGCCCGTTCATCAGCAAACTTGCCACTCTGGGTTCGTCTTCTATAATTAGTATTGTGTACATAGGAAAGAACTCGTTAATCTGAATCTATAAAACGAAACAAAAATAATGATTATTCCTCACTTATGACTCTTTTAAACCATTTTATATTTGCTATATTTGCGCAATTATCATCAGTTGAACTTATGTCAGGTATTAAAGAGTTAGAACTATTATTATCCAATATGGAGCCTGTGTTGGATGAGCGGGATTTTGTTTTTTGTTCTTTCCCAACGCTCGATTGGGATCAAATGCGGGAGCTGAACCCCATCGGGATTTTCCATGAGAAAGAGGGTGTAACCTTCATTCTTGACACGAAAAATGCTGTAGACAAAAAGATAGATTACCTGTCCGTTTACAGACTTATCACTCTCAATGTACATTCAAGTCTGGATGCGGTGGGGCTGACTGCTGCCTTTTCTGCCAAGCTGGCAGAAAAAAATATTAGTGCTAATGTGGTGGCGGCCTATTATCATGACCATATCTTTGTGCCTGAAGAGAAAGCGGAACAGGCTTTGGAGGCTATTCTTGAATTACAAAAAAAGGTACCCAACGCAATGTGAGTACCTCTTTATTTCATTTATTTATTCCATAAACCGGAAAATGATTCGTCCGCTCTGCGGACCATTCACCCATTTTGGCTGCGATGACGGGCCACATAGATCAGTCGAATTTACTTTATTGCGTACAGGAGGAATCACATTCAAGACAGAAATTCCACTTTCAGGAAGCGTATAAAGTAATCGGTCACGACCGTCACGCGGCTGATATACTCCGATATAGGAATCCGGAGTCTCATTGGTCAGACTGATAGTACCTTCTTTTGTACGGATATTCATCCAGGAGACGCTGTCGAAATATCCTTTGAATTCAGGATAGGTAAATGTTTCACCCGGAATAGGATCGTTGTAGTCATTTTCCCATACGTCGTATTGCGTACCATGAATACGGTTTTGCCATACACGGTATGGTCCTGCTCCCAGCCATCGTTTGCTGATGACCTGATCCTCGGGATAGTCGAAGCAGATTCCTATTAAATCTACCACACCGGAGAAATTGTACGTATAATCCAATGCCGCCTCTCCATTGGGATTGATTGTCCATTGTGCTTTATCAAGATTCCCCAATTTATAATTTGCAGTAACAATCAGGTTTCCTCCGTCTTCTTTTACCTCTAGTTTGGTAAATACTGCGGCATCAGGGAATTCACTATAAGTACGGTCTTTTTCTTTGACCTCACTGTAATAGTTGAGGCTATACAGTTCTCCGTATCGGAAGCGGTTTTTGTGCTGTTCGGCTTTGGCTGTCTTAAGAATTGCCGCCAGTGTGTCGCAGAAGTCCACAGTACGGATTTTCTTTCGCTTGGTCGCTCCGATCTCCATCTTGTGCCTTGCTCCGTTGTAGCGCATACTGCGGCGAACTGTGAGGTACTGACCTTCAAGGTTAATATCCTGCCAGGTCAAGCCGCAGACCTCGCCAATGCGAAGCCCCGTGTAGTAGGCAATCTGAATGGGCAGCAACGCCGGATTGTCTTTCTTTTTCAAGAAATCTTCCAGTTGCAAATACTGTTCATAGCTGATTGTGGGAGCGGAAGTCATATGCCACCCAAGCCCACACTGGATATTGATATATCTGAGTTCCGTCATATGCGAAGTCTGATGATTAAGGTGCAGGACAGGGCAAGAGAAATCAAGCACTTGCAGGACAAGGCGCTGCCCGACCTGAAACAGCAGCTTGCCGAAACCAAAGGTATCTTCAAGGGCAAGGAGCGAAAGGCACTGGAAACGCAGATACAGCAAACCGAAAGCGAAATCGCTGATAAGCTGGATAAAATCCCTGATACGCTGAAAGCAGACGGTTATCCCGATGCACAGGCGTTTATGGATACCTTCCGAAAAATGGAGGGTGTTGTAGAGCAGTACAACCGTGACCTTGCCAAGTGGGAACAGCAGGTTAAGGAGAAAGAAAAGCCCAATAGACCGCCCGAAAAAGAAAGTATCCGAGACAGGCTCAGGCAGTTACAGGCAGAGGGCAAACAGCAAAGAACACGAAAGAAGTCCCAAGACAGAGAAAGATAGTTTTGACACCGAAAACGACACCGTAGGGCAGTATCCTTGCCTTGCGGGATTACATATATCAGAATATAAGAAAGTCTCCTGCGAGACGAAAAATCTTGTAGGAGACTTCATATCTTATGTTTTCAGAGCAACTTTGATAATTTCACCAGTTTTATTTTTGATACCCAAATTATAAACATATATTTAATCATTTCTATATTTTTTCCTTAATTTTCGCAATTTCAAACCACAATAAACAATCAGATAACTATATAGCAGGGTCATGATTGCAAAAAACACGGTGAACACGGTTGTAAGTGGGTCATTGGTTTCTATGCTTCTTATAAAATTAGGAAGAACGCAGCATAGAAAGATTATTAAAATTGGAAGTAAACGAGTTTTTACCACATGGTCGATCATTTCTATTCTTGATTCATTATCGGAAAATATTTCGCCATCACGCTCGGAATCCATCTCTGTTGACGGTTTACGAAAATACAGCCATCCAACACAACGGCCAATATATTCCCAACCGTAATCCCTAAAAATTTGGAAATAGTTACTTGTTTCCGAATTATTTTTATAATCCAGTCGGTACGCTACTTTCGCTGGCGTACACTTTTCAAAAATATAGAAACAAGGGGGAATCATTTTTACCAGTTTCCAACCACTCATATGCTGATTATGCAACCAAATTTCTTCATCTTCATAATCTGCAATGGTAAAAAAACGTATTACAGTTTTTTTGTTATTCATTTATTTCCTCTCCTTTGCTATTCTTATACAATCGCTCTATACGTTTAATTTCAAGATGTAAGATTTCTTTTCCAAGTTCGGTAATTCGATAAATCTTTCTTTTTTCCTCCTCACTCTCAAAATCAATTAAGCCATCTTTTTCCATTTTAGAAAGCGTTCCATACATTGTTCCTGCACTAATGATTAACTCTCCACCTGTCATTTGCCTGACCTGTTGACTAATTCCGTAGCCATGCTGAGGTTGTTGGAGACAGAACAAAATGTAAAAACCGCTTTCTGTCATAGGTACATAAATCCTTTTTATTTTACTATTCATAGGTATCCTCACTATTCCACTTCGATATATCGAACCTCTATGTATATTGTATTGAGGTTCGATGTAGTTGTCAAGAATTTTTTGAAATAAAAGGCGGCAGAGATTATCCCTGCCGCCTTTATCTAATTATACAAAAATTATCTCATTGTTCACAATCTCTTTTGCACAAACTTGTATGTTGTTCATAAACAGGACCTGACCTATGACGAAGCCTATGAGGTCATGAACGAGATCATGAGCGGGCAGACAAGCCCCACCCAGAACGCGGCGTTCCTGGCGGCGCTTTCCACCAAAAGCACCAAGGCCGAAACGATCGATGACATTTCCGGCTGTGCCACCGCCATGCGGGACCACGCACCCCGGTGGAGCATCCCGGCCTTGAGGTACTGGATATCGTGGGCACCGTCGGCTTTGGCATTGCCACCCCGCAGCAGGCTGCCGCCATGGCCAAAGTCAGCGATGGTGCCATCGTCGGCAGCGCCATCATCAAGCTCTTTGCCCAATACGGCCCCGCCGCCGTGCCCCACATCGAAGCCTTTGTGCGCGATATGGCACAAGCGGTACATAATGCGTAGTTAGGAGTTAGGAAGTAGGCGTTAGGAGTTTTTGGGCTGCCGGTTATTAAAACTCCTACGTAGCTTTCCATTATAATCTGTAGGGAACGGTCTTGACCATTCCCTACAATGCTTTTATTCGGTTCACGGCAGCCTTTATCCCGCCGCCCAACTCCTAACGCCTAGCTTCTATACAACTTGGCGACAACTCTGTGCTATACTTAAGATAAATAATGATTGGGGGCATTGGATGAACCGCATTTTGATTGTGGAGGACGAAATTACCATTTCCCGGCTGATTGCGGTCAGCCTGCGCCGCGCGGGGTATGACTGCACGGTTGCCAACGATGGCAGCACCGCGGCGGACCTGATTGCCGAGCACGACTTTGACCTGGCCCTGCTGGATATTATGCTGCCCGGCCTGGATGGGTACGAGCTGCTGGGCTACCTGCGCCCGCTGGGGGTACCGGTCATCTTTATCACGGCCAAGGGCGCCACTAAGGACCGGGTCAGAGGCCTGCAGCTCGGCGCCGATGATTATATCGTAAAGCCGTTTGAAATCGAAGAACTTCTAGCCCGTGTGGAAGCCGTACTGCGCCGCACCGGCCGCGGTGGCCAGACCCTGACCGCCTTTGATGTAACGATGGATATTGTGGCCCGCACCGTGACCCGGCAGGGCAAGGCGGTGGAGCTGACCCCGCGGGAGTTCGACCTGCTGGAGCAGCTCATGCGCAACCGCGGGGCGGCGCTGTACCGCGATGTATTGTACGGGCGGGTGTGGGGCGGCGATCTGCTGGACAGCCGCACCCTGGACCTGCACATCCAGCGCCTGCGCAAAAAACTTGGCTGGGCGGATAAGATCGAAACCGTCTACCGTGTCGGTTACCGCCTTAAATCCGACCAGAAATAACCTCAAATTGCTGATTTCTCATTTCCAATTTCTAAGGCAACACCGCACAATTCCCGCCTTGCGGCTTAAGCACCGCTCCGGCAGCTGCGGCACGGCATCTGCCGCGCCTCGCTCGCCGTATCGGCACTTAGAATTATGCGGTATTGCCCTAATTTCAAACTTACTTACGGGTTTTTCTATGAAATTTTCTCAAAAACTTGTCTGCATCATGCTGCTGGTCATCGCCGCGTTTTTTGCCGTGGGCGGTGCGGTGCTGGTCAACGGCAGCTTTATGGACCGCCTGAGCGCAGCCGCCGAGCAGGAACAAAGCATGCACGCCATGCTGTGCGGCGTGGTGGAGGATTACTACCTGGACCAGACCGGCCGCGGCGAAGATACCTGCGGGGATGATTTTATCACCGCCGCCACCTGGCGCGCAGGGGATCTGGCCCGTGGGGTTTATTCCCAGGGGCTGTTCCGCGCATCCGCTGACCCCGCCCAGGACGAAGCCTATGCCATATACGGCCTGCAGGACGGCCAAAGCATTTTGCAGTACGGCCCCAATGTGACCCGCACCTACCGCAGCGATCTGCTGGGCGGCCTTGTGATGGTAACCACCTTTGATGTAACGGAGATTTTTGCCGCGCGCAACCGCAGCCTGCAGCGCTTTTTCCTGCTGGAAGCTGCCGTGGTGGCCGGGGCTGCCGTGGTGGTCTGGCTTGTCAGCCGCCGCCTGACCCACCCACTGACCGTGCTGACCGCCGCCAGCGCCCGCATTGCCGCGGGTGATTATGCCTTGCGCACCAGGATGCACACCGGGGACGAGCTTGAAATCCTGAGCCAGGGCTTTGACCAGATGGCCGGTGCCGTGCAGGACAAAGTGGAAGCTCTGGAGCTTTCGGTCCAGCAGCGGGATGATTTTGTGGGTGCGTTTACCCATGAGCTCAAAACCCCCATGACCGGCATCATCGGCTATGCCGACCTTTTGCGCAGCATGCAGCCAGACCCCGAAGAACAGCGTGAAGCCGCCGGGGCCATCTTCCATGAAGCCCAGCGGCTGGAAGCCTTAAGCGGAAAGCTGCTGCAGCTGATGGGCCTGGGTGAGCACGCCCCCCAACTGGTACCCGTGCAGCTGGATTCTGTTTTTGCCGAAGCGCGCCGCGCCGTTGCCCCCGCTCTGAACGGCTGCATTCTGACCATGCAGTCCAACGGCCTGACCGTGCAGGGAGATGCCGACCTGCTGTGTGATCTCGTCATCAACCTTGTCACCAACGCCGCCAAGGCCAGCACCCCCGGCAGCGCCATTGCGGTCTGCGCCGAACAGGCAGATGGTTCCATCCGGCTGACGGTTCAGGACCACGGCCAGGGCATCCCGGCGGACAAGCTGGCCCGCGTGGTGGAGCCGTTTTATATGGTGGATAAATCCCGTTCCCGCCGCCAGGGCGGCAGCGGCCTGGGCCTGGCCCTGTGCAGCCGCATTGCCCAGGCCCACGGCGGAACGCTTGCCATGGAAAGCGAGCTTGGCAAAGGCACCACCGTAACCGTCACCCTGCCCGCACCGAACCAAACCGCCGCCGAACTCGCACAGGAGGAACCCGTATGAAAACCACAAAACGCGGCAAGCTGCTGATGCTGGCCTGCGCCGCCCTGGTGGCTGTGCTGGCCTGCCTGCCGCTGCTCTGGTTCCGCGCACAGGATGCCCGTATGTTCGGCACCGTCAATCAAAGCTCTGGCCTGTATGAATCCCGCGAGGTCAGCGGGGATGATTTTTATCTATTACAGCAGGTCAAAAACCGCACCCAGATGAACCGCACGGACTGGATGGTTTCCGCCGGGCTGGACGGCACAGCAGCCCTGTATACCCCCGCCGGGAACAGCCGCTACAACATGACCTCCAGCGATACCGCCGCTGATTTTGCCGCCAGCCTGCTGACCCAGCTCCATGATGCCGAGGTATTGTCGGACACCTGGTACCATGTGGCAGCCGATAACCTGAGCAGCTACAGCAGCGGCGAGCTGTATACTTCCAGTGATTCCCTTGGCATTACGCGGCTGCTGCGCTACCCCCATGCCGCCTATGATGAAAGCGACCCTGAATACAACGAATCCCCCACATTCGCCCTGGATTATGATAATAAAACCGGCCGCCTGCTGAACCTGTGGGTTCAGGCCCCGCTGGACGATCCCACCCTGCTGTCCGGCAGCCCGGTATCGCTGAATATCTCCGACCTGCTGAACGCCTGGGTGCAGTGGGAGGGCCTTACCGACCTGGGCGACTGGACCGTGCCTTACGGCAGCGATTACGCCGAAACCGGCCTGTACAGCGCCAGAGGCAACGCCCTGCTGACCTGTGTGTACGGCTCCTTTACCCTTGACGATGTTCCCCGCGCCTATTACAGCATGCAGCTGACCTGGCAGCCCTATGCCCCCACCCCGCAGCCGGGCAGCACCGATCTGCTGCCCGCCGAGCCGCTGCCAGAAACCAGCGATTATTATTACACTGACGTCATCGCTTACCAGTGGGACGATGACCGCGCTGCCGCTGTGTTTGATTATGATGCCAACCTGATCCTTCGCACTAACCTGAGCACCGGCGTGCAGACCGTGTTCTGTGATGTGCCCGGCTGCACCCATACCACCAGCAGCTGCCCTGCCCGCATCACGGACCAGATGTATTCTCTGGTTCCCGCCGGGGATTGCGTTTACCTTGTTTACGGCACCTATTCGCCCACAACGGCAAAGGGCGCTTCCGGCGCGGATATCAACGCCATGTCGGACGATGAGATCATGCGCTGGGCGCGCGCGGCAGATGCCGGGGTTCCGCTGGCCCTTTATACCCAGGAGCTGGAGCCTTACACCCAGGAGGATGTTACCGCCGCCCGCCGCTTGATGCAGAACGCCTTTGGCCAGGGCCGCATTGAAATGCTGGACGGCACCACCCGCACCGAGCTTGTCCGGCTGGATCATGATGCCGTGTATATCGGCGGCTGCGATTCCACCTATTTATACGGCATCATGCGGAGCCAGCAGGGCGAAGAGCCCACCCGCTGGTTCCGCATGGAGCGCACCACCGGCCAGTACGAAACCATGCCCATCCCGGATACCGACCACCTCTGCGGTGTCTGGAACAACCAGCTTGTGCTGTTCCGGGAGCGCTGCGCCGAACCATTCACTTCCGATAAAATGTCCGATTACAGCCTGGCCGGCAGTTATTCTTCCCGGTTCCAGAACACCAGTTATGACGTTGTGCTGTACGACCCCGTCACCGCCCAAAGCCGGCGGTTATACAGCCTGAACGAAAATTCCGGTTCTTTCACCCATGCCGCGCTGTATGGGGATTCTCTCTATCTGAATACCAGCCTTTGGGAGAATCCGGATGATACCCCGTTCAACGCCATCCGGCTCAACCTGCGCAACGGGGAGCAGACCGCGCTGGAATCCCTTTTGGGGATCGACCGTTCCGATTATCCTTACGGTTATCTGTTGGGTTCTTCCACGGTTGCCAACCTCTACTCCCAAAAATGGGGCACCATGATGCTGTTTCGTTCCAACAGCGGTCAGGGCGGCGAAAGCCTGCTGCTGAACTTTGCCGCCGGCAGCGTGTTCCACACCAGCTGGCAGGCAGGTGAAAACACCTATATTGCCGCCGAATCCCCTGTGGGCCAGTTGTTGCTGCTTTCCTGGGTGTATGATGATCTTTCGGACAACTGGTTCCAGACCTACCAGCAGTACCTTGCCCCTGCCAGTGATCCCACCATCATGACCCCCGTTGCCATGTGGGAACCGGGGCAGTAAACCTCCGCCCCGTAGGCGGTCGTAACCAATTTTTTACCAGTGTAAATTGATGGTTTGTTCACGATTTGTTTACGTCGCGGCGGTTGTTATTGCCGGGGCAGTGTGGTATACTCACCCCCAAGATGTATCTGAAAGCAAAGAAGCCGACGAATTTTTCGCCTTTTCAGCTACACCCTAAGAAAGGGGGAATCTGCATGAAACATCTGCGTTCCTTTTTTGCGGTGCTGCTGGCCGCAGCCATCTGCGCGGCGGTGGTGCTGTTTTCCGGCTGTGGGGCATCCGTTCAGGTGCAGCAGCTTACCATCCCCGGCGAGCGCGGCAGCATCCATGCCACGCTGACCACCCCTGCCAATGCCGAAAACATGCCTGCCGTGGTGATCTGCCACGGCTTTACCGGCAACCGCCAGCTGGACGGCCACGCCAAGCCGCTGGCCAAAACGCTGGCCCAGCACGGCATTGCCAGCATCGCCATTGACTTCGCGGGCAGCGGCGAAAGCGAGGAGCCGTTCACCGCTTACACCCCCGCCAACATGCGGGATGATATCACTTCTGCCATCACCTACCTGACCGACACTGTGGGTGCCGACCCGGAGCGCATCGGCCTGCTGGGCCACAGCATGGGCGGCCGCGCCGTCAGCGTCTACCTGAAAGATTCCATCAAAGCCGCTGCCCTGTGGGCACCGGCGGATAACACAGGGCTGGACGGGCTGGAATTTCTGGACCACAGCGCCGAGGGCCGCCAGGCTATTTATGACGGTGCCATACAGAACGGCGTGCTGGACCTGCCCAAGTGGGGCGTAACGATCAGCGCCGATTTTGTGCAGCAGGTTGCCGACCAGGACCCCACCGCCAGCCTGCGCACCTACAACGGCCCTCTGCTGCTGGCTTATACCGCCGGGGATGCCGAATTGCTGAGCCAGACCACCATTGACCTGACCCGCCAGGCTGCCGCCGAACACAGCGGCCCTCTGGTGGACCTGACCGGCCAGTATGAGGACGCCACTCACAATTTCACCGCCGCATCCGGCAAAAAAATCGACGATTTTTCCGTCCGCCGCCGCATCGAATCCGCCACCGCAGAATTTTTTGAAGAATATCTATAACCCGTCCCTATTTGCCGCCGCCCCACCGGGCCGCGGCATTTTTTATGATAATTTTAAGGTTCATGGCGCAGAGAAACCTTGCCATATGCCGCAAACCTCCCCCTCATCCGTAGGGAACGGTCTTGACCGTTCCGAACCCCTGCCATATATCCCTCAACAAAATTTCATTCCTAGGGCAACACCGCACAATTCCCGCCTTGCGGCTTAAGCACCGCTCCGGCAGCTG
>OLWA01003567.1_pt1 | contig 11594 bp, 10 predicted proteins | sample 1673251 | NCBI WGS metagenome assembly OLWA01 (sample SAMEA3178937, study PRJEB25190) | human gut metagenome | biome: human gut; feature: human-associated habitat; material: faeces | place: Austria | collected 2013
GCAGCCGGATGGAGATAGACCATGCCGGACAGGTGGAACTGTCCGTGAAGCCGGATAACAATCACAATGTAATACCTTATTTATATGGAACAGACGAAGAATGAACCAAAAAACGAGAACAAGGCGGCTCCCGGTAACGGCAAGCCGAAAAAGGAGCGCAAGCCGCTGACCGAAGCCCAACGGCTGAAACGCCAGAAAATGATAGTGCTTCCCGCTATGGTGCTGGTATTCATCGGGGCGATGTGGCTGATATTCGCCCCGTCCTCCGGCAAGGAGCAGGAGCCGGGAACAGGCGGCTACAATATCGAGATGCCCGATGCGGACAAGGAGAACCGCCGGATTATCGGTGACAAGGCGAAAGCCTACGAGCATGCCTTATATGGGAACAGATCGCTGTGATGACGCCACACGCAAATATCTTCGTGATAATATTGATAAAGCTAAGTTGGGAGATCCGTCTGGATTTACAGAGTGTATTCAGGCAAATTATGCCGATTAAAAATGGCACATAGGAGTTTTGGTGTTGGGAGGTGAGCACATATATGCAGAGAAAACGCCGTAAGAAAAAACGATTTGGAGTATTTTTGTTTTTGCTTGTAGTTTGTATCGGCATAGGTATAATGTTTGTGCCGTGGGCAATGCAGCCGGAAAATTTCAGAGAGGTAAAGAATAAAATAAATGGTTTTCTCTACAAAGAAGATTTTCCTGACTCTTATAATGCAAAATCGCTGATTTTGGTGGATTGTTCTGATGATGGCATTGGATACTTCTGCCAGACGGTAAACGTTGGCTTCGCGTGCACGGTAGTCACCACCTTTGATTGTATCGTAGAAAAGACGGTATACAGAGTCGCCGTCATTTTGATAATTCTTAGCTGCGTTGATACCACCTTGTGCGGCGATGGAGTGAGCACGGCGTGGAGAATCCTGGATACAGAAGTTGAATACTCTGAATCCCATTTCACCCAGAGAAGCGGCTGCAGATGCGCCGGCAAGTCCGGTTCCTACAACGATAATGTCGAGACGACGTTTGTTGGCAGGATTAACAAGTTTTTGGTGAGCTTTATAGTTACTCCATTTTTCGGCTAACTGGCCTTCAGGAATTTTAGAATCTATTTGAGTCATAATGCTATTTACGATTTAATCATTTACAATTTTAAAATTTAGCAAGAAGCGCCGCATAACGATTGAACGTAGAATACGACTACTACCAGTGCAAAGCAGATGACAACGATTGTTGAATAGATGTTAGAGATGCATTTCCAACGATTGATCCAAATCTTGTTGTTCCAGCCCAGTGACTGCATAGAGCTCCAGAAGCCGTGAGTCAGGTGGAACCAGAGAGCGGCCAGCCAGATAAGATAAAGCACTACGTATACCGGATTAGAGAAAGTGTTGGTGATGTGATAAACACCGTCGGCAGCATAAGTAGTATCTACTACTGCACCCATGTTGTGCATCAATTCGGGGAGCTGCATTTTAGCCCAGAAATTGAACAGGTGAAGACCTAAGCCCAGAACCACGATGATACCTAAAACAAGCATGTTTTGTGAAGCCCATTCCACAGTTTTGGGTTTATCTACTACGGCATAGCGTTCGCTGCCGCGTGCTGCACGATTCTGAATCGTCAGCCAGAAGGCATAGATAATGTGAATCACGAAGAGGGCAGCCAGTCCTAAGGTAGCCACCAACGCGTACCAGTTTGCTCCCAGGAACTCACAAACCAAGTTGTAACCCTCAGCCGAGATGATCGCAACAAGGTTCATCGCCATGTGAAACGTTAGAAACAGGACAAGGGCGATACCGGTAACGCTCATCACCACTTTCCTTCCTACAGATGAATTACTTAACCACATAAATGATTGATTTTAAATTATTTAATTGTTAGAACTATAATTTCTTTTTTACATGCCTATTTCTCTTCGTGCAAAAGTACAGGAAATACATTGATTAACCAAAGAATTAAAGAAATAATTCTTTAATGAAAAGGGGGTATTATTTCTTACTAATATTCTCCCCTTTGGCTGCACGTGATCTCAGAGCACGGGGAGAATCTCCGAAAGAGGCTTTACAAAAATGGGCAAAATGTGACAAGGAGTCGAATCCGTAACGCGTGCTGATGTCGGTAATTCGCTCTTTGGTATGTTGCAGATCGTCAAGAATTCCCTCACGCTTTTTGTCGAGTATCCATTCGTACACCGGTACTCCATACATGTTTCTGAACAGGCGCCGGAAGGTAGTAACGGTATATCCGCCCAAATGGGCGAATTCTTCTACATTCTTTACCTTATTATAATTCTGCATGATGAAGTACTGGAAACTTTCAGTATACGTACTGATGGGATAAAAAAAGTTACTTAGTTGGGGGCGCGGATAGTAGCAGGTAAGAAGGAATACGAGTTCCTGACTTTTAATCTCGATAAAAGGTCCGCATGAAATGCCTTCTGTTAAGTATTCTCCCAAGTCTGTTATGAACCGGCTGAGCCGGTAATTCATCACCAAGGGAGTATAGGTCAGCGGGGCTTCGGAAGTATTTAAGATTTCGCGGTAATAACTTTCACATATTTGTGGCAATTCATTGAACCAGTATACGATATATTCCACTTCTGTCAGTGCCAGTAATTCGATTTTGGAGCCGATGGCCTGAAGGATAAACTGCCCGTCACGTAAGCTGGTTCCGGGGTATTCCTGGCTATTCACGAGGAGTTCTCCCTTTATCATAAACAGTATGCAGTTTTGTGTGCACTTGTCGGCAGGGAAGTGTTGTCCCCTGGGAAAGTTCCTATAGACAAATGTACCTTGAGCAGCTTTGGGGCATTGTGCACAGTCGGTAAATCTTTTACAATAACTGTTTTTTATCATGAATTAAAGTGAGAAGCTATGGTTGTCAGGCAACAAAGATATGATATTTTTTATGAAAACTCAATATTTTTGCTATATCTTTGTCTTGTCTAATAAATGAAAATGGTGATGAGGAAATTAATGATTGCGTGTGTTGCAGTGTTCTGTACTATGGGAATTCAGGCACAAAACTGGGATATAAATACGTTGCATAAAATTAATAGTATGGACGGGAAATTTGTGCGGAATTATAGTAAAGCATTTTCTCGCTCGGCTCCTTATATTTCGGTGGGAGTGCCTGTCGCTATGGCAATTTATGCCGGTATAGGGAAGGACAAGGAGTTGTTAAAAGATGCCGTATATATTGGTACGAGTGTGGCCGAAGCTGTGGTGCTGACTTATGGCATAAAACACATGATCGATCGTGAGCGGCCGTATGACCGATATCCCGGGCGGGTATATCCGTATAGTACGGAAAGCAGTCCTTCGTTCCCGTCCAGCCATACGGCGGCAGCTTTTTCGTTGGCTACTTCACTGAGTATTAAATATCCCAAATGGTATGTGATTGCTCCTTCGGCTGTTTGGGCCTGTTCGGTAGGCTTTTCCCGAATGAATGAGGGGGTACATTATCCTTCGGACGTGATAGCAGGAGCGGCTATCGGCGCAGGTTGTGCAGTCGTTAATATTTATGTCAATCGTTGGTTGAACAGTTGGCTGTTCGGAGAAAAAAAACAGGTCGCTTTTACCTATTAAAAGCCTGTTTTTAATTTTCACTTATAAATAAAAACGGGGATGTAAATGTGTCAAAACTCCCCTTTTATCGAAATCACCCTCGCTACAACTGCTTGAGCTGCACTCCTAAAGTTTTATGTCCAACTTTTGGGGTGCAGTTCATTTTTAGTTTATGAGAATTTCGACACACCCTCATTTTCTTGGAGGGGGATATGCACCCTTCATTTATTTCAGCATTTGTTCGTACTCCTTTGAACTTAATATCTCCAGTGCCCGTTCTACACTTTTATTTGTTTTATTCATTACTTGGAAGTATTCGTTCATATCCCATAAATCGCGGGCAATGAGTGCTTTCAGTTGGGTTTTGATAAGAGGCAGAGCCTTATTGTATTGTTCTTCGTTGAATTCGATTTTCTCTTGATCTGCCATTTCACGCATCGTTTTCAGCAATTCATCATCTACTTCGAATTTCTCATTGAAAGTTTCAAACTTTTTGTATTTATTCAATAATTCTTTCCGATGCTTTTCGATGTATTTCATGGTCAGTTTGATAATTACCCCTTTGGCCACGAGATTGCGGTGATAATCCGTATACAGAGTGGTATCGATCGGCACAAAATAATCGGGCATGATACCTCCGCCGCCGTAAACGGTACGTCCTAATTTTTTAGTCTGGCATTTTAGTGAATCCGGAAAGTGGATACTGTCTGCATTCATCAACTCACCACGATTGAAACGGTCTATCAAATCCTGATTATATTTCTTTTGATTATTCTCACTGTCACTGTTCCTGCCTGATAATTTGGTATCTGCTGTGCTATCGTAAGGTTTTTGAATGCAACGGCCTGCGGGAGTATAATACCGTGCTATGGTCAATCGGATCATTGAGCCATCGGGCAGGTCGATAGGACGTTGAACCAGTCCTTTTCCGAAAGAGCGTCGTCCTACAACTACACCTCTGTCCCAGTCTTGGATGGCTCCGGTCACAATTTCACTGGCTGAGGCGGAATATTCGTCTACCAGTACGACCAAGCGTCCTTTACGGAAATTTCCCGTACCTTTTGCGAAAAATTCACTGCGCTGTGCCGTTCTTCCTTCTGTGTATACAATCAGCTCTTTTTCCCCGAGGAATTCATTGGCAAGGTCGATAGCTGCGTTCAGATATCCTCCTCCATTACCTTGAAGATCGAGGATAAGGTCTTTCATACCTTTGCTCTGCAACTCTTTCATTGCTTTTAGAAATTCTTCAGCGGTGGTAGCTCCAAAACGGTTGATACGGATATAGCCTGTTTTCGGTTCGATCATATATGCGGCATCCAGACTAAGGATAGGGATTTTGTCGCGTTTCACTGTGAAAAGCAACGGATCATTTACTTCCCGTCGGAGGATGGTCAGGTTTACTTTAGAACCTTTCGGGCCACGAAGACGGCTCATGATATCTTCCGTACTCATTTTCACTCCGGCAATAGCCGTATCGTTGACTGCTATGATACGGTCTCCGGCGAGAATACCTACTTTCTCGGAAGGTCCGTTACTGACAGGTTGTACGACCAATAGGGTATCTTCAATCATCTGAAACTGAACGCCGATACCTTCAAAATTACCCTGTAAGGGTTCATTCATCTTTTTTACCTCTTCCGCATTCGAATAAGTGGAGTGAGGATCGAGTTGTGCCAGCATTTTGATGATGGCTTCTTCTACCAGTTTATTTTCGTCTACTTTGTCCACATATAAGTTGGCGATAGCGAATTCGGCCATTTGCAGTTTGCGCATGGCAGGAGAACCGAAGTTCTGTGCCTGTGATGTGATAGCCCACAGGCAGGCTAAGAATATATATATTTTTTTCATCATCTTGATTTACTAATCACTAATCATTTATTACTCGTTATTAAATTTCCATCCCTTCCGGAATAAACATACTGATATCTTTATTGTAGCCAAGAAGTTCGCGTACGATGGTAGAACTGACGCAAGTGAGTTCCGGCTCGGTGAATAGTAATATGGTTTCGATTCCGGCCAGTTTGCGATTGATGTCTGCAATGGTCTCTTCATATTCGAAATCTTTTACCGTACGTATGCCGCGAACGATAAATTGCGCACCTACTTGCTGGGCGAAGTCGATGGTCAGACAATCATAAGACATTACTTTTATTCGTGGTTCGTTTTGGTAGAATTTCCGGATCATTTCCACACGCTTCTCTATCGGGAAATAAGTGTTTTTGTTTTCGTTGATACCTATTCCGATGATTACCTCATCCATAAAAGTCAGGGTACGGGTTACTACCGAATAATGTCCGATAGTAAACGGGTCGAACGTGCCCGGGAAAATAGCTCTTCTCATTTTTTTGTTTTATGCTATGTCTTCTTCTATAACCAGATTGTCTATAATAAAGTTTTGCCGTTCCATGGTGTTTTTACCCATATAGAATTCGAGTAATTCTTTTACAAGATCGGTTTTACGCAATGACACTTGCTCCAGACGCATGTCTTTCCCTATAAAGTGTTTGAATTCGTCCGGGGAGATTTCTCCTAAACCTTTGAATCGGGTAATTTCCGGATTGGGGCTTAACTCCCTGATTGCTTTCTGGCGTTCTTCGTCACTGTAACAATAAAGGGTCTTTTTCTTGTTGCGTACACGGAACAGAGGTGTTTGCAGGATATAGACGTGCCCTTTTTTAATCAGGTCGGGAAAGAACTGAAGAAAGAAAGTAATAAGCAGCAAACGGATATGCATACCGTCTACATCGGCATCCGTAGCTACGATTACTTTGTTGTAGCGCAATCCTTCAATGCCGTCTTCAATGTTTAATGCAGCTTGAAGCAGGTTGAATTCTTCGTTCTCGTATACCACTTTTTTGGTCAGCCCGAATGAATTTAGCGGTTTACCGCGCAGGCTGAATACTGCTTGTGTGTTGACATCGCGGCTTTTGGTAATAGAACCACTGGCAGAGTCTCCCTCGGTGATGAATATGCATGAATCTTCTTCGAGTCCTTTACCTTTGGGGTCATTCAGATGAATGCGGCAGTCACGGAGTTTTCGATTGTGCAAATTGGCTTTTTTAGCGCGTTCACGTGCTAATTTGGTTACACCGGCAATGGCTTTGCGCTCTTTCTCGGAGTCTTGTATCTTTTGCAGCATGATTTCTGCTACATCACCGTGTTTGTGCAAAAAGTTGTCTACTTCCTGTTTGACAAAATCGCCGACAAATTTGTTTACAGTTATGCCACCGGGTGACATATTGGTAGAACCTAATTTGATTTTTGTCTGGCTTTCGAACATCGGCTCCTCAACGTTGACGGCAATGGCAGCTACCAGCCCGTTACGAATATCGGTATAATCTTGATTTTTATTATAGAATTCTTTGATCGTACGGGCAATGTGTTCTTTGAAAGCACTTTGGTGAGTACCTCCCTGTGTCGTATGCTGTCCATTGACAAATGAATAATATTCTTCGCCATACTGTCCGGTATGTGTAAAGGCGATCTCGATGTCTTCCCCTTTCAGATGTATAATAGGGTAAAGCCCGGTAGCAGTCATGTTGTCATTCAGCAGATCGACTAATCCGTTTCGGGATAAAATTCGTTGCCCGTTATAGATTATTGCAAGGCCGGTATTGAGATAAGTGTAGTTACGCAGCATCGTCTCGATAAACTCAGGACGGAAGCTGTAGTTCAGGAACAGGGTAGCATCCGGTTCGAAGAAAATATATGTTCCGCTTTCTTCTTCCGTATCCAGTGTTTCGTCTGTAAGCAGATTGCCTTTAGAAAAGGTGGCAATGCGGACTTTACCGTCGCGATAGCTACGTACTTCGAAACGGGAACTCAATGCATTGACGGCTTTTACACCTACACCATTCAGGCCGACACTCTTTTTAAATGCTTTACTGTCATATTTACCACCGGTATTCAAGACACTGACGGCTTCTACCAGCTTTCCCTGTGGGATGCCTCGTCCGTAATCTCGTACACTGACACGCAGATTTTCTTCGACAATGATTTCTATTTTCTTACCGGCTTGCATCTTGAACTCGTCGATACTATTATCTAACACTTCTTTCAAAAGGACATAAATTCCGTCTTCGGAATGTGCACCGTCGCCAAGCTTTCCAATATACATGCCGGGACGTGTACGGACGTGTTCCATGTCGCTCAGATGGCGGATGTTGTCATCTGTGTATTCTACAGGATTGTTGTCTAAAGGTATCAGTTCGTTCTCTTCCATAAACAATAATTTTTTAATGTGCCAATGTGCCAATGTGCCAATGTGCCGATTGGCTACGCATGCAGCTACGCTATGCTAAGGCACCGTTCGGAAACTGGCACGTTGGCATATTGGCACATTGTTCCATTATTCTATCTTTTTTGTAAACGCACGACGACGTTTATGTTGCTCGGTTTTGAAGTATTCCCATTGAGCCTGGACTTTTCCGTTTTCTTCCAGTTCCGGGTTGCTTTCTGCAAATATAAAACCTAATTTTTGATAAACCGGAATTAAATCGGAAAATAACAAAGCGTTAACACCTTTATTCTGGTATTCCGGTTTCACGGCTACAAGCAGCAGATCGAGCATTTTTGCCCGTCGTTTCATGAACAGGGCTTTCAGAAGATAATACCAGCCAAAAGGTAACAGACGCCCATGCGATTTTTGCAGAGCTTCTGATAATGAAGGCATTGAGATACCTACTGCAATCAGTTTGTCATCGGCATCCGTGATAAGGGTTACCATGCGCAGGTCGACGATCGGCAGATACATTTTAACGTACTGGTCTATTTGGCGTTGCGACAGTGGGGAATAACCGTACAACGGACTGTAGGCTTCATTCATTAACTCAAAAATGGCCTGTCCATAGTCTGCGGCAATCTTTTTAGCGGAGGTATATTTTTTTATTTTGAGATTATATTTCCGTTGGATGAGATCGGAGATACGTTTATGCTTTTCCGGTATAGCGTCCGGTATGTAGATTTTATATTCTACCCAGTCAGCATCTTTTTCGTATCCCAACTTCTCCATGTGTTGGGGATAATAAGGATAGTTGTAGATTGTCGCCATGGTGCTGAGCTGGTCAAATCCTTCTATCAGCATACCTTCTGCATCGAAGTCGGTAAATCCCAATGGGCCTTGGATGTCTGTCATGCCTTTGGCTTTGCCCCATTCTTCTACGGTTTTCAGCAATGCAGAAGATACTTCTATGTCATCGATGAAATCTATCCAGCCGAAACGTACATCTTTTTTATTCCATTTCTCATTGGCTTTATGGTTGATAATGGCTGCTACACGGCCTACCAGTTCATCATTTTTATAAGCCAGAAAGTATTCGGCCTCACAAAATTCAAACGCAGCGTTTTTCTTTTTGTTGAACGTATTAAGCATATCGTCATAAAGATCGGGAACAGAATAAGGGTTACCCTTATACATCTTGAAATTGAAACGAATAAACTTTTTTAGTTCTTTTCTTCCAGATACTTTTTTGATTGTAATAGCCATAATTTGTATTTATTTGAGTTTGCAAAGATACGTGATAATCTTTAAATTACAACGGGGAAGTGGCAAAAACTACTGTAATCGCCATTCCCCGTTTTGTGTAAATACAAAGTGGTATCTTTTATGATTTGAAAGGTATGTATAATGTTGTATTTATGATAATGAAAGTATCAGTAGCTGTGCCGTAAGCACGCGCAGAAACATGGCCAACGGATATACGGTAGCATAGCCTACGGCGGGAGCGTCGCAAGAAGTCAGGTCATTCGAGTAGGCAAGAGCGGGTGGATTGGTATTGGCTCCGGACAATACTCCGATGAGTGTATAGTAATTCAATTTACAGCCATAACGTCCGATAAGCCCCGTTATTAATAATGGGATAACAGTGATGATGGCCCCATAACCGATCCAAACATAACCTCCTTCGTTTACAACAGTTTCTATGAATCCCTTACCGGCTCCTAATCCTACACAGGCAAGAAAGAGTGAAATGCCTATTTCTCTAACCATCAGATTGGCACTCATGGTGGTATAAGTAATCATTTTGTATTGTGGGCCGAAACGGCTGATAAGGATCGATACGATGAGCGGGCCTCCCGCAAGTCCCAGCTTGACCGGTTGAGGAATGCCCGGAAACATAAATGGAATACTTCCTAAGATACATCCCAAAGCGATACCTATAAATATCGGAATAAGATTGGGATGGTTCAGTCGTTTCATTGAGTTTCCCAAGACCTTCTCGGCATGTCCTACAGCCAGTTCGCTACCGACTACTGTTACACGGTCGCCCATCTGCAATTGCAGGCTCGGAGCGGCTACAAGGTCTACTCCCGAACGATTGATACGGGTGATATTTGCGCCGAAATTATTTCGTATTTTCAGTTGTGACAGCGTTTTTCCATTCAGTTCGGGTTTGGTAATCAGGATACGTCTTGAAATCAGATTCTTACTAACCTGTTCCCATTCTACCTCCACTTGTTTACCGAAGAAGACCGTGATAGCCTCAATATCTATCGGATTGGAGATAATTAAAATCTCATCATCCAAATGCAGGATAGTACCCGAGTTAACCAATTCCGTCTCTTTGTTTCCTTCATGATAACGTATACGCGAAATAACAAAATTCCGGTTTACCAACGGGCGTATATCTTTAATTGCCTTTCCGTTTATCGCCTCATTTTTTATAACTAAGGTGACGGGACGTACAGTCAGCTCTTGTAAGTGTCCTAATCCTTTTTCCGCATCGGCCTCTTCTTTGGTCGTATTGATATTTAAAATATACTTTAAGGCAAGTAATGAAAGGATAGCACCCACCACTCCGAGTGGATAGGCTACGGCGTATCCCATTGCTATCTCAGGCGCATCGATACCGTTCAGGTCACTGTTGGCCTGCTGGGCAGCACCCAATCCCGGGGTATTGGTGACGGCACCGGAAAGAATTCCGACCATTGTTGTGATGGGAACGCCTGTGGCGAAGTGTAGGATGACGGTAATAACAACACTCAGAAAGATAGTTGTCATGGCGAGCATGTTCAGTGTAAATCCTCCCTTTTTAAAAGCGGAAAAGAAACCAGGCCCTACCTGTAAACCGATGGAGTAGACAAATAATATCAATCCGAATTCCTTTAGGAAGTGTAGCAGATGTTCGTCTAAGCTCAGGTTGAAATGCCCGAATACGATACCGACGAAAAGTATCCATGTGACACCCAATGAAATTCCGGCTATCTTTATTTTAGCCAGTATGATACCGAAGGCTATAACCAACGATAAAATAAGTACGGAGTGTGCCACTCCACCACCCCAAAGATTGGGGTATCCTTCGAAAAGGTTTCTGAGAAGTTCCATAATATAATAAATTTGTCTTTAATGTATCAACCACAGAACCTCGATTAATTGTATCACAACATAGACATACCCATATTTACAGGTATCTCTTTCGCAGGTTCTTTCATTGGATTCATCTTCTTTCACACTGCTTTCCTAATCCCACGAGTAAAAACAGCCTTTGATGAATGGCAGGTCTTCTGACTTACTCCATATCCTGAAGCCTTCCCGATGTTTCAAATCCGACACCAGTGGCAAAAGATGTTTCCAAGATATATAAACGGAGCTTCACAGCAGCGGGACTGTTTGGGACTTACACCCAATTCCCTTTTAATCCGAATGACGAGAATCTTCATCCGAAACCAATTCTGGACAAAGATAAAGAAAAAAACAGAGCGGGGAAGAATAATCAATAAGAAATGTAAAATACAATCCCATTCAGCATCTTCCATCATTGACATTTTGACATTCTGTCATCTTGTATTTTCTATGTGGCTTGTAGCGCATTTTTCGGAGTCTGCCCCAGGCTTCTCCGGAAAAAGTGCCGTATTTACAATTCTCCAAAAACAAAAGAACATTCGTGAACATATCTTCTAAGCAAATTAAAATGTATCCACTGTATTTTGTAGCATAAAGCATATAAATAACTGATATTACAATCCAAACGATTAATCCATCCGAGCATCGAAACGGAGTCAACCAGCATAAGAAACAGAGCT
>OLWA01003569.1_pt1 | contig 11593 bp, 10 predicted proteins | sample 1673251 | NCBI WGS metagenome assembly OLWA01 (sample SAMEA3178937, study PRJEB25190) | human gut metagenome | biome: human gut; feature: human-associated habitat; material: faeces | place: Austria | collected 2013
ACTGTTATCGGCCTTGCGGTAGGTACATATCTCAATTGGCTTATCGTTGCCAAAAAGCTTCGTAAATATTCGGCAAGAATTAATGCTATCACAATTCCCGACTATTTTTCAAAAAGGTATAATGACAAAAACAGACTTATTATGGCTGTTGCGGCATTTATGATTATTGTGTTCTTTGTGCCTTATACCGCTTCGGGCTTTGCGGCTTGCGGCAAGCTTTTCGGCACTCTTTTAGGCATCGATTATCATATTGCAATGATTGTTTCGGCTATTGTTATTGTAGGCTATACTTCTCTCGGCGGTTTTAATGCAGCTTCAATGACTGACTTTATTCAGTCAATTATTATGACTGTTGCTCTTATTATCGTTCTTGTTTTCGGAATTAATCAGGCAGGCGGAATGGAACAGGTTATTATGAATGCCAAAAATCTTCCCGGATATCTTGATTTCTTTGAGGGCTATAATGCCGCAACAAATTCGGCAGGCAGCTACGGCGCAATTAAAGTTATTTCAACTCTTGCTTGGGGTCTCGGTTACTTTGGTATGCCGCATATTCTTTTAAGATTTATGGCTATTGAAAATCCCGACAAGGTTAAAGTTTCAAGACGTGTTGCGGAAATTTGGGTGGTTATTTCAATGGCTGTTGCCGTCTTAATCGGTGTTGTGGGTATGGCTATGATTAAAGAGGGCGCACTTCCTGAATTTAAGGACAGTGAAACCATTATTGTTCAAATTGCAAACCTTCTTTCAAAGATTGGCGTTGTTCCGGCTCTTTTGGCAGGTGTTATCCTTGCAGGTATTTTGGCAAGTACAATGTCTACTGCAGACAGTCAGCTTCTTGCTGCATCTTCCGCCGCAAGTGAAAATATTATCGGCGGACTTTTCAGAATCAAGCTCAGCGAAACTGCCCAAATGATTGTTGCAAGAGTTACTCTTATTGCGATTTCCGTTATCGGTGTAGTAATTGCTTGGGACTCAAATTCGTCTGTATTCGGCATCGTTTCGTTTGCGTGGGCAGGCTTCGGCGCTGTGTTCGGCCCTGTTATGCTCCTTTCCCTTTTCTGGAAGAGGTCAAACCGCTACGGCGCACTTGCAGGTATGATTGTAGGCGGCGTAATGGTATTCGTTTGGAAAAACGCTATTGCTAAGCTCGGCGGTGTATTTGACATTTATGAGCTTCTCCCTGCATTTATTTGCGGACTTTTGGTAAACGTTATCGTGTCACTCCTCACTCCAAAGCCTGAAAAGGAAATTACGGAAGTGTTCGACGAATTGAAGAATAGTAAATAATGAAAAAAGATATTGATGAATTTCTTGAAATATATGCAATCAAAAATTATAATATTGACTTGCTGACCTACGAAAATTCTAAGCACTTGGCGGAATTGTGCAAATCTCTTGGAATTGGTATTTTAGGCGTTGATACCTTTGAATTAATAAACGGTAAAACAATACCATTAAGTCAATATTCGATTGATATTTCAAATGATAAATTCAACTATGCAAGAATTATTGATTTTCTGTTGCCTTTTTGCAATAAGGATTATTTGTTTGAAATTGTGATTGATATATAATAAAAAGCAGTATAGCGTGGTCTATACTGCTTTTTACTATATTATTGTTTATAGTTTATTGTTTAACCGATATCACGATTTTTTATATCACTCAATATCATTTTTAAAGTATCATCAATTGTCATATCTTTTAATATGATTTTTTCATTTTCAAATCCTAACAAATCTTTTTCATTATACCAACGTTTCATATCTTGCGTGGTATAAGTTGTATTGTTTTTGGTTTGAAATCTTTTGACGGTTTCTTCAAATGGTAAATCATAATAATATGTATAAATATAGTCAAAACTGTTTTGAATATTGTCAAATAACGGTTTATACCAAGAAGAATTTAGTATCCCTTCAAGAACGATTATGCCGCTATGCTTTTTCCCGAATAAAACCAATTCTTTGAGCAAATCGACGGCGGTGCTGTCCTTGCCGTCATTTGTATGCAATATATCTCGTCTGATAACGTCTTGAGAAAGCAGCATACAATCCTCGCCTAATTTATCGCATAGTTTATTTGCGACTGTTGTTTTTCCGCTGCCTGAATTGCCTCTTATTATTATAATTGTATCTGCCATATTAAACCTCTGCTTCTACAGCGATTTCTGCGCTTGGTATTTTTTGATTTTTATTCTTGTTTGAATATTCCTTGCCGTCAATAATGCACGTGATTATGTTAATTACTCCGCCGTGAGTAACAAGTAAAACGTTTTTATCGTAATGCGAAATTTCTTTTATGAATTTTTCCCAAGCGTTGCTTACTCTTTTGTAAAACTCCTTTGGGCTTTCGCCGTTCGGGTAGTGCTCGTCCCAATTTAATTTGCGCCAATACAAGTTAGGATATTTTTCCTCTGCAAGGTAATTATCCATTCCTGCAAGCTCGCCGTTATCAACCTCTCTGAAGTCTGAAATAAATTCGATAGGAACGGATAATTTATCTGCAATTATTTGTGCCGTTTGGCGTGCTCTTTTTAAATCGCTTGAATATATTTTAAATATATTGTATTCACTTTGATTTTGGAATAATTCATCAGCAAGCTTATTTGATTGCTGAATGCCTAAAGCTGTCAGCGATGTGTTGCTCCAACCGCCGCGAACAGAAGCATCGTCCTGTCCGTGTCTTATAATGTATATTTTCATAATTAGTTTTATATTTAAAATGCGGGCGATCAATGGCCGCCCTACGGTAGCTTTTATTGTAAAATTATTTGCTCTTTTTAACAACGAATACGAGCCAGCCCTTTTCCTCAAAGCGTTCTTTAACCTCAAAGCCGTTTTGAGCAAAGCTTAAAAGAACCTCATCTTCTCTGCTTTCGATTATTCCGCCTGTGATATATACGCCGTCGTTTTCAAGATATTTGCCGACCTCTTTGTTAAATTCCATAATGATATCGGCAACAATGTTTGCAACAACTACATTGTATTTTCCGCTTACCTTGTCTGACAAATTGCCCTGAACTGCCTTGAATTTGCTTTCGTCAAAGCCGTTTTCAAGTGCATTTGCCTGCGCTGTTTTAACCGCAAGCGAGTCGATATCAACGCCAAAGGCACTTTTTGCTCCGAGGAGGAGGGAAGCGATAGAAAGAATACCGCTGCCGCAGCCGATATCAAGAACTGTTGAATTTTCGTCAATGTATTTTTCAAGCGTTTCAAGGCATAATTTTGTTGTCGGGTGGCTTCCCGTTCCAAATGCAAGACCCGGCTCGATGTGGAGCACCTTTCTTCCTCCTGCATCATATTCGTCCTCCCAAGTCGGGCGGATAAGAAGCTTCTCTCCGATAGGCATAGGGTGAAAATATTGCTTCCAATTGTTTACCCAATCCTCTGTTGCGCAATCATCAATTTGGATTGAATATTCAATATTCTGCTCTTTAAGCCTTTCTTCGATAAATGAAACCGCTTCAATCGGATTTTCATGAGGGTTTACGTAAACGTGGATAATGCCCTTGCTTCTGTCTGCTTCAAGCAGACTTTCCTCAATAAGGTCAATGTGTGCTATTTCCATAACCTCGTTTTCAAGGTCGGAATAGTCCTCAATATATATCCCGTAAGGCACAACCATATTGGCAATGTTGCCCGCAACCTCAATATCCTTTGTGCCGACTGTGATTTTTATTTCACTCCATACTTCGTTTTCAATTGCCATTTCTATTCTCCTAAATTAACCTTGTAATCGCTCGGCGCAAGACCGTGGTTAAATACCTTTCTGTTGTCAAGCATCCATTGCCTGTCTGAAAATTCGCCCGGCTCAACCTTGCTTGCCGCTGAATTAAATTCAAAAATTGTTGCGTCAAGGCTGTCAAGAGTTGAAAGAATTTCTGCCTCTAAAAACATAGGACGAACTGCTGCTCCGTATTCAGGAATACCGTGGTGCGACAAAATCATATGTTCAAGAAGTGTTACCGTTTCGCTTGAAATTCCGAGTTTTTTTGCAGTATCGTTTACCATCATTGCACCTTTTACAAGATGACCTATAAGCTCTCCGCCTACCGTGTAGCCTGTGCAAAGTCCTGTTTTGCCCGTATTCATTTCAAAAGTTTTTGCAACGTCGTGCAAAATTGCGCCGGCAAGCAAAAGCTCTCTGTTTATGTTAGGGTAAACTTCACAGGTTTTTTCAGCCATTTCAACAATAGAAGCCGTGTGAAGCATTAAGCCGCCGACTATTGCGTGGTGAAGCCTGTATGCCGCAGGGAAAACCTCAAGCGCTTCTCTGTTTTGAAGCATAATATCTTTAACAATTGCTTTTAATTCCTCGTCTTTAAAAGCGTTGACCTTGTTAAGGAGCATTGCAAATACTGCCTTGCCGTCGTGTTCGCTTGCAGGAACAAATTCCTTCATCATATCGCTTGGCGCTTTTTTAATAGATGTGATTGTAAGTTGGTTTTTACCTCTGTAATTGTCAAGCGTGTATTCAATTTCCACAACGTCGTCTTTTTCAAACTGACCGTTGTTGTCAAACTGCCAAACCTTGGCAGGATATTCCTTTTTGTCACTCCCGATAACAAGAAGGTCGAGATATCCGTTGCCGTTTTTGTCCTTTTTTTCAAATAATTCTTTTATATATGCAAAAGATGCCATAATATTTCCTTTCTTTGATTGATTTAGTTTGTTATTTATTATATAATAATTTACATCCATAATCAATAACTAAATAGACATAGTCCTTGACAAGACTTTGATAAAACGGCTAAACCGCGCCGAATATTATAAATTAACTTCTTTGCCTCCCTTGCAAAGGGAGGTGGGTGCAACTTGTTGCACTCGGAGGGATTGGAAAAATGGCAAGGACATCGAGTCCTTGCCATTTTTGGCGCTTTCCGTCTTTTGCTCGAGGGCAGTACCCACGTACAGCACCCGCTCGCAAAATACGAAATTTATCTCGTTTTCTCAAAGTCTTAAATAATTATACACAATTGTATGCTTGACAAAGTATATTTGGCTTGGTAAAATATTTTCAAATAAATAACGGAGTGATTTTCTGTTGAGAAATTTAGATAATTTATGTATGAATTGCTTTGAAGAGCTTACCGAGGGAAGCGTTTGCGCTAATTGCGGGTATGATAACGATACCCAGGTAAGTTTTATATATCTTCAACCCAAAACCGTATTAAACGATCGTTATGCCATCGGTGCGCTTTTGTCGCACGAGAGTGATGCGGCTACTTATATGGCATATGATATGGACCTTGGACAGGTTGTCTGTGTTCGAGAATTTTTGCCTAAGGGTATTGCAACAAGGCTTGAGGGAAACGTTGAGGTTCATGTCAGAGAAAAATTCAAATCGTCTTATGACAAATTTAAGGCGTCTTTTATTAAGCTTTGGACTACTATCAGCGAACTTAAAAGCCTTTCTGCGGTGATTCCTACCTATGACGTTTTTGAACTTAACGAAACTGCTTATGCCGTAAGCGAATATATGGAAACTATTACTCTTCGTGAGTTTTTACTTCGCAATCCTGACGGTAATATTCTTTGGGACCAGGCAAGAATTATGTTTATGCCTGTGCTTACAACGCTTGAAGCTTTGCACGCAAACGGAATTATCCATGGCGGCATTTGCCCTGATAATCTTGTGCTTTGCAGGGACGGAAAGGTTAGACTTAACGGCTTTTGCATAAGCGAGGCTAACACTATGTCAAGCGAGCTTGAGTTTAATGTGAACGAAGGCTACACGGCTATTGAGCAGTACGACAATAACCATAAAATGTGTCCGGCAACAGATATTTATGCTTTTTCAGCCTGTATATTCAGAGCGCTTGTAGGTCAAAATCCGCCAAGTGCAAAGAGTAGGGAAGCTAACGATAAATTGATGATTCCTAACACAATTGCCGAAAAAATTCCTACCTACGTTATTCGTGCTCTCGGCGGAGGTTTGCAAATTTATCCTGAAAAAAGGACGCAGGATATTGAAACCTTCCGTGAACAGCTAAATGCGTCTCCTACTGTTCAGGCTGCTGCCGCTCAGGAGGAAGAAGTTAAAAAAGAACCTAAGTATACAAAAAAAGAAGAAGTTGTTGACCCGATAGAAGAGGAAGAGTATTACAGAGGATATCCGGGTTATGAAGATAAGCCAAAGAAAAACGGCTCAAAAATAGCAATTGTTATTTTGGTGATTCTTATTATTGCGGCTGTCGGTGCGGGTGTGTACGTTGCCAAAAACGGCGGCTTCGGCAACAAAGAAGAAAATACATCGCAAAGTGCTGCCGTTAAGCAATATGAAGTGCCTGATTTTGTGTCGGCAGGCTATACCCAAAGCGATATTGAAAATAACGGCGCTTGGAATAAGCAGTTTAAGCTTACATTTGTTTCTAAGTATTCAACCGATGTCGAAGAAGGAATAGTATTTGAACAAAGTGTTGAATCGGGCAAAAAGGTTGATGAGCAAACTGAAATTCAACTTACGGTCAGCAAGGGCGTGCAGACTGAAAGCGTGCCTAATGTAGCAGGTCAATCTCTTGATGATGCAAAAAAGACTCTTGAGGATAAGGGCTTTAAAGTTTCAACGGTAGAAATATATAACGACGGCTCACACGAGGCTGACACCGTAAAGGAAAGCTATGCAAGTGCTCCGGCAGCCGGAGAAACTGTTGCAGTCGGAGAAGAAATTGTGCTTCAGGTTTACGGCGAGGTGCAGACTACAACTGCGGTTGAGCCTGAAAACGATGTCGGAACAGACTAATTTTATATTTTTAGAAAAGATAAAGCAGGATATGAATTTTCGTATCCTGCTTTTTTATGCTTAATATTGAATTTTTTTCTTAAAGCTAAGTTTGTATTTTAATAAATATATTATCCAAATAATAATACCAATATAATTATTAAGATTGCAGCAATTCCGAGTCCGATAAAAAACTTGATTGCTCTGTTTATTGCGTCGAATGTATTGGTTGGCATAATTTGGAAAAAAGCATATTTAAGCGGTTCCTTAACCTTATTTCCTACAAGATTTCTGAATCTTAAATCGTAAGTGCAAAAGCTGCCGTCCTTTTTGAGTTCAATCACTCTCACACCTCTGTCCTTGCCCGGGCCGTAAACGTGGAAACCTGCACCCTGAGTGTAACCGAGGTCAATGCCGTCAACCTTGCCGTTAAAAGAATTGTTGTGGTCGTGACCGAAATATACGCCCACAACCTCTCCTTTTTCCTTGAAAGCGTCAAATTCGCCGCTGTTTACCTGCGGGTCGGCAGGGGATTCTTTCATAAAACCGTCGGCGTTTACCTTGTCTTTGTTGAGTATGTAAAATCTGTTAGCGTGAGTTCTAAAACCCCTAACTGCGCCCTTTGTGCTTTTTTTGACCTCTGTTAAAAGCTCAAACACCTCGCAAAGCGGGATGTGCTGAATAACAATTGACGGAATAAGATGACCGTATTTTTCCTCATAACTGTCACGTGTGTTTTTGTACCATTCAATTTGGTTTTCGTGAACATTGTCGTACCCGATTTCAAGGCTTGAATGGCTGTCGATAAGATAAAGCAAAAATTTGATTTCATCGCCGTCTTTAATTTCAATTACGTGGTTTGCACAGCCGTCGATACCTTCAACGCTTTCACCTATGAAGTAATCGAATTCCTTATAAATTTCAAATTGCTCCTCGTTTGATAAACCAACCTGCCTGTCATGGTTTCCGAAGCAGATTGTAAACGGAATTTTTCTTTCTCTGCACGGTTTTGTGAGTGCATCAAGCGAATTTTTTACTGCCGCACGGTTTCCTTTAAATGTTGTTTTTCCCCAGATTTGGTCACCGGAATATACAACTAAATCCGGTTCTTCCCTGTCAAGAGAAGCATTGATAAGGTCAAGCGTGTCAGGGCTTATTTTTTTGCCCTCTTGCGTGTCGGCAATTTGTAATATTTTAAAAGTTTCATTCTTGAAGCTTAGCATTTCATCACCTCTGAAATGTTATTTTAACATATTATGTACTCGTCTTGCAATAATTAAAATGTTCTTTTAATTGCTTTGTTTATTTTTTATCAAATTTTATTGTTTGATATTGCCAAAAATTTATAAATGTGTTATAATTTGTTATACAAACTATATTGTAGGATTGCTATACCTATTTTTTGGAAATAGAGTCTTTTACAAATTTAAGGAGGAATTATTTTGAAAGAACCAAAAGCTATGGCATATGTAAATATGTATGGCGTTCTTGCTTGCCTTGAAAATCTTTGCGAAATAGATGATGAGGCAAAGGCAGTGGTAGGCTCGCTTAAAAAGCCCGTTTCACTTTGCTTTGAAGTTGCAAACGGCCCGTGCTGTACTTTCCATTTTTCTAAAGACGGCTGCACAATCAGCGAGGGAAGCTATGGCTGCACATGCAAGATGAATTTTGCAAGCCCTGAAAAGTTTAATGCGCTTATTGATAATAATAAGCCGGGTATGCCAACCAAGAATGTGGCGCAAGTGCTTTCTTTTTTGCTCGGCCCGTTTACTAAGCTTACAAACAGGCTTACAGAACTTCTTATGCCGAGTGAGGAAAATTTGAAAAACAGAGCGTTTTTTGAAGAGTCAACTGTTTTGACTTTCTACACTATTGCGGGTGCGCTCTCTGCTCTTGCAAACCACGACAGTGTTGCTAAGCATTCTGCTTTTTATACTGTTGACGGCGATATTCAAATGGGTATTACAGACGTATGCTATGCGACTCTTCGTGTTCGCAACCATACTTTTGAAACTATTAAGGAAAAACCGGACACTCCGAGAGCCATTATGGAATTTAAAACTATCGACCTTGCCAATGCTTTATTTAACGGCACCGCTTCAACTATGGCTGAGCTTTGTGCAGGCAATATCTATATGAGCGGTATGATTAATATGATTGATAATGTAAACCGTATTCTTGACAGAGTCGGTATGTATTTGGGTTAAGGAGGATTAGTAATGAGTAAATTTCCTGAATATAAGCACGAAAAATCACAGGAATGGTTCAACAGGGCATTAGATGCTATTCCGTCCGGTGTGTACGGTCACCTCGGTCCGTCAGAAGGTCTTTTTCTTCCTATAACCAAATGGCCGTTGATGTCCGACCACGCTAAGGGTACATATTTTTGGGACGTTGACGGAAATAAATATCTTGACTTTATGTGTGCTTACGGTCCTAATGTTTTGGGCTATTGCGACGATGATGTTGATAAAGCAGCTATGGAACAGCTTAAAAGGGGTAACTGCACTACTTCTCCGTCATATAAAATGGTAGAGTGTGCCGAGCTTCTTAAAGATACTGTTGCTACGGCTGATTGGGCTTTCTTTATGAAAAACGGCTCGGACGCCACCACTTTCAGCGTTATGTGTGCCCGTGCTCATACAGGCAAAAAGAAGATGATGTTCTTCAAGGGATATTATCACGGCGATTTCCAGTGGGCACAAAAGATTGACTATCCGGGTATTCTTCCTGAAGAGGTTGAAAATAATATTGTAGTTCCTTGGTTTGATATGGACGCTATGCAGGAGGCTTATGACGCTTGCGGCGGTGATGTTGCCGGTCTTATTGCTCAGCCTTATGACCACGGTAATTTCTTTGATAATGTTTGTGCAACTAAGGAGCAATGGGCTAAGGTTCGTAAATTCTGCGACGACCACGGTATGGTTCTTATTATTGATGATGTACGTACCGGTTTCCGTCTTGACCTTGCCGGCTCAGACCATTATTACGGCTTTAAGGCAGACCTTATCTGTTTTTGTAAGGCACTTGCAAACGGCTATAATATGTCTTGCGTTTGCGGTCAGGAACATATGAAAAACACGGCGTCATCTGTTGTATATACAGGTTCATATTGGATGAGTGCCGAGCCTTTCGCCGCTTGCCTTGCTTGTATTCCTAAGATGAAAAAGCTTGATACGCCTAAAATGTTTAGGGAAATGGGTACTAAGCTTACGAACGGCTTTAAGGCAGCAGGTAAGGAGCACGGTTTTGACCTTGTTGTATCAGGTGAGCCTGCGCTGTTCTATTTGAGAATTGCTAATGATGACAGCCTTATGCTTCATCAGGAGTGGATTGCAGAATGTGTATCAAGGGGTCTTTTCCTTGCATCTCACCATAACCACTTTATGAATGCCGCTGTAACAGACGATGACATTAAGCTTGCAATCGATATTGCCGAGGATGCATTCTCTGTTGTGGCTGAAAGGCATCCTGAAATTCCCGGTCTAATCAAATAATATCGGCGAATAATATTTAAACGTAATTGGCAAAATTAAAAATATAATAATGGGGGTATTTTTTATGCCGGCTAACTACAAGCCATTCGATAAAGCAGAGTGGCTACGCCTTGAAAAAAAGGCGGATGAATTAAGACGACTCACAATCCAAACAGCTATTTGGGGCGGTTCGGGTCACCTCGGCGGTGCAATGAGCGCAATGGACGCTATGACTATTTTGTACCACCGTTTCATGAAAATCGACGTTAACAATCCAAACTTGCCTGACAGAGACAGATTTGTTCTCTCAAAGGGTCATGCTGCAGTAGGCTATGCGCCTGTTATCTGCGATTATGGATTTATGCCGATTGATGAACTTAAAATCTTTAACCTTACCGGAGCAAAGATTGGTATGCATCTTGACTGTAATAAAGTTAGAGGCATCGATTGCTCAACAGGTTCGCTCGGCCACGGTCTTTCTCTCGCTGTCGGCTTTGCGCTTGCAGGCAGAGTGAACGGCATTGACTATATGAACTATGTTTTGACAGGCGACGGTGAGCTTAATGAAGGCTCAAATTGGGAGGCTGCAATGAGTGCCGCTCAGTTCAAGCTCTCTAACGTTGTTGTTCTTGCCGATGTCAATAAGTGTATGATTGACGGCAGGGTTGACGACGAGATGAAGGTTGAGCCGGTTGATAAGAAATTTGAGGCTTTTGGCTTTAATGTAAAACGTGTTGACGGCCATAATTTCAAGGAACTTAATGACGCTATTGAATGGGCTATTGAAAACCATAAAAACGGCGGCGATAAGCCAACCGCTATTGTTATGGATACTTTCAAGGGTGAAGGCGTTGACTTTATGAAAGATAATTACTTATGGCATTACGGCTCACTTGATGAGGAAAAGACTGCGCAGGCTTATGCAAGTCTTGATAAATATTACAAAGAACGTTGCGACAGAGCAGAGAAGGAGGCGTAAATTATGGGTGGAATGACATATACGATGACTGATACCACAAAGCTTTCAACTGCCGAATGCTACGGTATCGCACTTTGCGAACTTGGCGAAGAGCATAAAGACGTTGTTGCTCTTACTGCTGACCTTGCTAAATCAACTAAAATAGGTATGTTCGGTGAAAAATTCCCTGACAGATTTTTCAATGTAGGTATCGCCGAGCAAAATCTTTTCGGCGTTGCCGCAGGTATGGCTAAAAACGGACTTATTCCGTTTGCTTCTACCTTTGCTATCTTTGCGTCTGCTCGTTCGCTTGACCAGATTCATACTGATATTTGCTATCAAAATGTTCCGGTAAAGATTATTGCAACCCATGCAGGTACATCATTCGGTCAGGCAGGCTCTACTTGACTACCTGCTGGGTGTGACGGAAAACAAAAAA
>OLWA01003576.1_pt1 | contig 11578 bp, 10 predicted proteins | sample 1673251 | NCBI WGS metagenome assembly OLWA01 (sample SAMEA3178937, study PRJEB25190) | human gut metagenome | biome: human gut; feature: human-associated habitat; material: faeces | place: Austria | collected 2013
CCACACGCCGCGGCGTGTGGATCTGAAAACAAGAATCGCTATATTTGCATATCTGGAAAATCTGAAGGCGCCTTCCCAGACACACTTTTTGAAACACTACCCACTGGCTTATGAATTATTCCAGATCAGAGATTATCCTTCTTGAAGAATAAAAACGAGCCCAACTTGCCACAGCAAATTGGGCTACAAACAATGTATATCATCTAGCTTATTGGGAAGTACACCTTCAAGCATTCTTTGCCATTCAGAAGATATTCCGAATTGGCTTAAACAGTCTCGTAGTACAACGCAGCATCAAAATGCCCATGAATACGCACCATCATATTCGATAAAACGCGCAAACTATATGCTCTAGCATATTGAGCTGGAAATCAGTTCGTATTTGCAGATCAGATTACTCTATGAGCAGGGGCTTTGTTCAAAAAACAGACGCCACCACACACTAACTCCTGAAAATCGCTGGATTCTTTACAACGGATTTCTCCTTACGGCAATGTAAAACGTAACATAAATATCCGACACATCTGTACTGCGCCTTGTTCGACTTCAATAATGAATAATGCTCTCTTCCTACACGATTTTCTCCCAAGGGTATTCATTTAGTGTAGAAAACATGTTTGTGTAAAAATTTCTAGAGCTTATGCTTGATGAATTTGTTCTGATTTTAATGCTGATTTATTTGATGTCTTCAAATATCATTAATGAACGGAGAAAACTTTCCTTAATTGGTTATTGCATATTAATATAATACCTTTCACCATTGTCTTATTCCATATGATTGTCAGTATTATTGATACAAGCAGTCCTGCCATATTGAGGTATGGATTATTTATCCAATATAGCACCATAAAAACTCCATATGCGACCAATATGATTACGAGATCTTTCATCTTCAACTTTACATTCATTGTGCGGTTTATATCTGTATATCTGTATATTGCAAGATAGAGCATGGCGACAATTGTTGATATTGCAGCCGCATATAAACCGATAATCTTTATTAAGGCTATGCAGACAACTAAATTGATTATGGCTGCAATAAACGAGGTTTGAGAAACTTTTTTAGTATCTTTTAATCCAATATAAATAATTCCATATAGAGTCTGAATGACATTGATAATGCCGCCTACAACCAACAGCGGTATTAGAGGGAATGCTGCGAAAAAATTTTCATTGACAAGATATTTAAAAAACACAGCACAGACCATGATTAAGATAATACCACATGAACTAAATAAATTAAAACAGCGATTTGTAATATCCGAAATATAGTTATCTCGATCATTATCTTTTATGTGTAAAGCAACAGATTCTGTCCATGAAAGATTGAATATGACGAATACATTGGCTACAATTGCTGAGAACTTTGTTGCAACGGCCAATATTCCATTTGCTTCCGTCCCAATGAATGCGGAAACAATAGTTCGGTCTGATGCACTAATAATCCACCAAGAGAGACCATTCAAAATTAATGGAGCTGAATATCCCGCCATTTTCTTCATCAATTGTTTACTGAGGCTGGCAGAATCAATGTACGTAAAGACTTTATCTTTATAGAGTATATAAATAACCGCAAGAAATTGTGCCATGGCAGTTGAATATAGCATGCCAGACACCCCAAAAGGCCAGATAATTACCAATACGATATTTAATAATACCGTGAATATTCCGGCAATGGCACTTCCCACCGCATACGTCATATTGTCCCCAAGTCCTCTAGCAATTTGAAGTGCTATAGAAAGGGCTGAATTTGCGAGAACTCCCATCAGAAAAGCTCCTGTATATTCAAAACTAAGACATTGGGCAACAATAACAAATCCAATTGCAAAAGCTAATGATGGAGCAGCTGTACATGCCACACAATTGGTAATAACACGCGTGATTTCCGATCTGTTTCCTCGGACGTCTATTAAAAAACGAAATATGGAAGACTCCATCTGTATGGTAATTACAGGCGAAATCAATATGATATATGTGATGAGCAGATCGATTGTTCCATATTCAGACGTTGACAAAACGGCTGTATATATGGGCAGCAATAAATAAGTAATAAGCTGCGTACATATTTTCCCAATGGAAATAATCAGTGTATTTTTCAATAAGACAGAATTTCTTCCCATCCGTGCTATGCGTGCTTTAATCGGTTTTTGACAAGATAATCCTTGATGCGATTTCGTATGGTGAGATAAAGGTAGCGACCGGCAAATTTCTCGCAAGCCTTTTTATAGGATGTCTTTGTATAATAACTCCAAAACTCATCTACTCGTGCTGTTTTTTCGCAAGGCATGACGAGATGCTTTTGTAGTGCCAGCTTTAATTCTGTTTCAATATAGAAACATTGATTCTTTATTTGATTCCAGAGAAGAGAGCCATTTGCTGAATTTAAGAATACGACATTAACTCCAATATCTCCTGTAAATTTATCAGAGATTGCGTTTATTCCCCAATAATCTCCAAGCGATATATCTCCGACACGAGATAAACTGCTATAGGGACAATGGTAGCAACTTTCTCTTGCCATAAGCCCAAGGAAAAACAATCTTTTATAACATTGATTCCAATAGGAGTGCCTGGATACTGTTCCGTCATTATATATTATTTTGTGAAGATTATAGCTCCATCCTATCGTCTTGTCCCTGAAGCGATAATCAATCACTTTTTTCCCAACAGACTTCTCAATAATTTTTATATGATCCGCGAAAAGTCTAGGACTTGGAACTGAATGACAAACTAAATCGCAAGTAATCAGTCGTTCGCTTTTAAGATTGAATATCTTTTTTATGGCCCCGACTTGACAAGGCGTTCCAATAAACAAAACCAGAAGGCCCGCTTTGAGATCTTGTTTTATTGGACCATAAATCTTTGATAGATCACTTTGCACATATTTGCTTCCTTGAAGTTTATTCAAATCATCGTTTGTTGCAATACGTCGATGTCTCACGACCATCTCGTCATCGAAACATGCTCCATAAACGACGCCTCCTTGCTGAATTATTGTTTTACTAAGCAGCCAGGCTATCCCTCCCGAAGAGCTGTTTTTGAGTGCATCTTTATCTTTTATTTGGGCAGCCAAGACTGTGGTTGGGGCCGAATTCCGTTCGACCGGATGCTCCGCTTGGCAAATTCGAAGACAGGATTTACACCCAATACATTGTGAAATATCGATTTGGGGCCTTAAAAAACCCTTGTCATCAGGAATCATGGAAATGCAATGCTTGGGACAAATTTCCATACAAGCAGAACAGCCAAAACAAGTCTCATTGGGAAGATTGATTTTATTGGTTAACATTGATTTATTCCAATGAAGTTTTTAAGAAATTGATTGAGGTCTCTCTTAACATATCTCGACGGCGATTGACTTCGGTCCAATTCAATCGCTTGTTGAGTTCCGACAAAATTTGTTCGGTCGAATAGCTGCTGGCCATCATTCTTTCTTGTATACCTAAATGATTGAGCAATGTCAACATTCGAGAATTATATATCCCATTGCCAAAAACCAGAAAGGGCTTTTGATACTGAATAGCAAACACGGTCCCATGAAACGAACTGGTCAGGACATATGAGGCGTGATGAAAAAGAGTTAAGAAATCTTCTGGACCTATGGTCGGTCGATAACTTCCCTTGATGCGTCGACCGATTGAAACAATCGGAAGTTTGGTCTTTTTTTGTAGTGCCAATGCAGTCCTTACGACTGTTTCATTGGAGCCAAGGAAATAGACAAGAATATATCCGTCGGATAAGATTTTATTCGATTCCTTGTTCTCGATCTTGATCCAATCCTCACAATTCAACAACAAGGTCGGATCACATACCAGCGAAACATTCTTTTGCGATAAATTCTCGACAGGTTGCAACATGTCTGCTTCTCGAACTGAAATTGCATCAAATCGGTGTAATAAATCCCAGTATTTCTGTAAATATTTTTCCCATAAGGATACAGAACCAGCCGATGCGGCATATGCAATCCTTTTACAAGATACAGTACCCAATAAAAAAGCATCGAAATCATTGAAAATAGCTTTGGGATTCCATATTTGATCGCTTCCACAAATAATAGCGTCATAATGAGATTCCACCTCTTTCAACTCTGCCAGATTCTTACAGGCAGGAGATAAGATCATGTGTTTTTTCCGAAATGCCGCAAATTTCAGAAATACTTTCTTATTATACCTATAACGAAGAATCTTCCCCAGAATCGTCTTGATGTGATGCCGGTCCGAAAATATATGATAATCAGAATAGCGATATATGTCTGCATTCTGATAATCGATGATACTTACATTGAATTGATTGTTTTGCAAAACTGTTTGTAAAGCGTACGCTTGAAGGACCGCTCCATAATTCTTCGCTTTATGGAATGTTAATATCCCAACCTTTATCATTTCCGAAGTTGCTTGATTTTCAACTTTACCCATATTTTTCGTAATGTTAATGATTTCCATCGTCTTTTCTGGTACTGTCTTACATGATATTTATTTTCAGCCTTCGCATCTGTGTTATATTGCGAGACTGGGAAAATACCTTGTGGTGTAAAATAGATTCTCTCATTGCTTCGTAAATCCATTTTTTTATAATGTGGAGGTAGGGGCCTCTTTTGTAAATGGATATACATAATCTCATGATTCACCTCCTCCATATTATCTACATATGATTGGAATAATCTACCCTGTTGCCAATAAAATTGTTGATCAGGATGGTTTGATATTGTACAGGTTGGAGCTACAAGAAGTCTGGAATATTGCGGCAAAATATCTGCAAATTGGTTTTGACCGTATTGAATAACCTGATTTGCCCGGCATATCGCCGGCATAAATATTTCGTCAAAGAATGCAGGTTCTTTAAATGAAATGGCATCCCAGAAATTAATTCCCTTTTTTATGTTTTTTAAGAACATCAATTTCATTCGTTCACTATTTTTGTAGAATGTGAGATGCCCTTGAGTTAATATCCGCTCGCTTTTTTGAAATTCCTCAATAGATAGAATATTGAAAATTCTACCAAATACCAAATCGACATCACAAAAGCCCCAAAAGTCGGCATCGGTCAGATAATCCTCGAATATTTTTCCGTATGCTGGTTTGTAATCACATAATTTATAGGGAGAAAATGCTTTTAATCTTTTGATATCAAGAGCTAGCTTATTCTGGGCTAGATTTTTGATATCCCCGAAGCCGCAAGTTTGAATTATGACATTGTCGGGTAAATCCGCATGCGAGTTCTGATCTGTAAAGATTAAAAATGAAATCTCGGAATTGCCGCGACAACTCTCCAGAAAGAGATCAAAATAAGGGGGAAATTTCCCAAAATAAGGAATGACTACTTTTATGATCATATATGCTGTAAATAAAGTCTAAGGAACACCTCGCTTATTTTACAATATATTTACTGCGTTTGATTTTAATAAAGGGAATATTCAAGCAGGGAAGTGCAATCAATAAGAAGATTGGAAACAACTTGCATCGGTGCCGAATTGCAGTCCCATAATTGGACGTCACTGCAGCGAACATGGCTACTATCACAATTAGTGTAATGAACAACAAGAAAATGAACCGGTCATCAGATGTCTTGTTATTTCTTTTTCGGCGAATTTCTTTTATTTGTTTCCACAAGGGGATAGAAACCCAAATATATAAAATAGCATCAAATAAACCGACAATGTCAATAACCGAGCTGATCATCCAAAGAAACGGAGTATATAAAAAATACAACATTCGTATCGGTAAAAATAACAAAGTCAATATCGGATTTGAAAAAGAAACGCCACTTAAATAGGCCGCTCGTCCGGCGGCTGACATCTCTCCGATATTACTGATGGATTCAACATCAAGATCAACTCCTCCGCCAATGCTGAACTTTTCCATCCCAATACCACTCGACAACATATAAACAAACGCGACTATCGTAATACTAACCAGAAATCCTTTCCAAATTAAACTGGCCCCTCTATTTTGGGAATTATTTTTCCTCGATAAGATAATCAAGATGGTCAACATGATCATTGCAATCATCGATGTATGCAGAATCATAGCTGGAACAAGAGCAATGACAGATAATATTAAATGTTTAGTGCGTCCATTGTTATAATAGAGATAGGCGTGCTTAATGTATAAAAGCATGAATAATAGTAGAACAACCTCCCGATTGGCAAAATAACTGGAAAATCGGATTAAATTCGGGAATAGAGCGATGACCCAAGCCGCTTTAATAACGGCGTTGCGATTTTTATATATATGGGAAATAATATTTGAAAAAATCAATACGCAATAAACGCTTAACGTTGCATTCATAACTCGTATTGGCATATAGTATTCTCCGAATATTCGGAAGAAAAAGCTAATTATCCATGAATAAAAATAAGCTCCTGTGGGAATATTAAAAAAAATTTCTTCAATAGGCAAAGATGCATAGTAAACAGCATTGACACCATAATTGTCCGCATCTCCATCTCCTAATATACTGTATATTACACAAATAGCAAGTCTAATGATGAATGCCCAAGCAACAGCTCGAGAAATGGATGTATATTTTCTAGCGGATATGGCTAGGCCAACCGAACCAATAGCCATGGTTAACAAACCATATCCCCAATCGTTGTTTCGAAAAAGTAAAAGAGCCACTAATGAAGCTATGGCTGCAATTGCTGCAACCATTGACATGATACCAGATGCAAAGGGGACTCTTCCTCCTTGGATCATCATTTCAGATTCTTAATAATGTTACTATATTCTCGTGAAGAATATGATATAGAGAATAGTTCCGCTCTTTTTTGAAGGATTGCTGAATCATGAGGAGTGTCGAGCGTTTGTAGAATTGCCTCAGCTAATTCTTGAGGATCCTCGCATGAGCACAATGCTCCATATTTTGAATTTCCCCCATCCATAATATCCTTAGGACCTCCACTGGCACAATCTGTCGCTACACAAGGGATGCCGCAGGACATTGCCTCGATCAAGACATTGCCAAAAGCTTCTTCCTTGGAGGAAAGGATAAACATGTCTGAACTTTTCATAAAATTGAGGACTTTGTCCGTATAGCCGTATAGGTCTATATCATTGGAAAACTGACTATCAAGACGTAATCTTTCCAATGGTCCTTTTAGCGGGCCATCTCCCAAAATGATCAAACGCGAATTCGTCTGTTTACGAACCAATTCAAAAGCTTTCAATAAGGCACTAAAGTCTTTTTCCGGGACCAGTCTGCCAACCGCCAAAAGTATCTTGGCTCCGTTGGCTTTATCTTTGAAAAATCGATGATCTGTCTCGGGATTTGCCGCTTGTACCTTTTCCGGATCAACCAACGGATGATATATTTTATGTACTTTTGCTTTGCTGACATGGTAAAATTTGATTTGCTCGTTATATGCCATCGTATGAGCTGCAATAACGCCATCCAGAAATCTAAACAGCAATTTATTGCAATAGTAAGTCAGAGTATGGTAAATAGTTCCATCTTTGAGTAAAGTGCAACGATTATCCACAATGGCTAAGGCTCGCTTGTGCCAGCAAAACAACTTGATAAACGCAACGATTGTCCCTGCCAAACCTGGAGCAGCAAGAATTATCGTATCGGGGTGCTTACGCATATAGCAATAGATGTTCCATACGGCAGCAAAGATCTTGAGATCCCCCCTATATTTCTGCTTATGAAAGTCGACAACTTCGCAGCCGTCTGGTATTTCATGCATCATATCTCCACGGGCATCACCAATCAAGAATGAGATGTTAATTCCCTCAGCCTGCAGTCCATGAGCCAGATTAATCATGACACGTTGTACCCCTCCTGCTTCTCCGCTTTGCATTAGCATGGCTACATTAGGCTGTATTTCGTTTTTTGTTATCATATTTATTTTGCTGCCTCAATTTGATATATGTGGATCATTTGTTGCATAACGGAATCGAGTCCAAAAGCTTGAACAATTTGAATGTTATGCTGTCCCATCTGGACGCGGTCACAATGGGATATTTCCAATAATGCGTTTTTGATATCATTACAATCGTAAGGATTGAACAAAATACCCCCCTTGGAGTCTATTAAGTCAATATTACCTCTGATACGGCTGCAGATTACGGCTTTACCGCATGCCATAGCTTCCATTAAAGCAACAGGCAGTCCTTCTTGTATGGAAGGGAATGCAAATAAATCAGAAGACTCACATAATTCAGCCACATCACTTCGATAACCCAATAATTTTACGCGGTTTTCGACACCCAGATTTTGAATGAAATCAGTCAGTTCATCTTTCAATTTGCCTCGCCCTGCTATCGTTAAATAACAGTTGGGAATATTTGCCACAGCATTGATCAAACGTTCATGATTTTTGCGGGGAATCAGTTCTCCGACAGTCAGTATCCATAACATATCAGCAGGAATACCCAACTCATTGCGTTTCCTTTGTGAATCGATTCGATGTATGCAGAATCGGGATAAATCAATGCCGACTCCTGGTACATATACTATATCACGAGCATGCATATGCTTTTGCGCGAACGTAAAGTCCTCTTTATTAATTGTTATAAGAATGTCAGTCATAAAAGAACATACCCATTCTACAGGGAAATATACAAGCCAGTTTATTAGAGGAGCACCTTTGTAAAAATGGAACCCATGGGCAGTGTATATGACTCTAGTCCCGTGTTTTCGCGAATGGTTTGCTGCCAGCCTCGCCACCATGGCGCCAACTGGAGTGTGACAGTGAATAAGATCGAAGTTATTTTCGCTAATGATTTTCTTTAATAGCTGGTACGAATGAACGTTCGCCGTTTTTAAAGGGAAACGGTTGAAGGGGATGTCATAATAATGGTCGCAAAATGGAATCTTACAATCCTCGGGATTCTCATAATCATTTTTTGCAGCAACAAAAGTTTCCCATCCGTGATCTTTAAACATTTTTAGATAGGGGAGGTGAAACTCCATGATATGAGTTTTTACGACGGTTGCAACAAAAAGAACTTTTTTCATGACAGATTATTCACTTAGAATTTTTTCCCGAAAACGATCGAGCAGAATGTGTTGAATAGTACCTTGAAGTCGAACCACCAAGAACGATGTCCCAGATAATAAAGATCGTATTCCAGACGGCGAAGCATCTTCTCCATCGTATCCGTATAACCATTATAAAGCGTTGCGTAGGATGTCACGCCCGGGCGGATCTGGTAAAGGTATGAATAACGAATATCGTGTTCCAGAATTTGATCAATGTAGAATTTACGTTCGGGGCGGGGACCGATAAATGCCATATCCCCGCAGAATACATTCCATAATTGAGGCAGTTCGTCCAGATGATGCGCCCGCAGGAACTTCCCGATTTTGGTCAAACGCGGATCATCATCACCTCCTGCATGGCTCAACTGAGGTCCGAACTTCTCGGCATCCAAACGCATCGTCCGGAATTTGTAGATATTGAACGGACGGCCAAAACGCCCGATTCGTTCCTGCTTGAAAATGGCCGGTCCTCCATCTTCCCGGCGCACGGCAATATAGCAGAACAAAAACAAAGGCGAAAAGATGATTAAGGCAAAAAAGGCCAGAATACAATCCCCGATTCGTTTTACATTACGAGCAAAAGCCGACATGTTGTCCGGGATAAACCGATCTTTCGGAACGTATTGGCTGATCGGTGTGCTAACCTCGATATCATCGTCAAAACGCGGATGACAACTATTCAGTTTATTGGTCCATTTTGCATAGGCATCCCGATTCACGGCATCCGACATTCGCAGCGAAATCTCCGTATCACTCGTCTGCTGCAAGACCGTCATATTTTCCAATACGGTTGGAATGGACTCCGGCCCAATTTGCGTACATGGCATCTGCATCTCCTGAGAGAATTCTCGAAGATTTGTACATCCGTATGATTTACAGAACAATCTCAATCCATAGGCGGACAGACCATATGCAACCCAGGTATTGTACCTGGGACTATGATACAGATGGACGTATGATCCGTCATTTTTACATTCCTTCAAAGTAATTACGTCAGTATCCATAAATTCCGGTTATATGATGGGAGTTTAAGATGAATGCTTCTAATACTGATGCCCCAGCCAGCGGTCATAGTCGTCCAGACGGCGGATCAACTGCGCCTTGCTCTTCTTGAGAGGCTGTTCCGTCCGCCAAGGGTCGACAACGGCGTGCGCCTGCGCATAATCCAGACAGCAGTTCGTACAGCCGTAGAGCGCGACGAGCAGCAGCGCCCGCGACTGTTCGGCCCGGATCAGCGGCAGGATACCCCGCACGGTGCCGAGCAGCTGTTCGAAACGTTCGCAGTCGCCCAGGATGGCGTAGGCCGGCAGCAGCAGCGCGTAGAGTTTGCAGCGCATCACGTCGCTTTCGAGCTGCAGACTGCCATACTGCTGCAGCACCTCCGTCGCCAGTTTCCGGTCCTCGTCGGTCACCCCTTCGGGCGTGTGGAGGCGGCGGAGCGCCTCGTGAAGCCCGGCCGGCAGGCGGTCACCGTTCAGACGCGTATAGACGTGGCGGCCGTCCGAATTGAGCGCGACCACCTCGTACTGCCCCGGCTCGACCGAAAGCAGCGGCACGTACATGCAGTTCTCGACGCAGACCATCACCTCCTTGCGGCCTCCGCCGGGCTGGATGACAACCGTCGCCTCAACCCCCTTGAACTGCCCCTCGGTGATGCGGATCCGGTCGCCCTTCATCAGACGGTCGGGACCCGGCGTATAGACCGGCAGCACGTCGGAGTAGGAGGCAGCCACCCAGCGCAGATTGGCCATCGCCTCGTCCGTGAGGTAGGGATAGTGTTCGTTGTGCTCCTCGCGGATGCGCGGCAGGAAGTTGAACTGGGGCAGAAAGCGCTTCATCCGGTAGATCTCCGCCTCGGAGGCGTGGATGAAGACATAGTTGTAGAGCAGCGGATGGTTCGTGCGGACCAGTTCGCCGTGCTGTTTGCGGACCTCGACATATGAGGGGGCGAAGTATTCGAACGTGGATTCGCCGTTTCTCAGCCGGCGTTCCAACTCCTGTTGCAGCGCCCGGGCGGGATTTCCCTGGTAGTGTCCCTGGCGCGAGGTGGGCAGAATCAGCACATACCAGCGCACGGCATTGGCGTTTTTCCGGCCCCGGAGTTGCTCCGCGACCGAATCCGCCCAGTTCCAGGAGCTGCAATTCGAGGTTGCCATGATCAATTTACGAAGACGGGATCCGGGACGGCGTTCACTGAAGGCCAAACCCCGGCCTTGTCGGCAGATTAAAGCAATCCACTGACATTCAGATGATTGAATTCATAAATCAATAAGATCGTGAAAATTTGCTTTCAGCCTCTCCCCCTCTCATCCTCCCTCTCACATCTGAAGTCCTCACGTCTCTATTTAAGAAATCACACGCAGGCTAAAGAGCGCGAGTTCAGGCCATTACAAGTTTGTAGTCAATTGAAGAGGATCGAATTGCAATAATATTTAAGAAATTTTACTATGATATGTCATAATGCGGCATGACCCGATTGACCCGAAACAATACCAATGCAACAATTAGTCGCGATGGTATTAAAGTTCGGATTATTAGCTAAAGGGGACTTCTATAAATTAAATCCCTGATTATAAGTTGCATAAGCGGATAAAAT